>JACCEE011650370.1_pt1 | contig 13890 bp, 12 predicted proteins | sample 7449931 | NCBI WGS metagenome assembly JACCEE01 (sample SAMN15323457, study PRJNA562643) | freshwater metagenome | isolation source: river surface water | place: USA:Blue River Watershed | collected 2017-08-19 | reverse complement strand
CGCCGGCGGCCAGGGGGCCGTAGGCCACGTAGGTGTGGCCCGTGATCCAGCCGATGTCAGCGGTGCACCAGAAGATGTCCCGGGGCTGCAGGTCGAACGTCCACTGCATGGTGAGGTTGGCCCACAGCAGGTAGCCGCCGGTGGAATGCTGCACGCCCTTGGGCTTGCCGGTCGAGCCCGAGGTGTAGAGGATGAAGAGCGGATGCTCGGCGCCCACGGCCACCGGCGCGCACTCGGTCGACTGGCCCTTGAGCACCTCGTCGAAGGTCTTGTCGCGACCGGCCACCATGTTGCAGGCGGTGGCCGTGCGCTGGAACACCAGCACCGACTTGAGCGTGTCGCAGCCGCCCATCGCGATGCCTTCATCGACGATGGCCTTCAGGGGTAGCTCCTTGCCACCCCGCATCTGGTAGTTGGCGGTGATGACCGCCACCGCGCCGGCGTCGATGATGCGCTCGTTGAGCGCCTTGGCCGAGAAGCCACCGAACACCACGCTGTGCGTGGCGCCGATGCGCGCACAGGCCTGCATGGCCACCACGCCCTCGATGGTCATGGGCATGTAGACGATGACGCGGTCGCCCTTGCGGATACCCTGCGCCTTGAGCGCATTGGCAAACTGGCTCACGCGCGCCAGCAACTCCTTGTAGGTGACCTGGGTGACCTTGCCGTCATCGGCCTCGAAAATGATGGCGGTCTTGTTCTCGACCGGGGTTCCGATGTGCTTGTCCAGGCAGTTGGCCGACGCATTGAGCTCGCCGTCATCGAACCACTTGTAGAACGGCGCCTTGGAGGCGTCCAGGGTACGGGTGAAGGGCCGGGTCCAGACGACGTTCTCGCGGGCCAGGCGGGCCCAGAACCCCTCGAAATCTTTCTCGGCTTCCTGGCACAGGGCCTCGTAACCCGCCATGCCCGAGACCCGTGCCGCGGCAACGATGGCCGGGGCAGGAGGGAACACGCGGTTTTCAACCAGGACGGACTCGATCGCACTCATGCTTGTCTCCGTTGTGATGGGGAACCCGGGCGAGACTGTCGCGGCGGGGACTTACTTGCCACTGACTGGAAATCCGGTCAATTTACGGCAAAACCCGGGGGGCGCCCACCGCCGAAACCCGAATCGCCAGCCTGCCTACAATCGCGGATTCAGCTTTGCTTGACTCCCATGGAAGCCCCCCGCCCCTTGCGCCCTCTGCCCAACATCATCTTTGCCAGCCGTTGGCTGCAACTTCCGCTTTACATCGGGCTCATCGCGGCCCAGGCGGTGTACGTCTTTCACTTCTGGGTCGAACTGGTGCACCTGCTGGAAGCTGCCTTCGGCAGCCAGGACGCCCTGCAAAAGCTGGTGGGCAGCATCGGCTACAAGTCGAGCGCGCCGGTCACCTCGCTGAACGAGACCATCATCATGCTGGTCGTTCTGGCCTTGATCGACGTGGTCATGATCTCCAACCTCCTGATCATGGTGATCGTGGGTGGCTACGAGACTTTCGTCAGCCGCATGAACCTGGAAGGCCACCCCGACCAGCCCGAGTGGCTCAGTCATGTGAACGCCTCGGTGCTGAAGGTGAAGCTGGCCACCGCCATCATCGGTATCAGCTCGATCCATCTGCTCAAGACCTTCATCAACGCCGACAACTACACCGACAAGGTGCTGATCGCGCAGACGGCCATCCACGTCGTCTTCCTGCTGTCGGCGATTGCCATCGCCTACACCGACAGGCTGATGTCGCACGGGCCGGCCTCGGCGGACGACCACTGAACGACAGGCCGCAGGTGCCTCAGACCATCCGGTCCGGACGCACCCAGTCATCGAAGGCCTCGGGCGTGACGTAGCCCAGTGCAAGGGCCGCCTCCCGCAGGGTCAGGCCCTCGCGGTGCGCCTTCCTCGCGATCTCGGCGGCCTTGTCGTAGCCGATGTGCGGGTTCAGGGCGGCGGCGAGCATCAGCGAACGCTCCACCATCGCGGCGATCCGCGGGCGATCCGGCTCGATCCCCTGCACGCAGTGCCGCTCGAAGCTGGCCATCGCATCGGCCAGCAGGCGCGTGCTTTGCAGGAAGGCGTAGGCGATCAGCGGACGGAACGCATTGAGCTCGAAGTGCCCCGAGGCGCCCCCCATCCCGAGGGCCACGTCGTTGCCGAACACCTGGCAGCACACCATGGTCAGCGCCTCGCTCTGGGTGGGATTGACCTTCCCCGGCATGATGGACGAGCCCGGCTCGTTCTCCGGCAGGCGCAACTCGCCCAGGCCGCAGCGCGGGCCGCTGGCCAGCCAGCGGATGTCGTTGGCGATCTTCATCAGGCTGGCGGCCAGCCCCTTGAGCGCGCCATGGGCCTGGACCAGCGCATCGGCCGCGGCCAGCGCCTCGAACTTGTTGGGGGCGCTCACCAGGGGCAGGCCGGTCTGGCGCGCCAGTTCGGCCGCCACCCGCTCACCGAAGCCGGGCGGCGCATTCAGGCCTGTGCCCACCGCCGTCCCGCCGATCGCCAGCTCGTACAGGTGCGGCAGGCAGGCCTGGACATGCCGGTGGGCCTGCCGCAGCTGCGCCCCGTAGCCCGAAAACTCCTGGCCCAGGGTCAGGGGCGTGGCGTCCTGCAAGTGGGTGCGGCCGACCTTGATGATCCCGGCCCAGGCCCGCGACTGGCGCTCCAGGGCGGTGGCCAGGCTCTCCAGCGCGGGCAGCAGGCGCTGGTGCAAGGCCTGCACCGCCGCCAGGTGCATGGCCGTGGGGTAGACGTCATTGGACGACTGCCCGAGGTTCACGTCGTCGTTCGGATGCAGCCGGCGCGCCGCGCCGCGCCCGCCTCCCAGGAGCTCGCTGGCGCGGTTGGCGAGCACCTCGTTCATGTTCATGTGGGTCTGCGTGCCCGAGCCGCTCTGCCAGACGACCAGGGGAAAGTCATCGGCATGCCGGCCCTCCAGGATCTCGTCGGCCGCGGCGATGAGGGCGCCGGCCTGGGCCGGGTCCAACTGCCCGTCCGCCCGGTTCACCACGGCGGCCGCGCGCTTGACCTGCGCCAGGGCCGCGATCAACTCTGGCGGCTGGCGCTCGCAGGAGATCCTGAAATGCTGCAAGGCTCGCTCGGTCTGAGCCCCCCAGAGCCGGTCGTCCGCCACCGGAACAGCCCCCAAGGTATCCCATTCGGTTCGGGTCATGCGGGCCAGCCTAACCCCATGTCCCAAACCATATGCTGATCAAACAGGTTTGGAGATGTTAAACCCCGACGCGATGAGCAACACAAAACCAGAAAATGATATATAGTCTGATCCAACCGGTTATCTAAGCGCCTGCGGAAATTTACCTGATATCCTATTTTCAGGCCTGCCGGCAGGCGCCGACTTCCAAACTACCGGGAACAAAAGGACTTTGAACATGGCCAACGCCAAAGGAGCAACTTTGAACGATATCGACCTGGACAAGATTGACCTGGCTTCCCTGAAAAAACTGGCCGAAGCCGCCAGCGAGAAATTCAACAGCCGCAAGAAGGACGAGCTCAAGCACATGGTGGCCGGCTGGCTGGCCGACGCGCAAGCCGTGGGCTACAGCGCGGCGGATGTGATGGCCGAGCTGCGTGCCCGCTCGGGCCAGGGTGGTGGCCGCCGCGGCCGCACGCCGCGGGCCGACAAAGGGTCGACCACGCCGCCCAAATACAAAGGCCCCAATGGGGAACTCTGGAGTGGCCGCGGCCAGCCGCCCAACTGGATGAAACCTTACCTGGCCGCCGGCAAGAAAAAAGAGGATTTCCTCATTTCCAAGTGACCCCGGGGCCTGACCCCGCCGCCCGCCTCGGGCGGACATCCTGAAAATACCCGCTGCGGCGCTTACCCGGCGGGTATTTTCATGGCGATACCTATTTTTCAATTTGACAATCAATAGATCCCGCAGCGGGTCATCCCGCTTCAAGAGCTCAGTCGGATGAGCTTTGGGGCGGAGGCCCGGTGGCCGATGCGCGGCCGCCGCCGCCGCAGAGGCCCGCACTGACGGCTGGGATAATCGACGGCAAACCACCTGACCATTGCCATGACCACCCGCATCTCGCAAGCCGACCTGATCGAATCCATCGCCGCAGCCCTCCAGTACATCAGCTACTACCACCCGGCCGACTACATCGCCCACCTGGCCCGCGCCTACGCGCGTGAGCAGAGCCCGGCCGCCAAGGACGCGATTGCCCAGATCCTGACCAACAGCAAGATGTCGGCGATGGGCCACCGCCCCATCTGCCAGGACACCGGCATCGTCAACGTGTTCCTGAAGGTGGGCATGGACGTGCAATGGGCGGGCTTCACCGGCAGCCTGGAGGACGCCATCAACGAAGGCGTGCGCCGCGGCTACAACCATCCCGACAACACGCTGCGTGCCTCGGTGGTGGCCGATCCGCAATTCGCGCGCAAGAACACCCAGGACAACACCCCGGCGGTGATCTTCACCGAGATCGTTCCCGGCAACACGGTGGAAGTGACCGTGGCCGCCAAGGGCGGCGGCTCCGAGAACAAGAGCAAGATGGTGATGCTCAACCCCGGTGACTCGGTCGTTGACTGGGTGCTCAAGACCGTGCCCACCATGGGCGCTGGCTGGTGCCCGCCGGGCATGCTGGGCATCGGCATCGGCGGCACCGCCGAGAAAGCCGTCCTCATGGCCAAGGAAAGCCTGATGGACGACATCGACATGTACGAACTCCAGGCCAAGGCGTCCAGGGGCGAGAAGCTCACGCAGGTCGATGCACTGCGCCTGGAGCTGTACGAGAAGGTCAACGCCCTGGGCATCGGCGCGCAGGGCCTGGGCGGCCTGACCACCGTGCTGGACGTCAAGATCAAGCTGTACCCCACGCATGCGGCCTCCAAGCCGGTGGCCATGATCCCCAACTGCGCCGCCACCCGCCATGCGCACTTCGTGCTCGATGGCTCGGGCGCCGCCTACATCGACCCGCCCAGCCTGGACCTGTGGCCCGACGTCAACTGGACGCCTGACACCCAGAAGTCCAAGCGGGTGGACCTCAACGCCCTCACCCCTGCCGAAGTGGCCAGTTGGAAGCCCGGCGACACCCTGCTCCTGAACGGCAAGATGCTCACCGGCCGCGACGCCGCGCACAAGCGCATCCAGGACATGCTGGCCAAGGGAGAGAAGCTGCCGGTCGATTTCACGAACCGCGTCATCTACTACGTCGGCCCGGTCGACCCGGTGAGGGACGAGGCCGTCGGCCCCGCCGGCCCGACCACCGCCACCCGCATGGACGGCTTCACCGAGATGATGCTGGCCCGGACGGGCCTGATCGCCATGATCGGCAAGGCCGAACGCGGCCCGGTCGCCATCGAGGCGATCAAGAAACACAAGAGCGCCTACCTCATGGCTGTGGGCGGCGCCGCCTACCTGGTGTCCAAGGCGATCAAGAACGCCAAGGTCGTGGGCTTCGCCGACCTGGGCATGGAGGCCATCTACGAGTTCGACGTGGTGGACATGCCAGTGACGGTGGCGGTCGACGCCGGAGGCACCAGCGCCCACATCACCGGCCCGGCCGAATGGAGCAAACGCATCGCCACCGGGGAGTTCAAGAACATTCCGGTGGCCTCGGCCTGAACCTCGGGCCGCCATGACCGGACCCGAAGCCCCGATCGGCGTCTTTGACAGCGGCATCGGCGGCCTGTCCATCCTGCGCGCGCTGCGGCGCGCCTTGCCGCACGAGGACTTCGTCTATTTCGCCGACACAGCGCATGCGCCCTACGGCGAGCGAGCCGAGGACTTCGTGCTCGAACGCGCAGAGCGGATCACGCAGGACCTGGTCGAACGCATCGGGATCAAGCTGCTGGTGGTGGCGTGCAACACCGCGACGGCGGCCGCCATCCAGTCGCTGCGAGCCCGCTGGCCGCACTTGATCATCGTGGGCGTGGAGCCGGCGCTCAAGCCTGCCGCCGCGGCCAGCCAGACCCACCGGGTGGGCGTGCTGGCCACGCGGGGCACGCTGGCCAGTGAGAAGTTCGCGCAGTTGCAGGCCTCGCTGGCGGACCAGGCGGAGTTCGTGCTGCAGCCCTGTGACGGGCTGGCCGCCGCCATCGAGGCGGGCGATGCGGCCCTCACCGCGTCCTTGTGCGAGCGCCATGTGCGGGCCTTGGGACCGCTGGGCCCCCAGGCCGGGCAGATCGACACGCTGGTGCTCGGGTGCACGCATTACGCGTTCGCGATGCCCGAGTTCGTGCGGCTGGCCGGATCGCAGGTGCGCATCCTCGAAACCGGCGAACCAGTGGCCCGCCACACCCGCCGCTTGCTCGAGCAATCGAGCCTGCTTCAGGCGCCGGCGCGCGCGGGGAGGCTTACCCTCCAAAGCTCGGGCGACCTGCACGCCCTGCAGGACGCGGTACGCCATTGGGTGACGTGACGCCGGGCGCAGGCCTGCGGCCCGGGCGTGACCGAGTCAGACGCCGGCATCGACAGCGGCCTGACGCCCACGCGCCATGTCCACCTTCAGCAGCAGGACCAGCCCCGCGATGAACAAGGCGGCGGTCGACAGGATCGCCACCCGCTGGTTCCCCCCGGCCATCCAGGTGATGGCGCCGTAACTCAGGGGGCCGATGATGGCCGCCAGGCGCAGGGCCACGGTCCACAGGCCGAAGAATTCAGCGAGCTGGCGCGGCGGCGCGAAGAGGCCCGCCATCGCCCGGCCCGCCGACTGGCTGGACCCCATGCAGATGCCGGCGATGGCTGCGGCCCACCAGAAGCCCCCCTTGGTGGTGGTCAGGGCCGCGATGACGCAGGTGAGGATCCAACCCACCAGCGTACTGCCCAAGGCGATCTTGTGGCCGATGCGGTCCTGCAGATAACCCCAGGCGAAGGCGCCCGCCGCGGCGGCGGCATTGAGCGCGAAGATCAGGACCATGGTTTCCTGCGGCTGGAAGCCGATCACCTGCTCGGCGTAGATCGCCGCCAGCGAGATGGCCACCGCCACACCGCCCTGGTAACACACCGCACACGCCATGAGCCACAGGAAATCCGGATGCCGTCGCGCCTGGACCCAGGTCGACCGCAGCCGCCGCCAGGTGGCACGCAGTCCCTCTTGCTGCAGGGCCTGTGGCTTGGGGGTGGCACGCTCCCGAAGCAGCCAGAAGGTGAACAGCGAGGCCCCGGCGTACATCGCCGCGGTGATCAGCATCGTCACCGGCACGAACTCGGACGCCGGCAGCCCCTGGCCTTGCGCCCACAGGACGTAGGCCAGGCACAGGCCCAGCGTGAGCATGCCGCCCACATAGCCCAGGCTCCAGCCCCAGCCGCTGACCTTGCCCAGGGCCTGCGGCCGGGCCAGCTCGGGCAGGAAGGCCGCCGTCAGCGACTCGCCCCAGGAATAAAAGGTGTTGGAGACGATGATCGCCACGATCGCCCAGGCCACCGCCCCGGGGCCTACCAGCGCCAGTGCGGCGGTGCTGATCACGCAGCCCAGAGTCACCAGCGCCAGCAAGCGCTTCTTGGCGGCGCGCAGATCGGCCCAGGCGCCGAGACTGGGCATGGTCAGCATCACGATGGCGTAGGACACGCTCAGGGCCGCCGTCCAGGCGAAGGTGGCCCACGGCGCCTTGCCCGCGATGCCCCCGACAAAGTAGGCCGCGAACACCGCGGTGATGACCACCGTGGTGTAGCCCGAGTTGGCGAAGTCGTACATCGCCCAGCCGAAGACCTCGCGGCGTCGCACGCCGGGGTTCAGCGTGTCATCCTCAGTCCCAGGTCCGGAAGTCATGGCACCAGCATAGCTGAGCTGGCGCGGGCAGGCGCACTTCAGTGCTTCAGTGCTTCAGTGCAAGTGGCGGGGGCGGCGTCCGCCGCCATGGCTGCCGCCGCCCCCGCTGCCTCGGGGAGGCTTGCCCAGCTCGAGCGATCTGACCAGTTCGTCAAAGCGCTGGCTGAACAGGCGGTCGATCTCGGCAACCACGCCGCCCAGCTCGGCCCCGTCGAAGTGGCGCTCCATGAGGTGCACGACGTCCTCGACCAGCAGGTCGCGCTGGACCTGCATGATCGCCGCCGGTGTGGGGCCGACGAACAGCATCGCGAAGTCGTCGCGGGCCTGCGCCTCGGGCGGGGCCTCCTCTTCGTCGAACTCGGTGTCGTAGAACGTGACCTCCAGGGCGGCACCCTGTTCGGCCAGTTCATTGAGGTTCATGCACATCTCGTCCAAGGCCTGTCGGAAGTCCTCGTGGCCGGAGATGGTCCAGCACAGCGTGAGCAGGTGCTGGGTGGCGTCAAAGCGGATGCCGGGCTCTTCCTCGTAGGCGCTCTCGCAGGCATCAGCCAGGGACTTGGCACCAGCGTACTTCCACAGCGGCTTCAAGGCGTCCTGGATCTGGGCGAAACCCACGTCGGCGCGCAAGGGCACGTCACCGTGCAGATGGATCTCGAAGGGAGCGTTGTAGCTGGACATGATTTCTTGCGCCTGGCCGGATGGTGCCTCGAACGAGAATCGAACTCGTACGCCCTCTCACGAGAAGCGGCGGATTTTAAGTCCGCTGTGTCTACCAATTTCACCATCGAGGCCCGAAGGCCACTGTAAAACAAAACAGCCCCACCAGCGTGCTGGCGGGGCTGCAACGCTGCCGACGGATCGGCAGAGTCTGGGTCTGGAGGCGCGGGGCGGAGTCGAACCGCCCTGGATGGATTTGCAATCCACTGCATAACCGCTTTGCTACCGCGCCGATGTCCGAACCCCGGTGCCGCCTGCGGCACCGAGAAAAAAGGGAAGCATGAGAGCTTCCCTTTTTTGAAGGATCTGGAGCGGGAAACGAGGCTCGAACTCGCGACCTCAACCTTGGCAAGGTTGCGCTCTACCAACTGAGCTATTCCCGCACAACCTCGGATTCTACTTGATTTCAAAAACGCGGGGGCCGCCCTCAGGCCAACCCCTGCCGCAACCCGTCCAGCAGAACCAGGGCACCCTCGTGCGTGGACGCGGCACCGTAGACGTAGTGATCGGGGCGGACGATGGCCGCCACCAGCCCCTGGGCCTGCAGCCAGGGCGCGATCAGTGGCACCTCTTCGCGGACGGTGTGCGGTCTGCCTGGCCCGGCGGGGTCGCGTGCATCGGCCTGTGGCGATTCCACGTGCACCAGCGCACCCCCCAGGGGGGCCAGCCGTTGCCTGTAGACCTCGGCCTGACCGGGAGGCAGCCCACCGGCCACCACCACACGCACGCAGGCTCCGGTGAGATCGTCCAGCCGCCCCGAGAAATCGGGGGTGCGCACGCGCGGCTGCGGGAACAACTCACCGGCGTAGGGCGCACCGGCCGCCACCAGACCGTGCAGGAGGTGGGGGATCAGGTTCTGGCGGTACTCGGTCCTGACCTCGCCGCCCTGCGCAGCGAGCAGGCGCGCGTCGCGCTCGCGCGCCTGGACAGGATCGCGCTCGCAGATGATCCGCCCCAAACCCATGGCGGTCAGAATGGTCTGGCGCACGTGCGGACGGCGTTCAGTCTCGTAGGTCTCCAGCAGCGACGCGGGCGACTGCCCCGACAGCACTCGCACCAGCTTCCAGGCGAGGTTGTGCGCATCGCGCAGGCCAGCCACCATGCCCTGGGCCATGAACGGCGGGGTCATGTGGGCCGCATCCCCAGCCAGAAAAACACGCCGCTCGCGCCAGGCGCGCGCCACCAACCCGTGGAAACGATAAGCCGCCGCCCGCCACAGGCGAGCGTCACCGGGCTGGATCCAGCGCGCCAGCAGGGGCCAGAGTTCCTCCTCGGGGAATTCCGGTGACAGGCTGTCCCCCGGCAGCAGCATCACCTCCCAGCGGCGATGGTTGCCCGGGCCGACCACGAAGGTCGACGGCCGCGAAGCCTCGCAGTACTGCACCTGCGTCTGCGGCAGCTGCGCGAGTTTGTCGTCGGGGACGATGGCATCCACCACCAGCCAGGGTTCGTCGAAGTCGAGGTCCTCGAGCGCCAGGCCCCATTGCTTGCGGATCGGACTCGCACCGCCGTCGCAGGCCACGAGGTAGTCCGCGGTGTACCGGGTCGGCTGCGCCCGCCCGGGCAGCGTCACGTCGGCCCAGGCCTGCCCCGCATCCTGGCCGGTCGCCACGATCTCGGCGCTCAGGTGCACCTGCACACCGGGCAGTTCATTCAGCCGGGCGCGCAGCACCCGCTCGAACCCCGGCTGGTTGAACACGTAGTTCGGGGCCCATCCCAGGCGATGCGGTTCGGGCTGGGTGTCCAGCCGCTTGATCAACTGGCCGTCCATGCCCCGGTACTCGCTGGGGCGGTAGGCATCGATGTAGGCCGCGAGGCGGTCGGCGACGCCGAGCTCCTGTGCGATGCGCATGGCCTCATGGTCCAGCCCGATCGCGCGGGGCAGCGGGTAGAGGTCCGGCAAGCGGTCGAACACCGCGACGCGGATGCCGCACTGGCCGAGCAGGCCCGCCAGCGTGGCACCCGTCGGCCCGAGGCCGGCGATGATCACGTCGACGCGGGTGGAGGTTTCCGGCATGCCTTCATTTTTGTGCATAAAAAGTGGTTTTAAGCAGAGTAATTACCCTTGGGCCCGTCCGTCCAATCGCCCACGACGCACGGGATCGAGGCCGATTGGTTAAATTCGCCGCCACTCACTTCCTTCACGAACCCGCATGAACTTTCTCAATTCCTTCATCCACGGCCATGCGCTGGCCGAGATCCTGATGGAGGGTCACAACCCCTACGCCCTGCAGAAACTGGACACCGCCGATGTCGATGCGCTGCGCCAGCAGATGCAGACCGGCGAGAAGCTCCAGGCCTACGCGATCGGACGGGTCGTGATGTCGGGGCGCGGTGTGTGGGCGGTGACCGAGCGCTCGGTCCTCCTGCGCAACGCACAGCAGCAGGGCGTGCAGACGATCGCACTGGACCAGGTCCAGGACTTTGAGGCGGTGCGTGGCCGCTTCGGGCACACGGTGCGCCTGGCCGCCCAGGGCCGCCGCTGGAGCCTGTACGGCGTCGACCGGGAACTGGCGCGCGCGCTGCACGAGGCCTTCCAGGCACGCGGCATCCCCTCCCGGTTCGAGGACAAGCCGGCGGACAGCCCGTTCTGGCGCGCCTCCGAGGCGGCCCAGGATTGCCTGCAGGATGCGCGCGGCCGGCTGCAGACGGCCTGATACCCGGAGCCTGCGTGACTGGGGCCGGTGACCTGCCCCCGAACCGCGCCGGAGCGATCGCGCGCCTGGACTGCGTGCGGCCCGCGGAGTACGCCCGTACCCGCAATCACCTGGACGGCGCGGTCACGGGCCTGTCCCCCTACCTCACCCACGGCCTCGTCACCCTGCGCGAGGTGCTGGCCGGGGTGCTCGAACGCGAGCCCCTGCCGGTGGGTCACAAGCTGGTCTACGAACTGGGCTGGCGCGAGTTCTTCCGCCATGTGTGGTCGCACGCGGGTGACGGCATCCTGCAGCCGCTGCACGCGGGTCCGATGCCCGAGTCGGCCTACGACCCGGCGTTGCCGCCGGACATCCGCGAGGCGCGCACCGGCGTGCCCGTGATCGATGCGGCGGTGCGTACGCTCTATGCCACCGGCACCCTCCACAACCACGCGCGCATGTGGCTGGCCAGCTACGTGGTACACCTGCGCCACGTGCACTGGCGCGCGGGGGCCGACTGGATGTTGGCGCACCTTCTGGACGGCGACCTGGCCAGCAACCATCTCAGCTGGCAGTGGGTGGCCGGGACGGGCAGCCACAAGCCCTATCTGTTCAACGCGGACAACGTGGCGCGTTACGCACCGGCCGGCTGGCATAGCCCGGGTACGGTGATCGACCAGGGCTACGACGCGCTGGAGCGCCAGGCACGGGGTCAGGTGCCGCTGGCGGCCCTGGACCCGAGCAGGTTCGCCGGCCGCCTGCCGGATGCGGTCCAGGAACCCCTGCGGCTGAACGCCCCGCCCACGACCCTCGGCCTGCAGACCCCGGATGACGCGGACGCGCAGGCGCTGCGCGGACGCGAGGTGTGGCTGGTGCACCCGTGGGCCTTGCGTCGGCCGCCCTCCGAGGTGCCGCCGGAGACGGTCGTGATCGGGGTGTACCTGCGCGAGTACCACCAGGCCTGGCCCTGGAGCGAACGACGTTGGCGCTGGGTGGATGCCGCGATGGCCGATGTCGTGTCTGAGCCGCGGTGGTTCGTCGACGTGCGGGGATTGGCGCGTGCGTTGGCGGGCGCCGCGCGGGTACGCAGCGTGGAAGATCCACACGTCACCCGACACTTGCGCGGTGTCGCGGATCTGACGATGGCACCGACCCTCTTTCCCAGAGTGGACCGGCGTTGCGAGAGTTTTTCCAGCTGGTGGAAGCGCGCCACCCAGGGCGTGGCGCACGCCCGCGAGTTGCTGTGAGCGACCAGGGGTTACGGCCGCCAGGACTTCAGCAGGCGTAACGCAGGAGGCGGTGAACCGGGCTGGAGGCGTCCACCTCGATCCAGTCCTGCAGCATGCCCTGGCGATCGACCACAGTGCCTTTGAGCATCTGGCCGCTGTAATAGGTCATGTGGACGATGCGCGCCATCTTCATGCGGCAGTTGACCTGGAACTGGGTCTCCACCGACAGGTAGGACTTGCCCGAGGCGCTCGTTTGCGTCTTGCGGTAATCGAGCAGGCTGTTGAAGCTGCGCCGGTCCCCGTCGCGGGTGATCGACGCTGTGTCAATGTGGTAGTACCCCTGCTCGTTCGAGACGATCGACTCCCATCGCGGGGAGGCGTGGGCAGCCTGGACCAGGGTGACCGCGAGGGCCAGGAAGGCGATACGAGACAACATCCGAGCCGGCCTTTTCAGGGTGTGGGGAAGACAGCAGCCGCAGCCGGGAGGGTTATCTGCTTTTGTTGATGCGAACCAACATCCAAAGCGAGAAAATCATCAGGCAGAACATCACCTCGGCGATCCAATCGAGCGTGCTGTACTCCGGGTAGACATCGTCCGCAAGGTTCAAGCCAACGCTCAGCACCCCCAGCACAGCCATGACTGCCAGGGTAATCGTCATGGCCAGGTGACTGGCGCGCTTCAAGTAGATGAATAAGCCGACAGCCAGCGTCATCGCCACGATGACCAGGACGACCTCAATCCCGAAGTCCTGGAAAACCACCCTGCCATGATCGCCCTTGGATCCTGTACTGATGCTCAGGAGAAGCGCACTGCAAGCTGAATGCGCCCAATTCTTCAACGCGCTGACCTTGTCCGCTTCCTGCGGATCGGCAACTTCGGTACCAGCCAGCGGGACGTCGTTCTGGTGCCCCTCGAACGCCGAACCGCATCGGGTGCAAAACTTGGCCGCAGCGCTCTTGGTCGCTCCGCAATTTCCACAAAAGGATTCCATCACTCACCACGCCTGTTCAGCTGTGCACAAATTGTAGTTTGGAGTCAAAGTCGACGAGCTCAGATGACTGAGCCAGGTCTGGAGGCGCGGGGCGGAGTCGAACCGCCCCGGATGGATTTGCAATCCACTGCATCACCGCTTTGCTACCGCGCCACGCAAGCCACAGAAAAAAGGGAAGCCGAAGCTTCCCTTTTTCGAGGTTCTGGAGCGGGAAACGAGGCTCGAACTCGCGACCTCAACCTTGGCAAGGTTGCGCTCTACCAACTGAGCTATTCCCGCAGAGCCTGCAATTATAGGGGATTTTGAGCCCCTGACCTGGCTCAGTGCTTGACCGACAGCGGAGCCGGGACAGGCTGGACCTTCCCGTCCGCAGGGGTCGCAGGGGCCACGGCCGCCACCGGCTCTTCCTCGGGCAGGGGGGTGGGCTGGCGCTCCAGGGCCACCTCCAGCACCTTGTCGATCCACTTGACCGGCACGATCTCCAGGCCGCTCTTGACGTTGTCCGGGATGTCCTGCAGGTCCTTGGCGTTCTCCTCGGGGATCAGCACCGTCTTGATGCCACCGCGCAAGGCCGCCAGCAGCTTCTCCTTCAGGCCGCCGAT
>JACCEE011042038.1_pt1 | contig 13911 bp, 15 predicted proteins | sample 7449931 | NCBI WGS metagenome assembly JACCEE01 (sample SAMN15323457, study PRJNA562643) | freshwater metagenome | isolation source: river surface water | place: USA:Blue River Watershed | collected 2017-08-19 | reverse complement strand
AATTGAATATCGGTTACGCGTTTATCTCCTGTGTTAAAAAGTAATTTTATAGCGTTGTATTGATTGATCATACCGCTATTTAGCATGGTTTGAAAATCAATGTCTGCGCTTTTTGGAAAGAATTTATAGTAGGTGTATGAGGATATTGCGGAGTATTCACCATCTTGGTATTTATAGCGATAGGCAAAGCTTAAAAATTTATCCAATAAGTTATTACTGCTATCTCCTACGGAATAAGTAGGTATTGTTTGTAATGGGTATCTTGGTGGTTTTTTGATAAGTAATATATCTTCTTCATCAAATGAGTTTGGCTCCCAAGCTTTAGCCCTTTTTATGTTGATGCAACAAGGCTGCATGTTATTGTCAGTCCAAAGTAGAAGCTCTTTATCTTCATCTTCTGTTTTCAAAAGGTTGATTCCTGTAACAAGAAAATCCTTGTCAAGATTTAATACTCTTGTACTTGGCGGTCTTGTGTCTACAAGTACTGGTGTTGTTGTTTTATTATTAATATTGTATTCTAGCAAATAACAACCTACATCATCCTTACAAAGCCAATATATTCTATTTTTGGCTTCGTAAACTAATGGTTTTGGAGTGATATTATAAACGGTTCCAGTAAAACTAAAGTTAGTTAGTCTTTTGTTGGATAAAACATTTTTTGCTGCACCCTTGTTTTCGGATGTTTCTGAATTTATAACGTTAATGTTTTCTGCGTGGCGGTATTGTCCCTCTGGGATCAACCTTTCGTCAGCGTCCTTGTTCATTACTCCCGATGTAAATGTTTTTTTTAGCTGTGGCATCGTTTATAGTTTATAAATTTCTAGTTCTATCCTTGGCTCCACACCGTATATTTTAACCGAATCAACTTTACATACTCTGCTATCGTTTTTATAAAGAATACCCTCGCAAGCATCAAACAATCCTTTGTTTAGGTTGTCAGTAAGATCAGGCTTTGTGTCTTTGTAAATAATTCCATTGTTCTCAATGATTTCTTTTTGCTTTTTAGTAAAACTACTTAGCATTGGAAACACATAGAGTATTTTTGCTCCTATGGGACAATCAAAAGGAATAAAACCAATAGGTAATTGTTTTTCTACATCAGAAGCGATGTTTTTTTCATTGTCTTTGACTTCTTTTTTTTGATAAGACGAAACAAATGTTTTTCCTGTTTTTGGATTTTTTATAGCTCTAAATCGCGCTGACTGCTTTGGTTTTGGTGTTCCTAGAATTATTATTTTCATAATTTTGTTATGTCTTTAAATTTTGAGAAACCTATTTGATACAATCGATAATTATATCTAGCATCTTTCTTTATGCTTTGAAACTCGCCTAGTTCTATTATTTTCATAAAAGCCTTATGTGTTTCTTTATGTACCGCTATCATTTCTACTTTTTCATTGCTTGGTAGCATCGCAAAAGTTTGTTTTTTAACAGCCATTATCTAATCATTTTTGAAACGGTATATAGGTTAAAACCTAAACGATCTAATTTAGCTTTATGTAAATAGGTTTTGTATTCTTGTCTTGCTCTCTGCTTTTCATTGGCAGGAACGCTTCGTCTGTAGCCTATAATCTCTTGATAAACATATTTTATCAAAACCTCTTTTAAGTCTTTGTGTATTCGAATAGGCTTTAGCTTTTTTTCTTGGATCTCATAATCCGTTAATGTCCATGCGAAAAGTCCATCTGAATAGTATTCTAAAACAATAGGCATTCCTTGCATATCCGAACCAAAAGAAATTCTTGATTGCCTATCGTTAAATACCGCTTGTCCTTGTGTTTGCATTTGGTAAGGATGGTTTGACTGAACTTTTAAATAATTATTTTCATTTGTTCGGTCTTCGGTAGGTGTTCTAACTATGTTTCCGTCTTGGTCATAAGTGAAAGTATTTCCAACCTGTACTAATGTTTCTGCCGTGTTTATGTTTTTGTTAATGAAGATAGGAACCAATGTGTTCTCGTAAATAACGCTAAGGCTTATCCAGTTCACATAGTCTTGTGGATATGGGAAAAGTAAATCATCAGGAACGTTAAATTGAACTATTGTAGTGTCTTTCCTTATGGATCTTTGGAGAAGTTTGATTCCTTGCTTTGCAACATTAACAAATTGGCTTCTTCGGGTGTTATTGAGATAACTATCGTGATCGGTGGCCATTATTTCGAGTTCTGAAATAACCTCATTAAAAGTAAACCATTGATAACTACCTAAATATTCGTTGCTTTCGTGACAACCATCTTCTTCATCGTAATACTCTTTTTCTGTTTTACTAGCCATTCTTTATAGTATTAGTTAGTTAGTTCTTGTTGGCTATTGATTTGCTCTGTTTGAGAAGCAATAGCCGTTATTTCGTTTTCTTTAAGATTGATTCCAAAACGTTTTAAAACTTTCACTACTAAAACATCTTCCTCGCTTGGGTGCGCGTCTGCATCTCTAAAGTTAGGATGGGATGGATTGAACAGTTCAGTACCGGAAACTACTTCATAAGTCCAGTTAGGAATGATCACTTTTCTGATATAAGAAATTTTAATGTTTTTACTTTTGGCTATTGGATAAGTTTCAATAGTATTCCCAAAACGTATGAATAATGGTAAAGACTCTACTGCTACTGATTTTAATGTTCTAAATTCATTGTAATTAGCACATTGTTCAAAGGCTATGCCTTTATTGTTTTCAATCGTATCAATATGAATAACATCATCAGGTAGTATTATTTGACCGTTTGCATTTGAAGCTAACGATTTTAAAAACAAATAATGCCCTAGGGTTTGCCTGTAGTTCTCAGCGATGTTTTCTAATCCGTTCCCTAAAAAGCCTTTGTTGGCTCTGTTTTGGTGCTTGTTTATTAATTCGATAATTTCATTTTGTCTTTCCTGCAATGCATCGTGTAAAAATAAATTGAATTCTACTGGGGTTACATTACCTCGTACATCGGTATTTACAAAGGTCTTAACCTTTTTGTAGATTCTGTCTATTAGCATTTTAGTATAAATTAATAATACAAAAATAACAAAAAATAATATAGGTTTGGCAAAAAAATAAGGAGTGTATCTCTACACTCCTTACTACAAACAAGTAATCAAAGCAAAACATCAAGAGTTAAATCTCCAGAAGTTTTTTTGACAACCATTCAACATCGTTTTTCTTGTTGTGTGGCGGGATTGCTCCAAATTTATCTTCGTATGCCTTTTGTAAATTTTCAAGACTGCTATCAGTGTTGTTCGCTTTTGAAGTTAAATCTGTTTTAGCAACATATTTGTTTTCAATTTTTAACGATAAAGCTTGTAATGTGCTTTCGTTTTTGCTGCTGGATAAAAACAATCCTAGTTCATCAATTGGTTTTTGGCCAACTGCTAGAGTTAGAATTGGTTCATTAGTATCTACCCATAAAATGGCCGTTTTAGTTGGGTTAATTCTAATGATTTCTTTTGAAAGTGCTAAAGCAACTACTTTTTTGTACTTCCATTCTCCTTTATCTGAATAAGCATCTATGATGGATTGCGGTTCTGAAATCGCTTTTTGTTTTACAAGAGCTTCAACTGATTTATCATCTTGTAGCAATACGGATTCTCCGAATACTAATAATCCAACGGTTTTTATGTCAAGTGATTTTTCTTGTAAACTCATAACAGCTTGCGTGATCAAGTCTGTTTTATCAATAATCTTTTGGGAGTCTGCATTTTTGTCAACTAATGAATATTTTAATTTAAAATCAGGATGTGTTTTTAAATATTCAATTAAAATAACATCGTCAGGGGAAACAGAAAGTGTGCCCTCTACGAAATAAATACTTTTTTTGATGTGGTTTTTAAGTATGTCGCCTTGTTTTTCAAGGTCGCTATGCCATATCGAGGTTGTTCCAGGTATGTAATAAATTTTTTCTAGGAAACCGGTGTTTGGGTTTTTTACTAGAATATCTTTTTGTGCTAATGACCAAGTTTCTGGGCTTAGACCGTTTAAAAGAAAAAATACTAATGGTGTGTTTGCGTTTTGATTCATTTTTGTTGTTTTTAATTTAAAATAAAATAGCGAGAACGTTTATAGTTCTCGCTATTTTTTACTATTTCTATGCAGTTCTACGAACAACTGTAAATGCGTTTGCACCTACTACTTGTTGCGTTTGTTCTGATTTAAAATCAGCAGTCGTGATGTCTTTGTTGCCATCTTGTTTGTCCGCGTAATTATCTCCTTTGATAATTACAGTTCTCAAACGATTTGTAGCTCCATAAGCTCTGTGTTTTACAGCAAGGTAAGGAACGGAAGTGGAAACCCCATCAATAGTTGCAGTAGTACCACCACCAGGAATGATAAGACAAGCAATACCAGTTGTTAATGCTTTTTCAGTACCTAACATTGTTGGGTCATTTAAGATTTCAAGTTCTTGGAAGTGAAAAGAAATACCATCAATGTAGATAGAATTAAAGCCTAACGCAATTGCATTGTCTTTTTTGTTGTTGAACATACCATAATTAACTCCTGATGCATAATGAGCGTTAACTCCAGCGCACATGTTACGGAATTTAGTCATTTGAGTATAGTCGCCCCAAATAGTAAATTCTTTTACCATGATCCCTTGGCGTTTCATTCTCCAAATGATATCGGTCAAGTCTTCAATCGTTTCAATGTAGCCATTGGCAACGTTTCCTCTTTTCTCGATTGTAGGAACTAAACCGTCCATACCTCTGTTCTCGCCAGTAGCTTTTCTACGGTGCCATAAATGCGTGAACTCAACTTTGTTGTCGTATAAAATATCTGTGTTCTCCATATCTAAAGACCACCACATTTTACCTGCAGGTGTATCAAGCCAAGTAGTCGCTGCCATATCAGAATTGTTCACGTTGAAGTGTTCTTTGATGATATGAGAGTAATTGTCATAGAACTTTGGGGTCCAAGTTCTTCCTTGTGTGAAACCATCAGTCCCTTTTGCGAAAGAGTTAGAGAAGTCAACAACAATATCAACACCAGTCAAAGTTCCGAAAGGTGTCCCTGGTGCAGCATCGTTTGTGGCCACAAAAGTAGTGTCGTTTGTTACCGAAGTTACAGTCGCTTGATACTCGGCAGTTCCAGTAAAAATCAAAATGGTATCGTTTACACGAACATTATGTTTTGCCTGTGATGCCGTAGGAGTGAAAGTGAATGTGTTGACAGAGCAATTCACTCCTTTGAGTTTGTTTTGCAATCTTCCCATTTCGGAATGCTTTACTAAATCGGCGGCATAAGTGCTTCTTTTAGCCATCAATTCGACAAACTTAAAAAGTTTACCTCTACCGTTTGCGTAGTGCATTTTTGCCATTAAATCTGGTTGATACACCATCGCGTAATTGTACGGGTCAAACCAGTTGTTTGATCCTGGGATTAATCCTCCCGGTTGGTCTACTACGGAAGCTCCTTGTAAATTGTTTAATAATAAGTCAAAAGCCATTTTTTCTAGGTTTTAAGGTTATACAACATCAACCTGCAATGTTCCCGGAGGTCTATAAATAGTTCCTTTGTTTGTAGATTGAGGGTTTGTTTCTTGTTTAAAGTTTGCTCCTTGAAAATTAGGGTTGTACTCTTGTTTCAATATTTTTTCAGTGCTTATCGCCACTGCTTTATGAACAAGTGTATTAATCATTTTTTCTCTAGCGGCAGGATTTAACCACAATAAGCCTTCTGCGAATTGTTTATCGTTAAAATTCCCATCTTTATCTCGAAACATTTTGTCCACTTCATTATTTACGTCTTTTGCTGTTGATAACATTAACTGCTTATCGGCATCAGTTGTAGAATAGGAAAGAGGGACTAATTCTTTGGTTCCATTATTGTCAAATTCAATATTGAATGAAGTTTCAGTTACTTCTGCAACCGACTTTTCCATTCTTGAAACGTATTCTTTTTGTGCGTTTTGTAGGTTTTCGTAAACTGATTTCTCAATTTTAAAACCGTTTTCAATCTCGATTAATTCTTCTGCTGGTTGAGTATTTTCTTCTGAAACTTCTTCGGTAGCACCTGATTTTTTAGCGAATGAATCTCTAAACTCACCGATGAACTTTTCTAAATCAATTTCGTCGTATTCGTCTAACTCTACATCTTCATCTGTTAGAATTATACCCGTTTTCTTTTCTAGGTAAGCATCTACATTTTGTCTAGTGATTTTTCCGTTACTTTCACGGATTGCTTTTTCTCTAGCGGTATCTAAAATGCTTAAAGCGTTAATGTCAAAGTTTTTTTCCTTTTGAAAATCCTCAAAGGTTAAATCCTTGTTTTCTTTTTTGGCAATTGCGTATTCTTTTACGTCATCTGGCAAGTCCGCTAAAGGATCAACATTTGCAACTACTTTTTCTTCTTCCGTAGGTTCTTCTTTTACTTCAGGAACCACATCCTCTTGTGTTTTTACTACTGTTTCTTCAGTAGTCGTATCGGTAGGAACTACTACTTGTTCCTCAGTTGCATCTGTGGTTTGTACCTCTGGGGTTTTATTTGATTCTTCTACTATTTTTTCAAAATGTTCAAATTCTCCGGCCATAATAGTTTCTTAGTTAATTATTTGTAAAACAAAAGTAATAAAAAATAACAATTAGTATAACAATAATAGATTATAAATATTACTAAAACAGAGTAAACCTATCTATTTTTTGTTATTAATCTAACGAAAAAGGGTTTTTCATCGTCATATCATCCTCTGCCTTAAAGTCGATTGGCTTTTTTTCTCCTTTTCGTTGGTCGATCATTTTACTTTGCTGTGTAGCCTGTAATTTTGTTCGTTCGTCTTTGTAATTTTCCTTTAGCTGTGTAAGGTCTGACATATTAATATTTTTGATTCTTTCAAGATAAACGTCTTGTTCAAATTCTTTATCTTCTTTTGGAGCTTCAATTTGAATTTTACTTTGAAGTTCCATTAGTCTTATTTGAGCCATTTGCTTTTCAAAATCAAGGTCAATCATTTTTTTTTGTTGATAGGCTTGTGATTCTGCTTCTGCTGCAGCTTGCGCTGATTGAATATTCCCTTGCGTTTGCATTTGCATATTGGCTTGGTTCTCTTCCATCTTTTGTTTTTGTCGCCTGTTTCGAATAAAACGCATATACTCGTATGCTTTTTTGTAGTTGTTTTTTGCGAGTTCTAGTATTTGGTATTTTTCGCTTAAATCAACCGTTTGCTCTTGTATTGCTAGTGATAAATCTTGCTTTAGTTCGTTCAGCATTTCTTTATCGGGTACCATTTCAACTGAATACCCAAATTCATGAAGATGTCTGTTTTTTAATGCGTCTAAAATATTTACATTTTGAGTGCCAATCGCGCTTTCATATAGTTTTTTAAGCCTTCCTTCATCATCAAACATATAAATCGTCTTGATGCGACTTGAAATAGTTTCACATACTTTTTTGTCAAACATAGTAGCCGTGTCAACGATATGTTTTGTAGCAGTATTACTTGCTAAAAGCATCATTTGATTAACGCCTACAAGACTGTTTGGGTTAAGAGAGCCATCACGCGCTGGGTTTACTCCAGTAACTTCTCGTATTTGATTGTAGTACATAGCAAAGACATTCAGTAATTGTGCTAATGCACTTCCTTGTTGTTGTGGGATTGGTCTTGCTGGGCTTCCTTCTTTGATTCCCATTTCTCCCATGTCAACTCTTTTGGTAACAATAACCCCTTTTACGTCTAAAACAGAAAGAGCGGTTTGCCATATCTCTGATTTTTTTTCTCCTTTACCTTCGTCGGTAAGGTCGGCCAAGCTATCAACGTCGATTTGGATTAAATCGGGTTTTAGCTCTCTGTATAAGTGTTGAATTTTTAATGATTGGTATTGCAGTTGATCCAGCAAAGGAATAATATTTCCTAAAAAAGATTGAAGCTCGTTTTTATAAATATTAGTAGCACGACAAACAAAAGGAGGTAAAGCCTTGTTCATTTGGTCTTTGGCTAAGTTTTCACATTCTTTCCATCCGTATATGTATTGTTGTGAACCAATGATATAATTTCCTTCGTACCAAGTATCTAAAACTTTACTTATTTTAGTATTTGGGTTTCCTTTGTTTTCCCAAGAGCTATCTCTTTGAGAAACTTTCCAAGGTTCTTTTTTGTCGTTATAGCTTTTTTTGAATACGATTTCTTTTGAAGATTTATAAGAGTAGCGCATTACATCTACTTTCATTCCTAGAAGGTCTTTGAAGTCGCAAGAATCAAAATCAATATAAACTTTGTTTTGAGTAGCATATTTACTGGCAATATCTCTTAATTGGATATCGGTAAAATTGCTTTCTCTTTTTACTTCGTTTATGGTTAGTGTTTCAATATAGAAATAATAGTACACATCGCTAAAATCGTTTTTATTACAATAAGAATGTCCGAATTTTTCTGGGTCAATATATTCTACTTGTACCCCATCGTTAATATCTATCCAACAACGTATCACGTTTAGACCTACCGTAACTAAATCACGGTCTACTTCATATTTTATATTCTCCCATCTACTTGATTTTTTTACAAAATCAATATTAATTTCTTCTGCGATTTCAATAGCTGGTCGTTCTTTTATTTCTTGATACAATAAAATTTCTTCGTCTGATTCAGGCATAAACTCAGGAGTCATATCTATACCTAATTCATTTTTTGCATTCTCAAAAAATTCTTTAGACATTTGGTTGGTTTTATGCTCAATGAATTTTTTTCTTTTTTCATCAGCCGACAATCTATCAATACTGCGGATATCCAGTCTGTAAAAATCATCTTGAATACCATTTATTACAATGTTGCAAAATTTCTCTGCAAAATTGATATTCCTAAAATCCATATTTTCTACCATGGCTAAGTCGCCAGAATTTTTAGCAAACCATTTTTTGTATTTGTCGATGTTCTGCGTACCGCGATAATAAGCTCTTAGTTCTTGAATTTTTTTATTTCTGTCTTGGAATCCATTCCCGTTGTTCGAAGAAACAAAACCGCCATTAAACCATTCTGAAGCAATATGTACGGCTACACTTAATCCAAAAGCATCTTTTACTTTGATATGGTCTGGTGCTAGTGGATCAGGAATTGAATTTGTCGTTGTGTTGTTATTTAGCATCATAATTCTATCGGTTTTTAAATGGATTTCCTAATTTTTGGGTTTGGTTTTCGGTTGGTTTTCTTTTTATTTTTTGGTTGCCTAGCAATGCTAAAGAAAATGATATGTAGGCATCATATTTCGTCCTATTGTCTAGTTCAACCTCTTTGATTTGATATAGTGTTCTTGAAAAAGGGAAATTACCTATTTGTCCTACCTCTCTTTCTTCATCATTTCTAGCGTAACCAACGTGTTTATCGATGAAAGACTGTACGGCATAGTATTGAGCATCTGCAATCTTACTGTCTTGTTGTGGCGCTCCTCCAAACTCTAGTTCTGTTGGCGATAAGTCTTTTACTAACTTGAAAGGATTGTTCATGGAGTACAATCTATACCCTCTCTCCTTTATTTTCTGTAGGAATCTTTCGTTAGAAAGCTCAATTAATACGGGCATTGAATAATAGACCATGAGCATAATCATATCTTCAAAAAACAACTCTACCGTTGATGCTCTTGATAGGTATTCGCAAATCATCGTGTTGCGTGGTAAATCATCTTCGGTATGGTTGCCGGTTACAACCGAAGCGGAACCTAACGAACCTCTTGAACCTACTACTTTAGTTCTGTTATAAGGATCGACTCCTATTGAGCCAATATGTGTAGCGGTAGGACTAAAAGAAAATCCTCCAAAATATGGTTTTCGTATTTTAACGTTACGATACTGCGGTGGAGGATGGCACCCTACTTTTATGAAGAACTTTCCGTTTTGTGGGTCTGGTCGCCAAAGTACTCCGCCGTCACCATCTTGTACTCCATCTTCCCAAATAAGATTTCCACGTTCTAAGTCTTTATTGCCTAAATACTCTTTTTTTTTATCGTTATAGTATTTATCCTCTAAATCATCTTCGTTGTATTCAATTTGTTCTTCTATTTGCACCAAGTTAAAAGGACATTCGGAAGCATCGTCACGGAAAGCATCGGCAATATTTCTTGGAAATTGTCTGCGTTGTTCGTTGTATTTCTTTTGATCATCTTTAAATGAACTTTCTTCGTTATCTAAAAACTGTGAAGCTCCAATTGTTCTTAGTTGTCCATATTCATTTTTGATAGGAATGGTAGGGTTTTCTACAATTGAAAATCCGTATTGGTCAAAAAAACCCTCTAAGCAGTAATCAGCAGGAATAAAAATTCTATGAAGTCCGGACTTTGTTTGTCCGTTGGCATTTCTTTTTGTTGCATTACTATCATCCCAAATTGCTTTGTAGTTGGAGCCACCTTTCTTTAGCGGGTTTACCGTAGAGATTACCATTGATTTACCTCTAATTTCAGAACCTACTCTGTGAGATGTTTTTACGATGTACCAATATTCATCAAATGGTACTTCTGGAGGATATTTACCTGATTCATCTAAAAGAGAACGAAATATAGCATCCCCATCGAGCGCATTCATTTCGGTATTACTCCATGATATTGTAGAGTCAAGACCTTCATCTTCTGAAATGGTTTCTCCTGTTCGTTTCTTACGGTTTTGTTCTTGAAAACGTAATTCAGTTTGAGGATTTGTAGTTCCATCAGTAACGGGCTTAAAAAATGGCGGTAGCCTTTTGAATGTTTTTACAAGCCTTGAAAATATTTTTTTGGCATCTTTTCCTTTTTTAGAAACAATACCTAATAATTTATTTTGGTTACGTGTTCCGCTGTCTAAAAACTCCATGATAGCCATAAAAGAAGCTCCAAAACGTCTATTTTTTACGTAGTCCATTCCATAGCATCTTGGATCAGCTTTACAAGCTTCCCAAAAAATCATCAACTCGTTTTGAATTACACGGAAGTTTGGGTATTTGTCTAGCTCACGGCACCATTGTAGGCCATACCAATAGGTTGGAGTTATCCAGATAGGCTCTCCTTTTATGTATATCCAATGACCGTGGGTTCTTTTGTGGTATTGCAGGTCAATGTAGGGTTGAAATTCTCTATTGTTTAGTGTAGTGTCATTTATTCCTTTAGGCATTTCCTCGCGCTTCCACATTTGTTTTTCAATGGGAAGGCCGTAGTTTTCTATTTCTGATTTATCGGGTTTTTGAGGAATTGCAATTTTTATATCCTCTATTAAAAAAACATCGCCTATGGTGCCGTTTTTAGAAACTACTACCATATCATATTCTTCATTATACCCATATTGCCAAGACTTGCTACTGTTCCTTTGGTCAATAACATCTTTTGGAATTTGGCTGGTAATATTTTTACCTGTGTAGAATACGGACATTTATTTTTTAGATTTCGTTATTGGCATATCTTTTACTTGGGTGCAAGTTTGAAGTGTCTTTTTCTAAATCTTTCCCGAAAAGAATAGATTCAAGGCGTTCTACTTCGTCATAATTGGCTGTCAATTCAAGGCGCGCTTCTTTTTTTGCCTTGATTATGTTTACTGCTTTTTCATTTCCTAGTCCTAATCCTTTTGTACCATCATCATCTTCGTCATGGTCTTCTATTAAATCTTCTCCGTTAGCTTCAATAATACTTTCTAGGTAGTCAATGTTCTTTTTGTATTTTTCTATCAATGCCGGAATACGTTCTTTGAAATAACTCATAGTGTTTGGTATTAATTGATTGCGAAAAAATGTTTTTCTCTAAAGAGTAAAAATTCTTCTTCATTGATGTAAAATGGTGCGCCAAGTTCAATGTTGGTTGTAACAATACTATCCTTGGTTAAATTCTTATTTGACATTGAACTAGAATGAAGAACTACTTTGTATTTGTCAAACTGTTTGGTTTCGTTTTCCGGAATAAATAAAAAGGATGATTTCAGTTGCTCTGTTTTGACTTCAATTTTTTTGGCAAGGATGTAATCATTTGGGCTGAAAAGCATTTGCGTTTTACTGTCTTTAAAGAAATAAATGTTTCTTTTGGATATTCTAAATAGATTATCGTTAATCAATAGTTGGTTTCCTGACATTACTTTTGTTCCATCTTGGTCTAAAAAGTCGTGCATGATAATGGGATCAATGATAACTTCTGTTCCTTTTTCAATTCCTAATGAATTTACAATAGGTGTTTCTTTGATGGTATGCAGCACATTTGCGTTTTTGTGAAAAGTAAAACGCTGGTCAACAAATAACTTTTGCCCTGAATTTAGGGTGATATAGTCTTTGAATTTCTGATTAATTTGAATGATAAAGTCGTGAACTGCTTTCATATTATTCTACTGTTGTTAAACCCACTATATCTTTTCGTTTATTTTGGCCCAATTTCTATAAATTAAATACAAGCTAAAAGGAATTAGCAACCATGCTAGATTCCATAAACTAACAGCTTCACGTTTTACGTGTAACGTAGCTGCTTTTTTCACAGTTTCAGATTTAGTTTTGATCTCTTTTGCTTCTGATTCCTTTTTATTGGTTTTAATAGTTTCAGCTCCTTTTTTTTTAAATTCTGATTTGGTATTGTTATTTGAAACCGTAGTTTTGGTTGTTTTTTTACCATTGACTAGGGATTGTTTTCTACCTTCCTTGTCTGTAAAAAAAGCTTCTTTCGTTGGATCAATAGGCTCCACTGTTTCCTCAATAGTCGTGGTTTGATTTTGATTGTTTATGATAACGGTTTCTAATTTCTTTATATTTGATTCTGTATTTTCGTACTTGTCAATCTTTGACTTGTCAATACTTTCAACTGTAGTAGATTGCTCTGTTTTTGTAGTGTTCTTTTTTCTGGCACCACAAGCGTTTATTGCGAATACAAGTAGTGCAGCTAAAACTCCTAAAAGAATATGGTTTATTTTTTCGTTTTTCATAATAATTCTTCGTAACGTTTTATGATTTTAGCCATTTCAAATGCTAGTTTATATTTTCCTCTATGGTAGGCCTTTATATCATCAATATTGGTAATAAAACCAAGTTCCAACAAACAAATAATACCATCCTCACGCATTAAAGCGAGGCTACCTCTGTGGCTGTCTGCTTCTGATTTCACGCCTCGATTTCTGATACCTAAAACCTCACTTGTAATATTGACAATCTCACGGGCAAAAGCTTGATCGAAACGGTCAGCTTCTTTTTCAATCAAAGCTGTTGTTCCAGTTGCTGTTGGTCCAGCAGCGTCAAAGTGGAATTCTAAAACTACGGAGCCACTACCTGTTTGAATTCTGGACAAATATTGTCCAAGAGTTTCATTATCATTGTCGTTTATAGTTTTTAATCCCAGTTTTTTGCATTCTGCCAAAACTAAGTTTCTGAAATCAATGTTTAAATCGGCTTCTCTGAATCCATTTGCAACTGCTCCTGGATCTGTTTTAATTCCTTGTGGGTTATGACCTGCGCTTATAAATACTGCCATTATTTCTTTTTTCTAATGATTATACGATTCAAAAGTGTTACAGCCATGGCTGCATATAAAATGGTATTGAATATGTTGTGCTTATAAAAAATCAGACTTAAAGAGCAAGCTGCCACCGCTCCAAAACAGATTTTTAAAACCAATTCATACTTATATGTTTTTACATCTTCAATCTCAATAATTAAATTAATTATTGACAGCACCGCTATGGCAAAAAGTATCATATTGTTTACTGCTTCCATTCTTCCAATTTTTTAAGTAAAATCTTTTGCATTCCAGTAATTCCTAAATAACCTATCAATACAGCAATACCTATACGGCTTTGCTCATTTGTAACATTCAATAACTCTGATGTTAATGGAGTTAAGTAAATTGCGCCTCCTATACCTGTAAAAACGGTACCTATTTTAGCTAACCAATTCCCTTTTTTACCATTTAAACCAGCCACGGTACCAACCAAACCACCTATCAGTAATTTTGTTTCAATCCCTAGTGTCAACAAGTATTCTTGTATGCTCATATCAATATTATTTGGGGTTTATTTTAATCGTTT
>JACCEE011899702.1_pt1 | contig 13914 bp, 14 predicted proteins | sample 7449931 | NCBI WGS metagenome assembly JACCEE01 (sample SAMN15323457, study PRJNA562643) | freshwater metagenome | isolation source: river surface water | place: USA:Blue River Watershed | collected 2017-08-19 | reverse complement strand
CGATCGACTTTGAAAACGCCGAGGGCAACCTGGGCCTGGCCAACGCCCTGCTGCGCCACCTGAGCGAAAAGTTGCCCGTCAGCCGCTGGCAACGCGACCTCACCGACAGCACCGTGTTGCGCAACATGGGCGTGGCCTTGGGTCATGCCCTGCTGGCGTATCAGTCCATGGGCGTGGGCCTGGACAAACTTGAGCTCAACCCCGAAGCGCTGGCCGCAGACCTCGATGCCGCCTGGGAGGTGTTGGCCGAGCCGATCCAGACCGTCATGCGTCGTTACGGCGTGCAAGGCGCTTACGAGCAACTCAAGGCCGTGACGCGCGGCAAAACCGTGAGTGCCGCCGACCTGCAGGCCCTGATCCGTGGGTTGGACATCCCGGCCGAGGCCAAAGCGCGTTTGTTGCAACTCACCCCCGCCACCTACACCGGCATGGCCCAAGCCCTGGCGCGCCGGGTCTGAGCGCCCGTCGCGGCTTCAAGGCCCGGACGGGCCTGGCTCGTGGGCCCGTTCGGCATAACGATTGAATCGCCAGGCGTCACCCGAGAGCGTGATGCGGCGCCAGGTGGCGCGTTTGGCGTAGGGGCTCATTTCGGTCCAGCGTTGCACCTCATCGAAGCTGCGGCCACAACCCTTGCACATCGGGTCCCCTTGGCTGGTCGAACAAATCGCAATGCAAGGCGTATCGGGCGTGGTGTCGTACCAGGCCAGCCAGGCCTGCAACGCTTTTTCAGGAAAGCCCTTCACGGCCACCTCGTCCTCGTGGTGAAACACCATCAGCGCGTAAATTTCGGCCAAGGCCCGCAATTCAGCAGGCAAGGTCACGCCATCCGGGGAGGGGTTTTTGTGGCGCCAGTGGTTGATGGCCGCCTCGATGTCGCTGATGTGAATCGACTGCATGGGGCAAGCATCATAGCGCTCTGGGGCGGGGTTGCGTGGCGCAGTGGTATTCTCGTGACATGAAACTTTTGTTGAAATGGTGCCTGAGCGCCATGTCTCTGATGGCCCTGGCCCAGATCGATGCCGGCATCGTGGTGGCGGGCTTTGGCAGTGCCTTGATCGCCGCCCTGGTGATGGGCTTGCTCAATCTGTTTGTGCGGCCTGTGCTGGTCGTGCTGACGCTGCCGGTGACCCTGGTCAGCCTGGGCTTGTTTTATTTTGTCATCAACGCTTTTTTGTTTTGGGCTGCCTCAGAGGTGCTCGAAGGCTTTCAGGTGGCCGGCTTTGGCCATGCTTTGTTGGGCTCGCTGATCTATTCGATCATGGGGGTGGTGATTGACTCAGCGCTGGAGCGTTTGTTCGCGCCGCGACTGTCTTAACTGGCGCAAACGCGTGTCGATGATGGCACTGTCGTATTCCTGCGCCCGCGACAACCCGGATGTTCTGGCCATTTCGCGCGCCAACTCTTGTGCCGCTTGCAAGCGGTCGATGGCGGCAGTCAGGTCAAATTGCACCGCACGACTCTCGGCTTCGGCCCGCAAGCCACGCAGCCGCTCTCCCATGGCCATCTGAGCCTGCGCACTCAGTCCCCATGCCATGGCATCACGCGGGTGCTTGCCCAGCCAGACATCCATCGCCCAGGCGGTTTGTCGGATCAGTTCCGGTCGACCGGTTGCCAGTTGGGCTTGCGCACGCCTCATGACCTGGGGCCGCGCTTGCGCCGAAGCCGCGCTGACCTGCGCCAACTCCTGCAAGGCCGCGTCAGGTTGTCCTTGTTGGAGGCGCAACTCGGCCGCCAACCCCAGCACGACGTCCTTCAGCGCCGGTTGATCTTGGGTGCTGCGACGCAAAGCGCTGAGCAGCGTTTCGGCGGCGTCGAACTCGCGCGCTCGCGCGTGCGCCAGCACACCGGCATACCAGGCGGCCCAAGATGGGGGCTGGGTGCCGCCTTGTGCGAGTTGCTCTTTGGCGTTCATCATCAACCGGCGTTGGGCGTCGACCTGGGTCTCGGTCAGGGCTTTGGCCCGAGCCGCCATCAAGGCGTGCAGGGCATCGGGATCGCTGGGCTTGTCGGTCGGGTTCAACTGTTGCGCACGACCGGCCATGTCCGCCATCCGCTCGGTGCTCATGGGGTGGCTGCGCAAATAGGGGTAGGCTCCCGAATCGTTCAGACGCGAAGCCTGGATCAGTTTGTCAAACAGCGTGATGGCGCCATGGCTGTGAAAACCCGCCGGGGCCATCAGGCCAAAGCCCACCCGATCGGCTTCCCGTTCCATGTCGCGAGAAAAGCTCAGTTGGTTTTGCAGTGTCGCGGCCTGTCCGCCAATCATCAGCGCACTGGCCGCGTCCGGGCTGCGCCCAGCCACCAACACCCCCAGCAACAAGGCGCCCATCATCAAGGGGGCATTGCGGTTTTGCTGGGCCAGCATGCGGGCGATGTGGCGTTGGGTGATGTGGCTGGTTTCGTGCGCCAGGACTGCGGCCAGTTCGTCGCGGTTGCTGGCCACGGCGATCAGGCCCAGGTGAACGCCCATGTAGCCGCCCGGCAAGGCAAACGCGTTGACGCTGCGATCGCGCACCAGCACCATCTCCCAGGCCAATCGCTGATCCAGCTCGCCGGACAACTCGCCACGCGCGCGCGCAGCCTTCAAAATGGGCGCCCACAGGCTTTGCACGTATTGCATCAACACCGGGTCATCGATGACATCAGGGTCGCGCCAGACTTGCGTCATGATGCTGTCGCCCAGGGTGCGCTCCTCGCCCAGACTCCATTCGGCGCCATCGCCCAGCGCCGGCAAGCGCAACGGGGCCTGGGCTTGAGAGGCCATCCCCAGGCACAAAGCCCCCAGCCAAAGCCAAGACCGGCCCAAGGGGCGGAGCAATCGATGTAGCATGTGGCTTATGATGCCTCAAAACACGTGGACACACCCATGACGCTGACCCATTTCGATGCCCAAGGCCAAGCCCACATGGTCGATGTGGCTGCCAAAGCGGCCACCCATCGGGTGGCGGTGGCCACCGGCCAGATCGGTATGCTGCCCGCCACGCTGGAGTTGGTGCGGCAGGGCAGCGCCAAAAAAGGTGATGTGCTGGGTATCGCCCGCATCGCCGGGATACAGGCGGCCAAAAAAACCAGTGACCTCATTCCTTTGTGCCACCCTTTGGCGCTGACCCGGGTGGCCATCGACCTTGAACTTTTGGCGCAACTGCCGGGCGTGGGCGTGACCGCTACCGTCGAAACCGTGGGGCCCACCGGGGTCGAAATGGAGGCCCTGACGGCGGTTCAAGTTGCCCTGCTCACCATCTACGACATGCTCAAGGCGGTGGATCGCGGCATGACCATCACCGATGTGAGGCTGCTGGAAAAGCACGGGGGGAAGAGCGGGAGTTTTGTGGCGCAAGAGAGAGCAAACAAAACAAGCCGATGATTTAGCCAACTCTTAGCATATTCCGCCATTCAAAATATATCGATTCACGCAAAGTGAGAGAGTAATTTTTCTGTCAATTGACGAACACTTGAATCATAATTTAAAGATAAACTAACCCCTCGCTTTATAAATTCAATTCTATAAGCTTTAAAGGCCTCATCTAGATCTTTCGGGTTTTTATATTGATCCGGCTTTGGTAGTTCCACACTTACTTGACTGGCTTCATCGAACTTCGCTTTGCCAAATGGCTCATATGTCATCATGACTGGTAAAGCACCGCAAAGTACAGCATCACTATAAACTGCCGTTACAGAGTCCCACATATATATATAGCGCGTCTTTTTTAACAGATCAAGATATTCACGCTTTACAGCCGGATGTGTTCTGGTAATCTCAAAAGTACCAGGTATGACATGACACTTAATGTACTTTTCGCCTTTACCGATATACGTGCAGTCAATTTCTCGCTCAGATAGGTCATTCGCCTCAACATCGAAAGTTTCAGTAAAATCATAACTCAATACGAAATCAGGATTTGAGTGATAAAGTTCAGACCAAGACAATATGAAATCCTTGGGCCCTGCATTAACTTTTAAACCTTTCTTAATGATTCCTTCTCCATTAAGGAAATATCGTACTACCATCTGGGCATTCAAAGGGTTGCCTGAAATGATTTCAGGATAAATAACTGTGGCATCCTCTAAAAAAGCACTTGCGCTAAATGCATTTGAACTCACATAAGAATAGGAAAACTCTTGACAGTAGAACTCTGGTCTATCAGAGTAGAACCATTCAGGATTGGGGCCATGGCCATTAAAGAAGAGCAAGTAGGCGGTATGGCCTTGTCGATTAAGAGCGTCTGCAAGGCGATGCAAGGCGATACAACCATTCGACTTGCTGTTATAGACTCTTGTTGCAATGATGAACTTCATAAAAGTTGAAAAGACTTTGGTTTCAGATAGGATAACTCAAACTTCTATGGGCGGACAGACCCCCATCGAAAAGCTATACTTATCTGACTTGCTGACACTCAATTCCATGTATGCTGGCCAAAGAATTTTAGATCGAGGAAATTAAGATATGCAGCACTTGCATTGGTTGCTCCCTGGAGAGTACAAAAGCGAAGTAAATATTTTTGCAGCAGAGTTGGCTAGTATCCGGATGAGGGCCGGTCTTGTAAAGCGTCACGCTGCAAGCATAGGTTTAGACATGACAGCTGGTGATGCCGTTCATCCACTTGCAAACATCCTGATGGTTGGAAAAATTGGAGCTGACTGTGCCCTCGGTCGCAGCGAGAATTGGCTAGGGCAAATGCAGCATGCTAATGCCAAAGGGGTTAAAATTATTCTTGATTACACCGATCATCATTTGGCGAATCCCCAGACACCAATGGGTATTTTTTATAAAAAGTCTTTGCCTATGATAGATGAGGCCGTCGTTCCATCCGGAAAAATGAAGTCATTTTTATCGGATTTTTTCCCTAAAAACATAGAAGTCATTCAGGATCCGCTTGAGGTCGAAGTGAAACCGAGGCGATTGCTAAAAGAAAATGAGAAGCCGGTTGTGCTATGGTTTGGGCATGCAAGCAATATTTCATATTTGATTAACTATTTAGAAAACCATGAACTTTGCGATGCCTCATTTAATCTCATCGTACTATCAAATAAAAATGGACTGTCATTATTTTCATCTAGGCCATTGAAAACAAAGTCGACCATTGGAATAAAAATGGCCTTGTGGTCTATACCAGCTATGCAGAGTGCTGCTGGCATCAGTCATGCGTGCATTATTCCATCAGATGCAGCGGATATAAAAAAGGCTGGAGCCAGTTCCAATCGATTAATCACGGCACTGGCAATGGGGTTGCCAACTCTAGCAGAAGGCCTTTCCGCATATAATGAATTTGAAAATTATTTTGATCAAATAAGGGAAGTAAAGATCTCGAACTTTTTCAAATCGATTGTACAGAGCAACGATAAAGTATTTGAAGCGCAGCAGATTGTAATACCTGAGTTTTTATCTGAAAATTTATGCAGAAAATGGAAAAAAATATTAACTGGTAATTCAATGTAATCAATTCTAGTCAATATCTAATTTCAAAATCAGTGCTGGACTTGGCGAGATGAAAGTTAGTGGCTCCCCTCGCTGTAGCCAGCTGAAGTTAGTTAAGTCCGTCAAACTGCAGCAACACAGATATGAAACCAAGACGACAAACGGGCAGTGATTCTGTCTTATCAACCCTCAAAATAGATTGGCCTTCAACCTGACTTGTTACTTAAAATAGTATAGTAAATGGGGAGCAGGCCAATCAGGATCATTGCATAAACTATATGATATTAAATTAGCATTCAAAAAGAGATAGGCCGCCAGACCACTGTTCGGACACTTGTTTAATTTTAGGGGTTAACATTTGTGTCATGCACCAAAACTCCAAATGGGGACCGTATGATTTTACAATTAACGCAAGACGATCATCAGAATGAACATAAGCAGATAAACACAAAATAGGTGAATAATCATTGGGATTAATTAGCAAATCTGGTTGACCAATTATTGATGCAGCAATATCATGCCCGCCGGATAAACAAAACTCAAAACCAGTAGGGTCAGGCAGATCAATCATTTGACGCCTTTGAGAGTCTATGTCAAATTCTTGTAAAACCTGTGGAAAGTACCAGCCAATTGTGCATTCGGATTTTATTTTGTCAATTAATCTGTCATGTCGCGAGTTTGGGTCTAAAGAAATATTACCCAAAAGTTTAGTATCACTCTGCAAAATAGCTTTGAAATGACACTCAGGGTATTTATGATTGAATGAACTTTTAATACTGGGTAATAGGATATTTTCTAATTCGTAACCAATATCCACATTGTTCGTTTTTTTAGGCAAAATAAATGGCACATGAATACCATTTAAAAGATAATTAAAATTATCATCACTTTGAATTTTACGTAAAAGAGCAGTTGCTCGTGATTCGAATTCATCGCGCGAAAGAATTAGATCGGCGCCATAAATAAACAAGAAATTATTATATATGTCAAGAAAATTAATTTCTCTGCGAACTAACTTATAGTAATAGCTAGGATTCGGTGAAAAAACACGATCAAGAGATGTAGGGATTCGTCTTCCGTTATTCTCGAAATAAATCATATGAACTCCTTATGCCTTTTTAATTTCTACAGTTTTCCCAAAACCGTATTCATATGGAACTGGTAATAAGGGACTTACATCCAAATAATCGTTGACAGCTTTATTGTGAAATTGAATAAAATCTTTATGTTCACCAATAATGCATTCGTCACGATAGGGTCCTAGCCAACTATTAACCATTCCGCGATCTAGAATATCCGCCAATGGCTCTTTCATGACATTTCCTATTGAAAGATCCATATAAGGGCAAGGAATAATTTCACCGTCGTGATTAACAGTATTTATCCCTTTAACAGTAATGCAACGGCCAGGTTGACCGTATGAGGGACTCATGTGTGTAAAAACATTGTATCGATCTTCCAAAAATTTCAATTGATCAACATCCTTTTTTGTACACACCCACGATTCTTGTTCACGGGCCGTACCTACAGGTTTGGCAAGAGTAACATATAAAGGAATGTCATGCTCCTTACAATACTCGCACATGCTCAAGAATTCAGAACTGAAAACACGATCTCTAACGATACAAGTCGATATCAATAATTCAAGATTTGCATTTTTAGCGGCATCTAGTGCTCGTATCACACGCTTATAAGAACCCTTTTTGCGACGGAATTGATCGTGCTCCTCTTCAATCATGCTATCAAGAGAGATCTGAGCCTTATAACCACCCAAAGAAGCGAACCATTTGGCTTTTTCATCATTGAATGTCCAACCATTGGTGTCAAGAATGATCAAATGCTTCATAGGGTCAAGAGCTTCAATCAATTTGTCGAGATTTTTATCAAGTAAAGCTTCTCCACCTGTAAGAACAAAACGAAAGAGACCGTATTCATCCGCTTGGCGAGATAGTTCTTTATAGTCTGACAAAGACATTTGCTGCCTTGGATCAATAGTACCAGTTCGCTTTTTAAGATCTCGGCTCATGTATGGCTCTTCACAGCAGTGGGCGCAACTAAAATTACACAATGATCGGTTAATCTTGAGACGAAGAATCGGACTAATTTGTCCGTTAAGCATGCCTTTGAAATAATTTTGAATTTTCTGATGAACATGAGGTCTAAGTACGCTCTGATCTTTACGCTTATTTTTTTCAATTAAGGATAATGATTCTTGTTCGGCAAGAATTTGTAGAGAGTGCGACATTTTAGAAGCTACCTTTCATGAAAATTTGACAATGAGATCAGGAAACTCTGAGTGTTTTAGAAACGATTTCTTCAATAGAAGTCCACTCTTGTAAGTGGGGATACAGGATTCTTGTTTTTTGAGTAGATGGAGTATAGTTGATTCTTCGGAAGTTACCAACTTCATGGCTTTTATTCAGAGTTTGGACATTGGTTCCGGCGGACTTGGCAAACATTCTTGCTAAGTCAAGTATCGAGATTGACTTTTCTGAACCTACGTTCAAGATTTGATTATAAGGAGACTCTATCAAATTTAAAAGCCAAGCGACTGCATCCCCTATGTACATATAAGCCCGCTTATCAGTACCATCGCTGGAGACAGTGATGCCCGTTTGATTAAGAGCACAATTGGCGAAGTTGCCGAAAGCATAATGTAAATTTAACGGAAGATACTGCCCAGCAAATGAAAAACAACGAGCTATTGAGAATTGATAACCTAACTGTTTGGCATAATATGATATAAGATATTCAGCTGTCAATTTACCTATTGCTAAAGATGAGTCAATTCTTGTTGAGTCTAGATAGCCCGGTTGATCTTCAGATATCAAATCAGATTGACATAATCCGTAAGCAACACCAGACGAAGTAAACAAAACATTTTTTAGCTTTTCCGAACACTGTCGAAGAATATTGTTAGTCCCTTCATATAAAACCATAAGTTTGTTTAATTGGTCTTCTCCCTGGAAAGTTTCTGAAGCACTTGTGGTTGCCATATGAATGAGATGTGTGAAATCTGATCCATTAAAATTAATATCTTTTACGTCTCCAGTTAGAAATGTTATACATGACAAATCGAATGGTAGTTGATAGTTGTTAGTAAAAAAATCAGGTGAACGGCTTATGACAGTGATATCAAGATCATTTTGTAGAAGTTGCCTTATATAGACCAAAGAAGAAAGCATCCACACACCAAAAAATCCAGTTCCCCCAGTTACTAAAATATTTTTTCCTCGAAAGCTTTCTGCATTAATACGCGATCGATTTATGAGATCAATAACATCCAGTTTAATATTGTAATTAAAGATTTGGTGTTTCATCGATAAACTTTCGAAAAGGTTCGTGAACTTTTAATAGATTGACAGGTGCTCCAGCATGCCACGACCACTGTCCGTTAAGAGGATTTGAGTAGTCTGCCTCCAAGATGGGGTCTGGATTTGACGTTAGTTCGCATAGAAAGAGTAGTGAAATGAAATGACCACGGATATCACGTTCGTTATTTATCAAACCACGAACATTAATTGGTTCTGGCTTAAATCTTACAGTGGCTCCTAACTCATCTGCTGCAACTTTTAATATACGATCTTCAATCTTTTCTTTAAATCTAATTATTCCTCCGGGTATATGCCAAGCTGGACCGTAGAATTGATCAGATCGCCATGTAAGAAGACAACGACCAGATTTATCCTTTATCAATAAATCGACATTAATAAGAGGCGTTAATTGACTAACAAAAAAAAAATATCTTGTGGCAAGCCTTTCCTTGCATCAGGTATACGTAGTAGAACTTCGTTTAAATGATAACTTAAATCAGTTGTCTGTGCCATCTTGAGACCCTTCATGAAAAAATTAACTCCATCTCAATCAAAAATCAATATCTTTACAGATAATTTCAAGATTATTCTCGCGCAAAACGGCAATATTTTTTATAAATGAATACTTTTCGAGCACAATCTTACATACCTCATCAGAATACGATGCAGCAATGATAAGCAACGCCGAAGGTCTGTCTGTTAGTAAACTATCTGGATGTTTGATTAATAGATCAGAACCCGGCGTGTAACGATTTTGTTTGAATTTCGCAGAGTCAACAATGTGTGATATTTTAAATCCCAAATCAGCCATACTAATAACTGCTAGTGCTTGATGCCCTGCTCCCCAAACCACAATATTCGATTTTGAAAAGCTTGAAACATAATCAATAATTTGCTCAATAACATGGCTTTGACGCTTTACAAAGCCAGAAGAGTCGATCGGTTTACGCTTTGAAACTGATGCACTTAATATATAATCATGCCAAATGGGTTCAATAAATTGAACAGAGAAGCCATTTGATTCTAACAAATTGCATAAACTTGATTTGTTAAAGTAAAAAATATGATCAACTATAAACTCAGAATATAAATTATTACTTAAAATGAAATCAAAATTTGGTACTTCTATAATCCCTTGGGCGCCGTCATTAAGAAATCGATTAAGTTGCAGCAGAGATTTACTTGGATCAGGCCAATGCTCCAAGAAACTAAAGATTGAAAAGGCGTCAAACTTACCTATTTCTAATTTTTCTGAGGATTCATCAAGGTAACCATGAAATACTGAATAGCCACTGTCATTGGCATATTGAACATTAGTAAGTGAATACTCTAATCCAAATACATGGGCAGCACCAGCTTTTTGAAGTAGGTTCATATACTCACCTCGACCACAACCTATTTCAATGATTCGCTTATCTTTAAGGTGGTGAGCGTTAATCCATCCTCGAAATTGATTAATCCTAAATTGCTCCATTTCAATTGAAAAAGCAATTGCTCTAATGACTTCGCGATAGTAATTAACTGGAGGAACAGTGTGTTGTACTAAGCCACATTTCACACATTGGTATATCTCAAGAGATATGCCGCTTGTTTGACCACGTGACTCGATTTCAAAGCCTTGTGCTGATGAGGGAGAGTTAGGTTGGATAAGTAGAGGCGGGCTGAAAAAATTTCCAGTACAAACTCTACAGCAGAGCGACTTGTTCAAAACGCCAGAACTAGCCATTAATTTACCTTCTCAGATGCAGGGTCTAGAGCGACAATCATTTGATTTTTAAATTCCTCTCGGTCTAGTAGAGGTGACATATCTTCTAATGGCATAGAAGTGATTGAGCCATCAGGTTGAGGTAAGGCTGAAACCTTCGGGGTCAAGGTTTCATCTTCTTTTAGTATAACCTCAATTATCTTTAGACTACCATCAAATAGTTGGGGTGTAACTTGTTTGATGTTGGTCAAGCGAATGCATTCGATATCAAGTGATTTGGCTAACTTCATAAAATCGGGTATCCATAATCCCGACTGAATACCACTGGCTATATAGCGATGATTAAAATAATTTCTCTGTGTGTTTCGAATAGATGCATACCCGTTATTGTTCATGATCACTAAGGTTATTGGAAGATTAAGGTGCTTTAAAGTAGCTAACTCTTGTAGATTGAGCATTAAACTGCCATCGCTTTCAACGCATACAGTTGGCCTTCTTTGAGAACCTATACAGGCTCCGATTGAGGCAGATAAGCCATAACCCATAGAGCCTAAACCTGATGTGAGGAAAATCCTTTGATTCAATTTATTTTTAAAAGCAGTGTAAAAAACTTCAATCGCTAGACCTGAACTTCCGGTAATCACTTGTGAGCCAGAAGGTATGGCGTGACTCAATTGATCAACAAATTGAAAATGACTCATAGGTCCAGATCCATCAAAGATCTTACCATCCAAAGGTGGATACTTATTTTTCCAATAAGTACACCGATTGCGCCAATCAGTTAGATCATCAAGTAAAGGTAACTTAGATTGCCATGCAATTAGAAAAGATTTGGCATCTGAACAGATTTTAACGGCATGATTCATTTCATGGCGAGCGAGTTCATTTTGATCAATATCGATTATTACTTTTACTGCTTCTCGAGCGAAACCTTTTGGATTGTACGCAGTGATAATATTATCTAATCTGCAACCAATTACTATAAGGCAATCACAATTTTGAACGGCAAAATTAGGTGACCGAGCAGCAACTACTCCCGGTCTACCAATATAAAGTGGATGTTCCCAAGGTAGAGTATCACTGGCGTTCCAAGTAAAAACACTCGGAATATTTAAATTCTCGGCAATCGTTCTGAAAAGGTCAGTGGCCCCAGAAATCCTAACTCCGTGTCCAATCAAAAAGAGAGGCCTCTTCGAGATAGATAACAGATTGTTTAGTTGATCAATGTAATCATCTATTTTGAAAGGTTCAACAGTGGATGAAGGTGGTACAAATCCGTCAAGGAGATCAACGTCAATCATTGCTGCCTGTACGTCAAGAGGAACGTCGATCCATACAGGTCCTTTGCGTCCTGTGTGCATACACCAAAGTGCCTCCTCGATGACAAGGCGTACATCTTCAGGACGACTAATAGTGGTTGCTAATTTGGTGAGCGGACGGACGACAGAAATAATGTCTACTTCCTGAACCCCGCTTTGTCTTAACATTCTTCCATTGATAGCATCAGATCGTTTGACTTGACCTGACAGAACCAATAGGGGTAAAGATTCAATCCAAGCACCCGCAACAGGAGTGATGATATTTGTGGCTCCTGGGCCAGTGGTAACTACAGCAACGCCAAATCCGGATTCACTCACTCTCCCGTAAGCTTCCGCAGCTATTCCGCAAGCTTGTTCATGATGACAGGCAATAGGATTTATGCGACTCTCGCAGGCAATGGCATCATCCAGATACATCGCGCCACCACCGGGAAGAAGAAAAATATCTCGAATACCTTCATCAGCAAGTCGTTGCATGATGTAGTCAACGACTCTAACTTTCTGTTTTTGCATTTGGTTATTAATAGACATAGTTAAGAGATATACGGATGTTCATACTTAGCCCATCCAATAAGTAAGGTGAGTCTTACGATTTGGGTTATTGGTGATTGATTGATCTGTATAGAAGGAGTCGTCTTTATGGTGGGTTGAAGAAATTTCTTCAATAATGCATCCAGTGTCAGTTTCAAAAGCGTGACGAACACCAGGCTCTACGACCACGACATCACCAGGGACACATACGCGCTTGATACCGTCCAAATAAAGATGGACACTTCCGTAAAGTACATGAAAAGTCTCTTCCTTTTTTAGGTGATACTGCTCAGGATGCCTCTGACCAGGCAATGATACAAGGAGTTTTTTGCAATAGCCTCGATTGACAATGGTGAGCATTGTTAAACCGAACTCATCAAATCGATCAAGCCCATAGTGATGTGAGATTTCTAAATCTATGCCGCCTGGCACAGTAATATTACTTTCTAAAATTAATTTTTTCACTTTATGAGAGATTTCCCAAACTTTTTCACGAACATCTCGCCTTACACAATTTTTCAAATCAAGAGGAGAGTCCTGATCAATGCTTTGTGTTGAAATAAACTGAGAATATTTAGACCAGTCATTGGCAGTAATCTGGTCATCATGCGGAGGAAAAGCAAAATAAATATCTGATTCGGAAATAAGTTTACCTGCGGGAATAGAGTGTCTTAAGAATACTCCTCTACGCAATGATCTCAAACTGGCTTTCTCAATAATGTTTTCTGGTTGTCTTTGATCCCCGACTCCACAAACGCTGATTGCATATCGAGCTGCAGTAAGCCATTTCTTGATTTGATCCGGATTGGCTGAATATGCATTTATCGAATATTTATCTGTTTCTAAGCCTACGTGCTTCTCAAAAACACGAACGCCTTTTGCAATAGCCATTTTTATAATGTCTGTATTATCTGGGTTCTCGTGCGTCGAAAAGCCGATTCTAACGTTTGGATAACGAGTTTTCAGGAAATCAATTTGATTAATGTGCAACTTATCATCTGCGGTTGGATATTCTCCGACACAGTGCATTAGAACAAATTCTTTATTGCGATGCGTAAGAAAACTAACTACACGATCTATATCCTCCAGGTCTGCGCCAGCAGTAGAAGCAATTATCGGTAGCGGTGTACGTACCGCCTGTTCAAGCAATGGCCAATCGTTAAAAGAGCAACTGGCTATTTTCAAAATGTCTAATTTTTGCTCGATAATTATTGGGATAGAGGCATTATCAAAAGGAGTGGCCATTGCCAAAAAACCCTCTTTTCGCATCTTATCTACAAGAGCATCAAAATCTGAACGACTCAAGCGTGTTTCTGAGAAACGTTTTATATATTTAATATCATCGCGAGACTTCATCTTGGGATGGATGAAGGTATCTAAATCACGATATTGCAATTTAAAAGCAAATTTGAATTCAGGAAATTCACGACAAATTTCCCCGAAAGTTTCAATGACCTTAAAACCATGCGTAATGTCACCCATATGGTTGTTTGCCATTTCCAGAACAAAAAGGCTATTTGGAATCATCTGTTACTCCTAGAAAATAATGCCCAAATAAGTTTCAATTGTACTGCCTGCATAGTCCAGCATCTCTTGCGTCAACGCAGGCTGAACGCCAATCCAGAAGGT
>JACCEE010759620.1_pt1 | contig 13923 bp, 11 predicted proteins | sample 7449931 | NCBI WGS metagenome assembly JACCEE01 (sample SAMN15323457, study PRJNA562643) | freshwater metagenome | isolation source: river surface water | place: USA:Blue River Watershed | collected 2017-08-19 | reverse complement strand
TGCTCGCTCTATTAACTAGAAATTCTCCACCTTTTTGACCACGCTGTCGAGCCACTGATCCCAAGCCTCGTCAAACTTCTGCATCGACGGTGTGGCAAGTAGCACATCGAGGGACTGACGGATGCCCCGGTCGAACCTGGTCGTCGCACAGTAACCGGGCGTCAGACGTTTGATCTTCCTGTTATCGAAAACCACCGAATGACTCTTGTCCCCGAGAAGTCCTCCGCTAAGATCGGGATCCAGGGAGATGAGCATATCCGTCGAGACGTGGCAAAGGACAGGTTTGACGCCGAGTGCGTCGCCGACGGACTGGTAGATCTGATTCCATGTGAGGGACTCGTCCGAGGTGATGTGCACCGCCTCGCCGATTGCGTGGGGATTCGCGAGAAGTCCGACGAAGCCCTTGGCAAAATCCGTGCTGTGTGTGACCGTCCAGAGTGTCTCTCCGTCGCCGTGAACGATGACCGGACGGCCCTCCATCATGCGCCGGATCTCGGTCCACGGCCCCATCGGTCCATGGATCGCCAACGGGATCGCGCCGTCGGCATAGGTATGGCTCGGTCGGACGATCGTTATGGGGAAGCCTTCTTTGCGGTACGTCTCGATCAGAAGTTCCTCGCAGGCGATCTTGTCTCGCGAATACTGCCAGAAGGGATTCGCAAGCGGTGTGCTCTCGGTAATGACAAAGTGCGAGAGCGGTTTCTGGTACGCCGACGCCGAACTGATGAAGATATACTGGCCGCATCGGCCGGCAAAGACACGGATATCCCGAGCGACCTGTTTGGGCAGAAAAGCGATAAAGTCGGCGACCACGTCGAAGCTCTCCGTCCCGATCGCCTCGCGCATCGCCTCCTCATCATTGACATCGCATGTGATCTGACGAACATTCTCCGGTAAAAGCGGCGCGCGAGCGCCGCGATTCATCACCGTCAGCTGGACGTCGTCCATCGTCGACAAGAGACGCGTGATCGACGCACTGATATTTCCTGTTCCACCGATGAACAAAACTTTCATATCTACCTCCGAGCGCAGAATCGCGCGTCATTTCGTTGGTCGTTTACTCTTTAAGAATAGCATTCGCGTCAGAAATGTCATGTCGGCATTCGGGAAAAATATCTACCGATTCTTTCCGATTGCACTTTTCGCGGAGAACCGTCAAAATATATACAGAATGCTTGTGCGCGCGTTTGCGCGATGCCGCGAGAGGAGAATCCTATGGACTCGTTTGATGAACTCTATCGACAGACACTCGAGAATGCCGTCCGCCGTAAGGTGGAGAAGCACTTGAAGGACCCTGAGGCGAACGCCGATTACGATAAATATCAACTGGACTGCCTTCTGAATCCGGAGAAGGAGAGGGAGGCGCGTACGATTTCCGAGTGCCTCTGCGTAAATCCCGATGCGAAAGCCAAAGGGCTTAAATGCTTTTTCGAAGCGATTCGCAAGGACGAGAACGGCAAGGTCTTTCTATCGGAAGAGAAGTGGGACGGGTGTACAGCTTGTCTCGAGGGAGACCGTAAGAAGGACCTCGCGGAGCGAAAAGATCTGTTGCCGATTTTCGAGATGCTGATGCATAAGGAGGCTCCGGTGTACGCCCTGATCGCGCCGGCCTTCATCAGCCAGTTCAGTGAGGAGATCACGCCGGGAATGCTCCGGAGTTCCTTCAAACATATCGGTTTCGCGGGGATGATCGAGGTGGCGCTTTTCGCGGACATTCTGACGCTCAAGGAAGCTCTCGAATACGACCGGTCGATCAAGTCCGAAGAGGACTTTGTGCTCGCCTCCTGTTGCTGTCCGATGTGGATCGCGATGATCCGCAAGTCCTACAAGGATATGGTGCCTCACATCCCGCCGTCGGTGTCTCCGATGGTAGCGAGCGGCCGCTCGATCAAGCGACTCCACCCCGAAGCCCGAACCGTCTTTATCGGCCCCTGCATCGCTAAGAAGGCAGAGGCGCGAGAGCCCGACGTCGCGGACGCGATCGATTATGTGCTGACCTTCCAGGAGGTCCGTGACATCTTCGCTCTGACTGGGGTTGACCCCGCGACCGAACCGGAGGATCTCCGTGCGCACTCCTCGCTGGCCGGTCGCATCTACGCGCGGGCGGGCGGCGTCAGCATGGCCGTCCGAAGCACCGTCGAGAGACTTCATCCGAATCGCAATATTCCATTCAAAGCAGAGAAAGCGGACGGTGTCGCGGCATGTCGTGCACTTCTCGAGCGAGTTCGCGCCGGAGAAGTGACCTCGAACTTCATCGAGGGCATGGGTTGTGCCGGCGGCTGCGTCGGCGGTCCCAAGGCCTTGATCCCCCGCGATGAAGGCACCGAACACGTCAGTCACTATGCCCTCTCCGCGACGCATCACACGCCCGTCGACAATCCTTATGTGATGGATCTTCTTCATCGTCTGGGCATCGATTCGATCGATGCGTTACTGGAGGATACAGAGATCTTCACGCGACATTTTGATGCGCCGTAGGAGTAAGAGTAAACGAGCATTCTTATTGCTCCCGTGTGTGGCCTCGCATTTGTTTCGCGTCCCTTGTCTGGTCAAGCATTCTTCTCGCTCCCAAGTGTGGTCTCGCATTTGTTTCGCGTCCCTTGTCCTCGAGCTAAAGCTCTGCGGAGGGGACGCTCCTCAAATGCTCGACCACGGCAGGACTAGGATTTGGGGTGCTGTGGGATTTTTCCAAAGAAATGAAGGATGTCGAGGTGGTCGAGTTCGCTATAGTTTCTGAGATCTAGCATTTCTGCTCAATGATAACCTACTAAAATGTCCTTTTGGGTCGAATTGGTAGGTTTCCTTATGAGAGATATCTATTCCTAACATCATATTCTCTCGCTCTCCAAACGTGAATTCACAAGAACACGATCTAGTAGTTCGTGTTCTTGCGAATGCTTCAACGAAGAGATGTCCTGCATCCACCTCGCTCAACGACCGCCATCAGCAGACGGTATTTCGCGGATGTCCGGCCAAGTAGGCCTCGAGATTTCCCGCAACGGTATCGAGAAGACGGCTACGGGTCTCTTTGGGCGCCCAGGCGATGTGCGGGGTGATGATGCAGTTCGGCGCGGAAAGGAGGGGATTGTTCTCTTGTGGGGGCTCGTGAGAGAGGACATCTACAGCGACGCCGCCAAGTTTTCCGGCGATCAGTGCTTCCGCGACGGCGCCTTCATCGAGGACAGGTCCGCGAGATGTGTTGATGATGAGCGCGCCGTCTTTCATCTTGGCGATGGTATCGACGGAGATCAGGTGGCGTGTTTCCGGCGTCAACGGACAGTGACAGGAAATTATATCGCTCTCCCGAAGTAGTGTGGCTAGGGAGGTGAGTTGAATATCAGGCAGTAAGGGATCCAGCGACAAATCCGGAAGGCTCTCCCGATGCATCCGTGCCTCGATCGAGCGACTTGTTGCCAACACACGCATACCGAGTGCGGATGCGATTCGCGCCGTACGCTGAGCGATGCGCCCGTATCCGATCAAGCCCAAGGTCTTCCCAAATAGTTCGGTCATCGGCCCGTCTGTGAAGCAGAAGTCGACCGACCGGCTCCATGCGCCCTCATGAACGTGCCGGTTATGGCTGCCGACGCGATTGGTCAGTTCAAGTAGGAGTGCGATCGTCATTTGGGCTGTCGCGAAGGTTGCATATTCGGGCACGTTCGTCACGGTAATCCCGCGGCGTTGCGCTTCTTCGAGATCGATGACGTTGTAACCGGTCGACATACAGCCAATATAGCGGACATTCGGAAGTGCCGCGATAACCTTAGCGGGAAAAAGGGTCTTGTTGGTTAGGATTAACTCCGCGTCCCCTACGCGTTCAAGTACTAAATCCGGCTGTGTGCGATCATAGACGGTAATGTCGCCCATTCGCGATATCGGCTCCCAGGAGAGGTCGCCGGGATTCGTGGTATATCCGTCAAGTATAACAATTCGTGTCATTTGACCCCCAGATACTTCATAATTCCCTCGGCTGCCTTCTTGCCGGCGCCCATCGCAAGGATGACCGTGGCGGCTCCTGTGACGGCATCGCCGCCGGCAAATACGCCGGGTCGCGTGGTCATCAGATTATCGTCGACGACAAGACAGCCGCGACGATCGGTTTGAAGACCCTCGGTTGTTGAGCGCAAGAGCGGATTCGGCGAGGTTCCGATGGAGATAATTACCGTATCTGTGTCGAGGATGAAGTTGGAATCCTTCTTGACCACGGGTCGACGGCGGCCGGATTCATCCGGTTCGCCCAGATCCATCTCGACGCATTCGATGCCGGTGACCTCCCCCGCGTCGCTGCCAAGGATACGGATCGGATTTGAGAGCGTCCGGAAGATAATTCCCTCTTCCTTGGCGTGGTGAACTTCTTCGAGTCGTGCCGGCATCTCCGCTTCGGAACGACGATATATGATATAAACACTCTCCGCTCCCAGACGTTTTGCCGTACGGGCAGCGTCCATTGCGACATTACCTCCGCCGACGACGGTGACTGAACGACTTTTGCGAAGAGGCGTATCATAACTCGCGTCATACGCTTTCATGAGGTTAGCGCGCGTCAGATACTCGTTCGCCGAATAAACGCCGACGAGAGATTCTCCTTCGATGTTCATGAAGCTCGGAAGGCCGGCTCCCGATCCGATAAACACCGCTTCGTAGCCCTCCTCGAAAAGCTCATCGATCGACCAGACTTTGCCGATGACCATGTTCGTCCGGATTTCCGCGCCAAGCGCTGTGACATTCTCAATCTCCCGTGCGACAAGATCCTTCGGCAAACGGAATTCCGGTATGCCATAGACCAGAACGCCGCCCGGCTTGTGAAAGGCCTCGAAAATCGTAACCGCGAAGCCCTGTGCCGCCAGATCTCCCGCGCAGGTTAATCCCGCGGGTCCCGCGCCGATGACCGCGACGCGGTGTCCGTTCGGCTGCGGCTTCTCCGGCTTGGTCGTCGTGGTAGCCATATGACGATCGGCGACAAACCGTTCCAGACGACCGATTCCGACGGACTCGCCTTTGATGGCGCGCACACAACGCTCCTCGCACTGGGACTCCTGCGGACATACACGACCGCAGACCGCAGGAAGGCAGTTCGTCTCGCGGATCAAGCGGAATGCTTCTTCGAACTCTCCATCGACAACCTTCATGATGAAGTCCGGGATATTGACATTGACGGGGCACCCCGAGACACACGGGCGATGCTTGCAATTCAAGCATCGCTTCGCCTCGGCGATCGCCATCTCTTCGGTATAACCGAGCGAAACCTCGGAGAAATTCGTGCTCCGGATCTTGGGATCCTGCTCAGGCATCGGGACCTTGTGCGGCGACATATCAGCCATTTTGCGTATCCTCCGGATTCAGACGGCAGTGGTGTGCCGCGTCATTGACTTCCTGTTTCTTGTAAATCGTATTCCTGCGCATCAGCTCGTCGAAGTCAACCGCATGTCCATCGAAATCCGGGCCGTCGACGCAGGCGAACTTAATCTCGCCGCCGACGGTAACGCGGCAACCGCCGCACATTCCGGTACCGTCGACCATGATCGGATTCAGGGAGACAACCGTCTTGATCCCATAAGGCTTCGTGACGGCAGCGACCATCTTCATCATGATGACCGGACCGATTGCGATGACCAGGTCGTATTCGTTGCCGGCCTCGATCAAGGCGCGCACGCGATCGGTAACAAAGCCCTTGTCGCCGTAGGAACCGTCATCTGTGGTGATGTACAGGTTCTCGGAAACGGCCTTCATCTCATCCTCGAGAATCACGATATCCTTGTTGCGGAATCCCGCAACGACATCGACGCGTGTCCCTTGCGTGAAAAGTGCCTTTGCGGAAGGGTAGGCGATCGCGCAACCGACGCCGCCGCCGACGACAAGCGCCCGTTTGTATCCTTCGAGTTCCGTAGCCTTGCCGAGCGGCCCGACAAAATCGAGAATGGTATCGCCGGGATTCTTCTCGGCGAGTAGCTTCGTCGAACGTCCGACGTGCTGGAATATGATCGTTACCGTGCCGCGCTCGCGGTCGTAATCGGCGATGGTGAGAGGAATTCTCTCGCCGAATTCGTCTATGCGAAAAATTATAAACTGACCAGCCTGCGCCTTGCGGGCAATCAGAGGGGCGTCGACCTCAATCAACGTTACATTGTCATTCAGGACTCGCTTGGAAACGATGGTAAACATAGCTGTTTGTCCCTTTCGGCCTTGTCGCGGCCTTGCCTGCGGGTGCAGGCGGGCGATTTCGTACATGAACCTGTTATAGCACGTTTTCGCGATGAAGTGCAAGGAAGCAGACGGCAAGGAAACCTTACGATTTCTGACGAGTTTTCGATTCGGACGAAGCGGGGACGTTCCGTAACCCTCTATCGTATCGAAAAAGAATACAGCTCTTTATCGGAAGAACGTTTTACGGGATGAAAAAAAACAAGTTTATGGTATGATATGCAGGAAGATTCTATCAGATATGAGGAACACACGAATGACACCCAAGAGAAATGACGCCCGCAAGTCGATTAATATGCTTTCGAGCGCGTACAAGGTCAAGGGTCAGGGCGTCGGGTCTGCTTACGATGAGATGGTTGCTCTCGTGAAGTCCGGCTTGTCTAACGAATTCGAGATCACCGAGAACAAGATTCGTTTCGCCAATATCACGCATTATCACACAATTGACATCAAGTTCTACCTCACCCTGGCGCTCGTCAAGCATTTTGGCACGACGGTCGGGTATGTGCATTTTTTGCCGGAGACCGTCGAGACGAGTATTGATCTTCCGCGTATTCTGAAGCGCATGTTTTACAAGTATATGATTTCATTCTATAATCGAATGGATTATCTAGTCACGGTAAACTCCTATTTCATTGATGAGTTGGTCCGGTATGGGGTCCAACGTGACAGGATTGTCTATATCCCGAATTATGTGTCCGGCGACGTCTTCTATCGCAAATGCGATGAGGAACGCCGTATGTTGCGTAAGCGCTACAAGATTCCGGAGGACAAGTACGTTGTCCTCGGCGTCGGTCAACTTCAGGTGCGTAAGGGGATTTTTGACTTCATTGAGGTGGCGAAGCGGTTGCCGCATATCCAGTTTGTATGGGCCGGGGGATTCTCCTTCGGACAAATGACGGACGGATATCCGGAAGTCAAGAAGGTCATGCAGAATCCGCCTCCGAATGTTACCTTCCTCGGCATCATCGACAGGGAGAAGATGCCGGAGATTTATAACATTGCGGATACGATGTTTCTGCCGTCTTTCGAGGAACTGTTTCCGATGACGGTCCTGGAGTCCATGAGTTGCCATATCCCGATGCTCTTGCGCGATATTGATATCTACAAGAACATTCTTTTCGATTATTACCTTCGCGAGAAGGACGTCGACGGATTTGTGTCCGTCCTGCGTCGTCTTTCGGAAGACGCCGACTACTATCGTGAGGCGTCGGAAGCGTCCGCAAGAGGACATCAATTCTATTCGAAGGAGCATGTTTTCGCCATGTGGGATGAGTTCTACCATAAGGTGTACGCTAAGGAGAAACTGCGTGGAGAATAAGGTCAACGAAGGCAGCGTCAAATCCAACCGCTTCATCGTTGTGTTGTGCATCCTTTCCTTTCTTGTGATGATCGGCTATCTGGTTCTCGTCGACAGTATCAAGAATGTGGTGGAGGTACTGCGTATTTCGCATGTCGGTTGGCTGATTGCCGCCGTTGCTTGCATCTTCATCTATTGGTTCCTCGACGGTGTGGCTTTGCATCTTTCGTTAAAGCCGATTCATCCATCGCAGAAATTTTCTGTCTCGGTTCGAATTGCAATGATCGGGCAGTATTTTAACGCGATTACTCCGCTGGCTTCCGGTGGGGAGCCTGCGCAGGCTTATTTTCTGGTGAAGAACGGCGCGCCGCTCGGCGAATGTATGTCGGCGCTTTTGACAAAGTTTATCGTCTACCAGTTGACGCTCACGGCTATCAGTGTTTCCGCGATTATTTTTCGTTTCCAATTCTTCATGGGACATGTCGATACCCTGATGGTTGCGGTGTTGTTTGGCTTTGCCGGGAATACCGTTATCACGTTGGGACTTCTTGCCATTGCGTTTTTCAAGGACTGGACGAAGAAGATTGCCAACAAAACGATCGACTTACTCGCATATCTTCGATTGTTGAAGAAGCCTGAGGCAAAGAGAGAGTTTCTGAATATCGAACTCGACAGCTTCAATCGTCAATTCACCTACCTGAGTCGACATAAGCTCCAACTTGCGAAGATTGCTCTTGTTACAGCGGTTCAGCTTCTGGCGTATTTCTTCATCGGGAATGTCATCTACTATAGCTTCCGTTTGCCCCCGACCGACAGCGTCACGTTGCTCGCCGCGCAATCCTTCGTGCACATGATCTCCTCGTCGGTTCCGATCCCCGGCGGTATCGGGGCGGCGGAAGGAAGCTTCTCGATTTTTTTCAGCATGTTTTTCCCGAAAAATATGATCAGTCTGGCTGTTGTTCTATGGCGTATGATCACGTTCTATTTGTCCATCGTCGTCGGATTGGTTTTCACGGTAATAGAGAAGAAGCAATCTTCGACTCTGCCGCTGGAGGAAACTCCGGTCATCGATGACCCGCTGCCGTCAGACCTCTGATTTTTCGCTTCTCAGGCAGAATTCAACAGGCTTGTATCAATATGACGGTAAGTTACATCGATCTCTTGCGCACCTTTTTCAGACAAGAACAAGGAATTCTGCTATAATTGATCCATATACATCGTTCATTCACCAAATGTAAATCTGGGAGGATTTTATGAGCAAGAAAATAATTGGAACAATCGTCCGGTATCTGTGTATTCTTTTACTGGTCGGTTCGTTTACTGTTGCGACAACAGGTTGCGACATGTTAAGTAAACTGACCCCTACGTCCGCGACGACCGAAGATGAAGATGAAGACGAAGACGAAGATGAGGACGAGGACGAAGACGAGGAAGAAGACGAGGACGAGGACGAGGACGAGGACGAGACGGAAGCCACAGAAGACGAGGACGAAGACGAAGACGAGACTGAGGCAACCGAAGAGGAAGAAGACGAAGATGAGGACGAGGATGAGGATCGCAACACGAACCTGCCCTCCATGGAGGAACAGGTCATCGTTGATGAGTCAGACATCAAGATTACGGCAACAGAACTCACAGAAGACGATTATGACGGCATCGGCGTGAAGCTCTTGATCGAGAACAACTCGGATCTTGACATTTCTGTTTCTGCGCCACAGCTCGCAGTCAATGATTTTATGGTTCCCGGTTACCTGTACACAGATGTCAGCGCAGGCAAGAAGACAAATGATGTACTCTATTTGTCCTCTGATCTTCTGAAGGATTTAGGCATCAGCAATGTGGGCAAGATTGAGGTCGTTATTGATGTTTATGATTCTGACTCCTATGACAGCGTCCTTGTCACCGATGTGATCACGATCGAGACATCTGACATCTCGAAGATGGATACTACTCCGGATAACGCAGAGAATGGAGCCGAGGTATACAATGCCAACGGTATTCGTGTGACCTATTTGTCCATGGAGTCGGATGACTGGGCGACGGTTCTGTACTTTGTCGTCGAGAACACGACAGGTAATACAGTCAATGTCGGCGGTTATGACATGGCCGTGAACGGATTCATGATCAACTCCTACATGGGAACGACAGTAATGGACGGCAAGAAGGGCATCTGTGAGATGTACTTCTATTCCGAAGATCTTGAGGAGAACGACATCGAAGAGTTCGAAGAAGTCGAGTTCCTTCTTGAGGCGTATGACTACGATAGTTACGAGACCATCTTTGAGGATGAATCGGTTACGATCAATCCGTAAGAGAACAATAATTCACTGAACACCGAGGAGGCTGTTGCAGAAGTGATTGCATAATCACTGACGTGACAGCCTCTTTTCATGTGTTCATATAGGAGAAACGGTTTCGCCCATAATCACGACAGGTGGCCACATTCCAGCTATGCAATCCAATCGTAAGAAAAAATCAAATTCTTTTTCATTTTTCGCGCCTATGTGTATGCTAGTATCTAGTTAATCGTTTCATAGGCCCTTTTTTATGTTTTTTTTTAAGACGAAGGGGTAACAAATTTGAGTCACGAAGAGCAAGAGACGTATCCTACCGCAGCATTCATCCCGCGTATGCAGGAGTTATATCGTAATCCGGAGACGCGCATCTTGGCTTCCGACTGGGAACGCCTCCTGATTCAGGCGCCCTTGACGGAGGCATCCGATCGCGATGCGATTGCGGCAGGTGTTCTACAGTTCTTTATTGATCATCCGTATGTTCCCGGTCGTGTGTGGTCGATGTTTGATGCATTCTTCGGATGGACAGTTTACGAGAAATCCTACTTGCATCTTCCGACGGAATCCATCGGCGTGATTCAGCACGAGACAAACACCACATATAGCCTCTCCTATCTTCCGATCATTCCTGATGCAACAGATCCGAAATACATGTCCTACAAAAGAAGCTTGCGCGACGCGGCGATCGACGACCGACGGGACGATGTGCGTCGCTACTTCGATTTGGCTTCGCATATCTGCGGCAAAGATCCGGAACTCTATGCCTTGGCCTTCCGATATTACGACAGCCTGAACCATTGGGAGCAGACATCGGTAATGATCGGATATGCCTGGGAAGCGCTAACCCAGCTCCTGTCCCTGCTCGGAGATTCCTATGATTATGAGATCAAGCGTCCGGAATATCTGAAGAAACGCGGATTTGATACGGAGGCGCTTGATGCGTACCGGCAGCTTGCGAAGAAGTATCCCTATCGACTTGAGATCCCTTACAGACGTATGGAGTGTCTCTACACGCTTCATGACAAGGGCGGAGCCAGTGCGGAGCGTATGCAGATTCATGCGCTGTACCCCCGCGTTCGCAAGGAATTGGAGAAGCGGCGGATAAGTGCCGGGAATCCGATGGAGATTGATAAACTCATCGCCGAGAATGAATCCATCATGCTGGAGATTAACAACCGGTATCCCTTGATGCCGATCCCCGATGAGAACACACGAAACGGCAAGATCCTTCTGATCGCGGCAGGTCTTGCTGTCGTTGTCGTCGTCATTCTTCTTGTGATTTTCTTGCCCGGAATGATCGGTGCGAATAAGCGCGATACGAAATATGGACCGGATCCGTCGATCCTCGAGAATCAGATGGCGGAGGTCAATGAAGCCACAATCGATTTTGCCGAGAATTTGCAGCTTCGATTTCCGAATGAATTGTATTCGCACGATCTCGAATATTCTGACGATGGATATCTTGTTCTGACACTTACGTCCTTGCAGAGCTTCACTTCATCGGTGCGCGAAAGAATTCTTTCCGATGTGGCCGGTTTTGTCCGAAATCGCAGATCAACAAGTCCCGACGAATATACGACTGCCAGCTGGCGCGTGATTTTCGTGAGCGGTGACGCATCCACCGAATCCTATATATCCAGTGCCGAAAAGATTGCCGCCGGCGCGTCTGTCGAAGACAGCTGGAAGAAAGAATGAGTCCATTCCGGCTTTTCTGATCGGCCTCCCGGTGCTTTCGAAAATTATCAAGTATTTTCGAAAATACGCGGATTCCCTACTTGTTTCACTGCAATCAGGGTGTTAAAATTGTTTGAGAGCATGCGCGTCCGGTTGCGATTTCGCGACTCGAACGCGCGGCAAGCAAGGAGTAAACGGAGGGAAAGTTATGGATGCATTAGTTCCTATTCTCTGCGGTTTTCTCGCGTGGTTTATCATTCGCTATGTGTTTCGCGGTTTCTACATCGTGAACCAGAACGAGCGTGCCGTTAAGACAGTTTTCGGCAAGGCACAGCGAATCAAGGGTAAGACAACGCTGGACGACCCGATAGCGGACAACTTAAGGAATGACGAGCGCGAGAGGTACAAGTACCCGCAAGTCAAGGTCATTCCACCCGGCGGCCCGTATTTTCAGTGGCCGTGGGAGAAGGTCTACAAGGTCTCGATTGCGATTGAGACGCGCAATATGGCCTATGATCCCGAATTTCCGAATGCCAATCAACGCAATACCATTCTCGACGCCGTAACGAAGGATCAGCTGAACATCGGACTTACCGGTCAGATCCGATACCGCGTTTCCGAGAAGAATCTCTACGCGTATATCTTCGGTGTCAAGAAGCCGATCGCTCATGTCATGGGATATTTCGTTTCTGTGCTTCGTGAGAGAATCGCGCAGTTCGAGGGCAAAGCTCCCGAATTGGATAAGGATCCGTCCGTGTCACCGGTGGTTGCTGTTCTCTCCCCCGAGGAGGCTTCCGCAACTTCGGGAACGTTCTCGACGTTTGAGGCGTTGCAATCCTCCGCCGCATCGTCGGTTCAGGGGATTTCTATTAACGACCTTCGTAAGAATCTTCGCGAGCTCAACGACCACATGGACCAGGAGTGCGATGTATCGGCCGCCCGTTATGGCGTCCTTCTCGAAGCGTCGTTGATTACCGGCATTGACCCGCCGGCCGAGGTCGAATCCGCGCTGGCCGCGATCAATACCGCGCACAACCAGGTTTCTTCTGATATCAGCCTTGCGCAAGCTTCCGCCGATCAGAAGATCGTACAGAGTAAGCGTGCCGTCGAAATTGAGACATTGAAGGCCCAGGGTGAGATCGAGACATTGCAGCGTTTGTCGACGCAGTTACGTGAACTGAAGGCGCAGGGTGGCGAAGAAGCCATCGAGCTCTATGTTCGCAACATCCGTCTGGCCCTTCTTGATCAGACGAAGCGTATTGTAAGGAGGGAGAAGAGATGAGTATGTTTCCTGTTCTTCTTTTCCTGGCAGTCTCGACCGAATATATCGGCGTTTGGCTGACGGTTTTCTTTGTCTCCGCGTTAATCTTTGCCATCGGAGTTCCGCTCTTTTTCGCGATTCTTCGATTCCTCGGCATCTATGTAATTGTCAAGGAGCGACAGGCTCTCGTATATGTTCTGTTCGGTAACGTAATCGGGACGATCGATGAACCGGGCTTGCACTTCCTATGGAAGGATCTCGGTCTCGCTGCCCTTGTTATCAACTGGCTTGGGAAGAAGTATACGGTCGACTTGCGTCTGGATCAGGAGTACCTGCGCAGTCAGCCCGTTAACTCCGAGGAAGGCGCACCGATGGGCGTCGGTATCTGGTACGAGATGTACATCAATGACCCGCTCGCTTATATCTTCAAGAACACAGATCCCCGCGGCTCATTGGCGGCGAACGTCGGCAACTCCACCGTCCGCTGTCTGTCGAACCTTCCGCTGGAGCGTATGATGATTGATCGCCATGCGATGAGTCAGACGGTCCGTTCCGAGGTTTCTGCGAAGTCCTCCGAGTGGGGATACATGCTGGGATCCTGCTACGTCCGTAAAGTACACTTCCGCGATCATGAGATGATTCGTCAGATCGAGAGCAAGGTTGTGAACCGCCTTCGCCAGGTAACGAGCGCGATCAAGCAGGATGGAGCGAACCAGGTTAATATCATTCGCAGCGCGGCGGAGCGTACCGCGGCTCTTGATTTCGGTAAGGCAGCTGCGATACGACCGAAGATCGTCGGAGAAGCTCTGCGTGAGATTTCCCAGGATCCGAAGGTGGCTGCGGCGATGTTCGAGATTCTCGAGACGACGCGCATTCAGAATGCCGGTACGCCGATTGACCTGATCCCTGAGGACAGTGAGATTATGGCACAGATGCTCGCCGCTTCGCGGATGGCAACGATTAATCCGGCACCGCCGAGCATGCGTGCGCAGACGATTCAAAACCCCAACTGAGAACCCTTTCTTTAACAATTGAATGCGGCAGATCGACTTTCGGTCTGCCGCATTTTTGGTGTGCCACGCATGGCGATTAACTTGACGGTGAAAGTCCGTTATGGGGGTATGTAGCGACCAACCATTAGCTTAAGGCAAGGGTGTCCATTGTGAAGTGGAATCTGAAGGAAGCCGGCGGCA
>JACCEE011397522.1_pt1 | contig 13924 bp, 12 predicted proteins | sample 7449931 | NCBI WGS metagenome assembly JACCEE01 (sample SAMN15323457, study PRJNA562643) | freshwater metagenome | isolation source: river surface water | place: USA:Blue River Watershed | collected 2017-08-19 | reverse complement strand
TCGAAATCGGCGCCGGTAATCACTCCCCCCCCGCCCGATATCCGCACCGTTATGTACGCTTCGCCCCGGGCGGTGGCAAAGCGCCGGTCAAGTTCGTCGGCGCGCGACTCGTTCACGTAATAGCGAGTGAATATTGGCTCGATCTCGCCCGAGTCGACATAGCGCATTGTAAGCCAGTCGCCGTCGCTTTCGGGCTTATAGCCAGTGGCGAACGCGATGCGACCGAAACCCTCGGCGTCGCGCTCGAGCATGGCGTAGAATTCCCCGCCGACCCTCTCGCCCTCGGAATCATATTCGACCTCGACCTCCGCGTCCTTGTTTATCCGGAGGAGATCCGGCGCCCTAAACTCGATGAAACGTCCGCGAAAAGGATCGAGCGGGTCGAAGCCCACGATCCGGAACTTCCACACCGCGTCTCGCGACAGGGCCGCTTCCCGCGTGATGACCGTCGCGAGGTTAAGGCCGAGCCCGACCGCGCACGTCAACAGCAAAACTATCAATGGAATCGCGCGCTTCATCTAACGGCCTCCTTGGAGAGTTTCCTCGAAAGCGTAAAATTGACCGCGAGGAATCCCGCCCCGAGGCACATAAACACGATGCCGCGCACGATCATGTTCTCGAAAAACCCTTCGACAAACACGAAGCGGAGGCAGATTAACGCGCAAAGAATCAGCGTTCCAAGGTTAACGAGGCCGAGCCGACCCAACGAGTAACCGCGAAGGATATGAAACACCCCCGCGCCCAGAAGCCATGCGTTAATCAATAAGTGAATGATAAGCAACGCGAGAAAATCCTCTTCTGGCATCGCCGAGGCAAGGAGATAGCAGATAACCGTAAGGACCGCGAACCCTGCCTCGGCAAGCGGCGCAAACCTTCGCTTGCGAATCGTGAGCGCCACTAAAACTCCGAGACAGGCAAGAAGACCTCCCGCGATAAGGTAATCCGCGTAGGCCGCGCTAGCGTGGACGCCTTCCACCGAAACCCGGTAATGAACCCAGCCAATCTCGCGCCAGGGCCAGGAATAGGTTAAAAGGAACGCAAAGAGATACGAGCCGAGAAAACCGGCGGAACCAAAAGGATTCGCCCCGCTAGTCGGCGCGTCGCCGAAGGCGAGCGAGCCCGCGAGACGAAGGCACGCGAAGACGAGGGCGTACGCGACGATCCACACGCCCGGCAAAGCCTTCTCCAGGCTTACCCCAAGGCCGACGAAAAGGCACAGACTCACCACCCACCCAAGGTACGCTGACGTTGACGAGTATCGGTTCGCGCGTATCGACATGACAAAGCGCGGCGCTATCGCGGCGAAAAGGGGCCAGTAGACAAGAGAGTCGCCGCCGTGAATCTGCGTGAGCGAAGTCCACGCCGTAAGCGCGGCGAGATACACGAGCGTCCCCGCGTTAGAGCGGAGCGCGTACACGAACGGCAGCGCGAGAACTGCGGAAACCAGTATCAAATCCTCGGCCTGACCCCGAATATGATAGATTTGCGAGAGTATTCCCGCGCACGCCGCGAAGCCCAAGATCGCGGCGACGCAAGCCGACTCCCTCCAGGCAGGTCGATCGGCTCGCCTGAGAAAGCTGAACACGGCTAGGCAATACGAAAGGATGAGCGGGGAAAACGCGATTCCGACGCGGCCGGCGCGGGGAATCCCGTCCCAGTTGAACGCCATCACCACGATCGCGCCTAAAATAAAGAGCGAAACCCCGATGACGGCGAATACCGTCAGCAGGGTGTTTCGCGCCTCGGATTCGCCAATCGCGGGATACCGACTGCGGATCCTGTCCGCGGTCGGCCCGTCAATGGTGCCGTCCGCCACCCATCGCGACACCTCGCCCCTCAGCCATGCTTCCCTATCCCGCGCCATAGAGCCTCCTTATCGCGATTCCACAAGACTGACGGAATCGATCCAGACGGTTATCTCCGTGCATTGCATGAGTATACTTTACCTTTTAGGAATGGGCAAACCGCGAGAAAGCAAAAAGTATGCTACAGTAGCTTTTATGAAAAAGGCATTCATCTCCCTACTGTTATTTACTTCCCTATCGCTTCTCCCCGCCGAGGTCGATCTGCGATCGTTGTTTTCCGATCGCGAAGTGAGCGGCAGCATTGTCATTCTCGATCTTGACAGCAATCAGTGGATTTTTAGCGATTGGGACGACGCGAACCGGGAAACGATTCCGGCGTCCACGTTCAAGATATGCAACTCGCTTATCGCGCTAGAGGAAAAGGCGGTGACTCCGGAGGAGATACTCCCGTGGGACGGTAAGGACAAAACCTTCAAGGGAAAAACGGTGAAGGCATGGAACGCGGACGCGAACCTCGAGTCCGCGTTCAAGAACTCGACCATCTGGTATTTCGTCGAGCTCTCGAAGCGGATCAAGCGAGCGACGTACGCGCGCTATCTTAAGGCCTGCGACTATGGCAATCGCGACTTACGGGAAAAAGGAAACGATTTTTGGAATTACGGAAATATGGCGATGACGCCGAAGAACCAAATAGAGTTCCTCGCGAGACTCTATAGAAACGAACTACCCTTCGACAAGAAAAACATGATTCTTGTAAAGTCATTCATGCGGATGGATGACGACGGCGCGTACAAGCTGAGCGGGAAAAGCGGTTGGGGGATACAGGATGGCGCGGATATCGGCTGGTTGATCGGGTTCCTCGAGACTGAGGCCGGTGTGTACGTCTACGCGACGAGAATTACGGCGGATTCGGCTGCGGTGCCGAGCGACTTCGGCAAACTTCGCTCAGCGATCACGCTCGAGGCATTCAGGCGATTGGGTATAATCCAGTAAGGACGCATCATCGGGCGCGATTGAGTTCGCGCGACGCGCGAACTCAAGGCCCCCAATGAATATTTTATTGACCCTTGATCGAGCCGGACTGAATCGGGATGGGGCCGTAGTTGTTCGTGGGGACGTACTCGCCGTTCCATTTTTTGATGCGCTCCATCTCGATCTCGAGCTCTTTCATCTTGATCTCGACGGAAAGGTTCTGCGCGAGCTTGGCGTTTTTGTACGCAATCGCGTCGGCTTCCACTTTCGTTGCCTCGGCCTGTTTTTGCGCCTTGATGAGATTCGCGTCGGCCTCTACCTCGGTCGCCTTCTTTTTTGCCTCGGCTTCCTTGATCTGCTTCTGGGCGTTCTGCTCGGTTATCAGGAGTTCCTGCTCGGCCTGCTTAACCTGCTGGGCGCGCTTCATGGTTTCGCCGATCTGCTGGTCGAAGGAGTCGGGCCAGTCCCAGTTGCTTATCGTCACCTGGGTGAGGAGGATCGGGTACTGCTCGATCTTTTTATTCAGCGACGCGGTCACCTTATCCTGCACTTCCTGCTGTCTTTCCACGAGCTCATAGATGGTGAAGGTTCCGATGATCTCCTTGGTCGACGAAAGGGTCGCCGCGCGAATCGCGTCGCGAAGGCTCATGTCGGAGTAGTTCTTGACGGCTTCCATGAGGCGGGCCTCGTCGTACTTCCAGAATACCGTGCACTGGGTGCCGATCGTCTGCATGTCCTTGGACACCGCGCCGTTCTGCCCGACGGCGAAACTGAAATCCACCGGCTTGGGACTTATGGAGTACTGCTTGATCATTTGAAGGAAGGGGATCTTAAGGTGGAAACCCGACTGAAGGATCTCGTTCCCGACCTTTCCCATGGTGACGACGATACCCCTATCGGTCGGCGAGACGATCGTGCATGAATTGATCGAGACTATCAAAACGGCCAGCGCTACCGCGCCGATTGAAGCCCATTTCACGATTAGCTTGTTCACTGTTACTGCTCCTAAAATTTTTTGGTGACTAGGTCACAGTGTACCCCGGTTAGGGTGTTTTTTCCATCGTTTTATTATTGCCCTTTTTTGCCAAATCAGCTAACGTCTCGCCAGAGAGGTACGAGAATGAACCATGGAGAAAAAGCCGTAGAGTTTTTTTGCGGCGGGTATAACTGCGCCCAGTCCACGGCCGCCGCGTTCGCCGAGGAAGCGGGCATAGGCGCCGAGTCAATCACCGCGATGATGGCGGGATTCGGGGGCGGGATCGGCGGAACGCGCGAGATGTGCGGCGCCGTCTCGGCCATGGTATGGGCCCTCGGCCTTTCCGGCGGCAAGTACGACCCCAGCGACAACGAGGCGAAGACCGCCCTCTACCAGAACGTCCGCGAGGCTATCCACGAGTTCACCGAGAAATTCGGGACGACAAACTGCCGCGAGCTCCTCCAGAAGGCCGGATGCCTTCCAAAGCCCGATCCGTCGATACGCAACGCCGAGTACTACGCTAAGCGTCCCTGCGCGCACTTCGTCGAAGCCGCGGCCGAAATAGCGGCGCGCAGGGGCGTTTAGCAATGAACGCCCCACGGACGAAAACCATATTACCGCTTATCTGCGCGCTACTCATTGCGCCGGCGGCCGTTTCCGCCCATCCCCACATGTTTCTGACGAGCTCCGAGGAATTCGTATGGGAAAAAGCCAGGCTTTCGGGATGCTGGATTGAATGGTCCTTTGACCAGTTTTTCAGCGCGGACATCATTCAGGCGTACGATCGCGACGGCAACGGAAAATTCGACGCCGCCGAAATCAAAGAGGTGTACAACGGCGCGTTCATCAACCTTAAAAACTATTACTATTTCACGTTCGTCAGGCAGGGACAGACGCGGACGAATCCGCAGTCGGTGAGCAAGTTTACGGCAGGCATACGCGGTCAGAAAATGTGGTATCGTTTTTTCATCGACCTTTCAAAGGCCGAACCCGGCGAAATATGCCTGTCGGTCTACGACTATACTTTTTTCTGCGATATCCGCTATCCCGACGCCTCTCCCGTCAAGCTGACGTACGACCCAGAATACGTACAGCCTTCGTATCAGATCGTCGAGAACAAGGACTATCCCGTTTACTACAATCCCCTCGGGACTGTCGACGACAATACGATTTACTACACCTGGAAGAAGGGACTGCAGACCTACTATCCGCGCGAGATTAAAATTACCTATGCGAAATAAAAAGGGGAATACAGCCACTCGCACGGCTAGGCTCGCTATCGCGCTCCTGGCGGTGTTCGCGTGTTCCCTACAACTCGCCGCGAATCCCTTTACGGGAGGAGGAGCGGGCGCCGACGGACAGATTGAGAGAACGGCGTCTCCCGTTCGCGCGTCGGCCGCCGATCAAAACCTCGTCGCAAGGCAGGCAAGCCTCCGCGAGTCTTTGGGCAACTACTTTTATGAATGGAAAGAAAGCGGGTCGCGGAAACTTTTTTGGGGAATCATCGGCGTCGCCTTTCTATACGGTATTCTCCATGCCTTGGGCCCCGGCCACCGGAAGACGGTCATCTTCTCGCTCTACCTCGCGCGTAAGGCACCGGCATGGGAACCGGCGGGAACGGGGTTACTCCTCGCGCTCCTGCACGCGGGAGCGGCAGTCGTTCTACTTTTCATACTGCGCGGCGTCTCGGGAGCCATCTCCGGCAAGGCGGACAACATCACCGTCTACATGGAAGGATTCGCCTACGTTCTCTTGATCGCCGTCGCCCTCTATCTCGTCGTCTGCGCGATTCGGGACCTCGTACGCGGTTCGAGCGGCAAGCGAAGTGAAGCGATGAGCCTCGGGACGATCCTCCTCACAGGCGTCTATCCCTGCCCCGGCGCGATCCTCGTGCTAGTCCTCTCCCTTACGCTCGACATTACCGGCATCGGCATCCTTGCCGTGCTCGCGATGTCGCTCGGCATGAGCGTCCCGATCATCGCCGCGGGCTACCTCGCCTGGTTCGGCCGCACGGGACTTTTCCTCGCGCTTAAAAATAACGAGGCAAGACTCGCGCGGGTTTCCGCCGCCGTGGAGCTTACGGGCTATTCGGTACTGCTCGCGTTCGCGGCGTACATGGCCCAGCCGTTCGTGCTCAGCCTGATACGAAACGCTATTTCGAGATAACTTGCCATTCGTATAATTCGGGTGTAAGATACTATACAGATTTATCGCACTGCCACAGGAGGCATACATGCACATGACATTCAACTCTGCACGGCACGGGGCGGGCTATCCGGTCGCTTGACCGTTCCCGACTCACGATCCCTTCCCCGAAACGCCGCTCGCAAATCCTCTAACTCTCATTACATCAGGAACGGTCGACTATAGGAGTTGACCAATGAATATCATTCTCATTAAAGACGCCAAGCGCATCGAAGAAGCATCAGCCATCGCGCTCGAGAGCCATATCATTCTTTCGCGCGCGAATCCCTGGCTTCCCACGCGTGCGCTCGAGGATTTCATACCCCGCATCGAATGGATGACGCAGGAAGGAACCGTGTATGGGCTCGAGTCCGAGGGTTCGCTCAGAGCCTTCCTCGGTTGGTTTAAGCTGGAAGATTTCCGCAACTTGGGACCCGGAGCGCTCACGCCCGACTGGTGCCTCGGCGTACGCGCCGGAGCCGACGCCCGCGAGGTTTCAAAACTAATCAGCCCACTGTTCAGGCGACTCCTCGAGGACGTGAAGCTAGCGGGTATCCCCGTACACGCGGTCGGCGTTCCCGCGACGGAGTCGACCCTGCTCGACGAATGCTCGATGCTCGGCTACGGCCGTATCGTGCTCGACGCCGCGCGCCCCGCCGCGGACCTACTCGACGGGATCGGGGATTGCCCGCGCGAGTTTTCGGCTCGCGAGAATTCATCGCGGAATAGTTCCCCGCGAGATATTTCCCCGCGCGGGAGTCATCTCCGTATCCGAGCGGCGACCCAGGCGGACGCGTTTAAGCTCGCTGAACTCGACGCGCGACTCGCGCGGCACGTCGGCGAGTCCCCGGTGCTAATGCCGGACGCGCATGGCTCGACGAGCGACGAATGGGAGCAATGGCTCCGCGATCCCGAAACCGTTACCTTCGTTGCCGAGCGCGCGGAGAAACCAGTGCACGACGAATCGAGGCTCGCCGAAACGGATTTCCCCGACGCGACGTGGAAGCCGGTCGGTTTCATCAAGGCGGACGGGCCACACATGGACGTCAGCTGGTTCGTCCACGGCGACCTGACGCTCGCCATCTGCGGGCTCTACGTGGACCCGACGTGCAGAGGGATGAACGTCGGAGCCCGGCTCGTTCGCGCGATCGCGGCGAACGCCGCCGCGCGCGGGAAACGCCTCGTCTCGGTGGACTGCGAGACGCACAATCCGGAAGCGCGCGCTTTCTGGACTTCGCGCTTTATGCCCGTAAGCTGGTCCTTCGAGCGGAGGTTTTGAGCGACTGAGCGCTTGCCGCGCGGCTACATAACGCGCGGCAAGCGCTATTCGGTTAGCGCGCGTCCATGCTATACTGGGTCACTAACATGGCAACGCAAAAAGACGTGGCGAAACGGGCCGGTGTATCTTTCATCACCGTATCCCGATGCATCAATGGCTCGGGTTACGTAAGCGACGATACGCGAGAGCGCGTCAAAAAAGCGATCGAAGAACTTAACTATCACCCCGACAGCATTGGGCAGGCCCTTCAGCAAAAGACGGTTCGGTCCATCGGCGTCGTCGTGCCGCCCTTCTCCGAAATTCCGACCTATGGCGCCGACTATTACAACCTGTTTCTGGAGGGAGCCGACGCGGCCTGCCGCGAGGCCGGGTTCGATATCGTGTACTCCATGTATCGAAGCGAAGCCCGCCCCGACTACCTAAGACTCTTCTTTCAAAGGAAAATCGCCGGCGTAATCCTGTTCATCCCGGACCTCAGGGTCGTTGACCTTAACGGGCTCGCGGAAAATCGCGTCCCGTGCGTCGTGTACGGCGAGCGCCCCGCCGACGGCCGCTTTTCCTGGGTGGACGCGGATGACGGCGACGCGTTTTACCGAATGGCAACGCGCCTTGCCCGCGGGGGAAAACGCAGTTTTGGCTTCGTCGGGGGACTCGAGTGGAAAACCTGCGCGGCGAATCGTAGGTCCGGTTTCTTGCGCGCGATGCGCGATTGCGGGATTCCCGACTCGGAGTACCGCGAATATCCCGGCGACTTCACCGTCGCGGCGGGCATCGCGGCCATGGAACGCGCGATCGAGCTCGGCGAGGTTCCCGAGGCGCTCGTGTGCGCCAACGACCTCATGGCGCTCGGCGCGATAAAGGCGGCAAAGCGCGCCGGCATCGCGATTCCGGGACGGCTTACCGTCTCGGGCTACGACGACATCGCGGCGATAGAGATCGCGGACCCACCGCTCACCTCCATCAGGCCTCCCGTCCGCGAGATGGGGGCAAAGACCGTGGAAACCCTCGTGAGTCTCGTGCGCGCCCCGGACGAGCCGAGGAGTAACATCCTCTTCCCGTCCGAAATCGTGCTCCGAGACTCAACCGGAAACCTCTAGACGCCCATCCGCGAGACCGCGCTCAAGAATCCCGATTTCGGCAACGCGATCGATACCTTCCACAAATTTCCCTTACCGTAGTCGCCGAAGCTGCCGAACCAGAAGAACTCCGTCGCGTACCACTGCTCGCTCTGTCCTCCCAGCGGGATACCGAGTGCCCCGTCGCCCCGCTCCACGAGCTGGCACGACTGAACGAGATTATCCCTCGCGGACCGCGCGAATACGGGGTCGCCCGTCCACGCGCTCAGGTCGAAGAGCGCGAGGGCGGCGACCGTGTCCCAATTCTGCATGTGGCGGTTGCGCACGGACGCGGGAGCCATGGCATAGGTGGAAACCCGCTGAGCCTCGCAGATCGTGCCCTTCGGGAACGCGACGTCGTACGTGTACCTCCAGGAAAGAAGATGGTTCGCGCAGGTTTTAGCCGCCTCGAAGAAGCGCGACTCGCCGGTATGCCGAAACAGCTCGACGTAGGAATTGAGCAGATTATACGGATCTTCCATGTTCGGGGCCCTGAACGCGTCATAGGGACCGCCGTAGAACACGTCTTCGGAGACGTAGCGTTTCAGATAGTAATCGCCCACTCGAATGGCCGCGTACCAATACTTTTCCCCCCGTTCGGGATCCCCTCGCGCGGACGCGAGAGAGCTCGCGGCCGCGAGCGCGCCGGACCAGGTACCTGGCGTCGCGCCCTCCCAATCGAGCGCGGCCCCGGTGTCGGGATCAACCTCGACGGGGAGGGAACCGTCCGGGCGCAGGTCGCGGCAGACCGCGTCTAGATTCGTTTTGAGCGCGGCCCACCAGGAATCGCGTTGTCTTCCCTTTCCGTCCTCGCGGACGAGGATGCGCGCGAGAAACAGGCAACCCTCGGACGCGTGGCGCACGTGGAGCCCAAAGGCCTTTCCCCAATATACCCGCGGGTGCCAGGCCCCGGCGCGATATTCGGCGTTAAAATACCCCGACGGGGACAACGCCGTGGCGGATATGAAGTCGGCCATCGTCTCCGCCTGCGCGTAGAGCTTCGAGTCGCCCGCGCTCTCGCCATACAGGAGTCCGGCCTCGACTACCGAGAAGCCCCCGCACCATCCGGTATGTACCTCGGGAAGATCCTGACGATGGGAAAATCCGCGGCCCTCGATAAAATGGGAGTCGCGAAGGCATTGCGCGAAAAGCCGCGCCGTCTCCGCGAGTTCCTCGGCGCGGCCGTCGAGCCGCGAGGGGCGGTTCGCCTCGGCCATCGCGCGAACGGGCGCGAAGTACGCTTGCTTTCCCGCCTCCGTGATAAAATGCCGAGCTTTAAAGGTCACGGTGTCGCCGGCCGCGAAACGCTCGCGGTTTTCGATCGGCGAGCGTAACTGCTCGGGCGCATGATACGAAAAAGGGGTCTCCTGACAGGGATAGGTGAATCGGGCGGTAAAGCCAGTTTCGCCCGTTTTAAGCCAGCCTACGCCGGCAAGGGATTCCTCGACCTCGGGCTTCCCGACATCCCCAGCGCGCGAAACCCGCATTCGGTCGTTTTCCATAAACACGGCATAGCCATAATCGGTGCCCGGAAAATGGATACCGGGACACGAGGCGGCGTCGGCGCGGAGGCTCCACTGCCGGTCGATTCCCCGCGGATAGATGACCAAGTCGGCCGAAAGATTGTTCTCGCCGTAAAAAAGCGCTGGAATGGTCAACCACCGAAGGGCGCCCGGATTGTCCGGACGAAACCGAATATCGATAAGAACGTCATCGACGGCGCGCATAAAATGAAGGTCGATTTCCTGGGAAAAAGAGGAATCTGACACTGCCGAATGACGGATTTCCACGCGAATCGCGCCATTGTCGCAAGTAACGGTCGCCCCGGTGTCCTTGATTTCGATTGAGTCGACCGAAACGGGAGATTCTCCGCGCCTAATCCAGTCAGCGACGGGAAACGCAACCGTTCGTCCACCCTGAAAACCCCAAACCAAGTCCTTACCAATGTTTGTTTTGAACATCTTCATGCCCCCATATCGGTATGTTATACGTATATCATACCGACGTCAATATAAATCGCGCCGTGATGTACTCTTTACATCGCGGCGGGCTGTAGCCGTAACGTGATCCTGTCACCGATTAGCTCGCGCCGATCGGTTATAGTTATAGTGAGGGAGAAATAATATGAGAAACACGCTTGGTTTGGCTATCGTATGCTCCACGGTTTTATTCGTAGTACCAGTACTCGCGGAAGGCGGTAAAATCGCGCCCGACAAGGCTCGGCAATTACTCGCATCCAATTCAAAGATAGTTTTGCTCGACGTGCGCACGCAGGCGGAATATGAGTCCGGCCACATCGCACGGGCGGTACTCCTGCCTTACGACGAGATAACCGCGAAGACGGCGGCCGCGATCATTCCCGCGAAGGACGCCACGATAATCGTATATTGCCGCTCGGGCCGACGATCGGCGATCGCGGTGGCCGAACTCAAAAAACTCGGCTACTCCAAGGTTCTGGATCTTGGCGGCATCAATGACTGGCCGTACGAGGTGGTCAAGTAACGCGCCCCGATTCCGATATTTAGGGCATGATCAACGCAATCAAGAACGATCTTTCGACCGCGCTCAAGGAACTGTACGCGACGGCAAAACCCGGCGAGGGCGCGATCCTCGTCGTGGGCTGCAGTACGAGCGAGGTGATCGGCAAGCGGATCGGGACGGCGGGCAGCGAGGAAGCGGCTCGCGCGATTTTTTCGGCGATCGGCGATTTCTGCAGCGAGCGCGGTTTTTTTCTCGCGGCACAGTGCTGCGAGCACCTCAATCGCGCGCTTGTCGTGGAAAGGGAACTCTATGTACGGGACAGACTGACGCGGGTTAACGCGATTCCCCGGCGAAACGCGGGAGGGGCCTTCGCCACCGAGGCCTACGCCGGAATGCGCAACCCGGTATTGGTCGAGTCGATTCAGGCGGATTTCGGCCTGGACATCGGGCACACCCTGATCGGGATGCACCTCAGGGCGGTGGCCGTACCCGTCAGGACAAGCGTCACGGCCATCGGCGAGGCTCCGCTCGTGTGCGCGCGCACCCGGTGCAAGTATATCGGCGGTGAACGCGCGGAATACGATTCAATCCTTGGTTAAAAAAGTATAAAAAAAAGGGCGTATTAAACATTTTCGACGTTTTTGTCTAGATCGATATTCAATGTAGATATATACTGACGGACAAGGAATCTATATGAAAAAGTACGCATTTTCGTTCATTAGCGTCGTCGCGGTAAGCGGTATTATTTCCATAATCGAGCTTGCCCTACTTTCAATCTGGTTTCGCGTGCCGACCGTGCCCGTAACGCGCCCCGTAACGACCGTCCTGATATCCGGCGCCATTTTCGTGGCAATCTTGCTCGTCGCGATGTGCAAGTTTGCCCGACTCTATGACGAAAACCTTAACCCCTATCAAAACGATCTCGACGCCCTGGGCAAAAAGATCCATAAACTCGGTGAGGTGCCGCTCAACAGCCTCGCGACCTTCGTCGTCGTGCAGGTACTGTACCTTATAGCCCTTTTTAATATCCCCAATCTCCTTACCTTCCGGGACGAAGTTGCCATGCCCCTGTTTTGCATGACGCTCGCGCTCGGAATGCTCAACGCGGCGATCGTGTTCGTGGTTACCGACGCGATGACCACGAAGGCACTCCTTTCGCAAAAGCTCGATAAGTATCCCCCCTCTATGCGCGTGCGCAGGCAGGAACGCAAACTCTTCATCATTCCGATGTTCATGACGCTCATGGCCCTGCTCTTCTCGTTCGCGCTGACCTTTCTCCTGTGCAAGCATACGGGCGGAGACCTGAATAACATGGACGGCATGACGCTTTTCGGCGCCAGCGCGGTTTCCCTCGCGTATCTCGCCCTCGTCGTTTTCCTGGTCCGCAAGTGGAACACGAGCACCGCGATCATCTACCAGTCGATCATCAGCCAGTTGGACATGCTCACCTCTGGCGACAGGGACCTTACCGGACGCGTCTTCATAACCTCGGTAGACGAGCTCGGCACGATGGCCGGCCTTATCAACCATTTCTGCTCGTCGCTCGAAAGCAATATGATCGAGCTGAAGGCGATTCAGGGCGAATTGAGCTCCACGGGAGAATCGCTCCGGCAGAACGCCGAGATATCCGAGTCCTCCGTGGAGGAAATCGGGTCCGGCATCGACACCCTCCGGGATAAAACGGCGGCTCAGTCCGAAAGCGTCGGGGAATCCACCGTCGCGGTTCGGCAAATCGCCAAAAACATCGACAATCTAGACCAGGTCATCGTTGAACAGGCGTCGAGCATCGTCGAGGCCTCGTCCTCGGTCGAGGAAATGGTCGGAACGATCTCTTCAATCAACGCTTCCATCGAAAGGATGGCCAAGCAATTCGGGCAGCTCGCTCACGACGCAAAGGCGGGCAACGCACTCCAGGATTCCGCCGGCGGCCAGATCCAAAAAATCGTCGAGCGGTCCAACTCGCTCCAGGAGGCGAATAAGGTCGTCGCGGCGATCGCGGCGCAAACAAACCTGCTCGCGATGAACGCCGCCATCGAGGCGGCCCACGCCGGAGAGGCAGGACGGGGATTCTCCGTCGTGGCCGACGAGATTCGCCGACTCGCGGATACTTCCTCCCGCGAGTCCCGCAAGATCAAAAACGAGATCGGCGAGGTTCAGTCAGCCATACAGGACGTCGTTTCGGCCACAAAGGAGAGCGCTCAGTCCTTTATCCAGATAGCGGAGCGTATCTCGGAAACCGACGCCCTCGTCAAGGAACTGCACATGGCGATCAGCGAGCAGCATGAAGGCGCCGCCCAGATACTTGAAGCGCTACGCATGATGAACGAGATCACCAGCCAGGTACGCACCGGCTCGAAGGAAATGAGTTCCGGCAGCTCGATCATCACCGCCGAAATGAAAAAGCTCATCGAGGCAGCCCAAGAGGTTACGGCGAACATGAACCGGATCTCGGGCAGCATAACGCGCGTTTCCGAGGGCGCAAAAGGCGTTTCGGAGATCGTCGGATCCACCCGGGATGCTATTTCCAAGATGGAATCCGTCGTAACTTGCTTTAAAACCCGAGAAGTTTAACCCTTTTACGACTTGCACAACCAATAATACTCCTGTATAACATAAGCAAACGATTGCGCAAACGTTTGCTCTTTTGCAGGAGAGATGTATGAAATACACGGAAACGAACAAAAACCTACTTAAGATCGGAATGCCCATTTTTGCCGGAATGCTGGTCAGTCAGATTCAACAGATTACGGATCAGGCGTTTTTAGGAAACGCCTCGGCCGAGTACCTTTCAGCCGTAGGCAACGCGGGTTCGATCATATGGACGACCATATCGTTCCTCTTCTCGCTTGGAACCGGCACGGCGATTCTCGTCAGCCAAAAGCTCGGCGAGGGCAAAAAGGAAAAAGCAGAGGAACTGCTCGGATCAACCTTCGTATTCTCGAGCTTCTTCGCCCTGGCGATCTTTCTCGTCTGGTTTTTCCTCAATACGAGCATCTTTACCGCCATGGGTCTCAAAGACCCGATCCTCGGCTACGCCTCCCTGTACGCCAAGATCTGCACTTTCGGGGTATTGCTTTCGGGCGTCTCCTCCGCGGCCAACGCGGTGTATAAC
>JACCEE011025455.1_pt1 | contig 13924 bp, 13 predicted proteins | sample 7449931 | NCBI WGS metagenome assembly JACCEE01 (sample SAMN15323457, study PRJNA562643) | freshwater metagenome | isolation source: river surface water | place: USA:Blue River Watershed | collected 2017-08-19 | reverse complement strand
TTTCGCCGAGGTCAAAGCCAAGATTGGCCACGCGATGCCCGACACGCATCCCCAGGCGATGGCGATGAACAAGTTCGCTGAACTGGCCGCCAAATACACCAACAACGATGTGAAGATCCAGGTTTTCCACGGTGCTGTGCTGGGCAGCGATGAAAAGCAATTGCAGGCCGTGCAGGCCGGTACGCAAGAGCTGTACATCGGTACGCTGGCACCTCTGTCTTCCAAGGTCAAAGAAGTGCAGATCTGGGATCTGCCCTTCATGTTCGCCAACGAAAAAGAAGTCTATGCCGTGCTTGATGGCGCTTCATCCAAACAAATTTTCCAGAAAATCGAACCCAGTGGCCTGGTGGGTCTGACCTGGACCGGCATGGGCTTTCGCAACCTGTCCAACAGCAAGCGCGCTGTGACCAAACTGGAAGACGTGAGCGGTCTGAAAGTGCGTGTGATGGCCAACCCCGTGGCGCTGGAAACCTGGAAAACGATCGGTGCCAATGCGGTGCCGATGGCATTCTCTGAAGTCTTCCCGGCCCTCGAAACCAAGGCTCTGGATGGTCAGGAAAATCCGCTGGTGCACATGTATGCCAACAAGATGCAGGAAGTGCAAAAGCACATTTCTTTGACCAACCACGTCTACACCCCTGTGGCATTGGTCGCTTCCAAAAAGTTCTGGGACACCCTGTCGGCGAGCGACAAGGCCGGCGTGCAAAAGGCCGCGACCGAAGCCGGTTTGCTGCAGCGTAAATACCTGGAAGAAGGTGACAAGGACGTGGTGGGCAAGTTTGCCAAAGCCGGTGTGACCGTGACCCCGGTGTCGGCCACTGAACTGGCCCGCATTCAGGACAAGGTCAAGCCCGTGGTGACCAAGTTCGCCCCCATCATTGGCGAAGACTTTGTCAAGCAGTTCTATGCCGAGATCGACAAGGCCCGTGCTGCCAAATAAGGCCTGAGCCCTGATCGCCCCAAGGAGTCATCCATGATCAAGACAATCCAGCCACTCATTGATGGCGTTTTCAAAATCTTTGAAACCGTCATGGTGCTGTGCATCGCCCTCATGCTGGTGATGGTGTTTGGCAATGTGATGTTGCGCATTTTCTTCAATACGGGCATCGACCTGTCAGAAGAGTTGCCGCGCTTTGCCTTTGTCTGGATGACTTTCATTGGGGCGATTGTGGGCATGCGCAAGCATGCCCACCTGGGTGTGGACGTCATCACCCAGCTTTTGCCCGTTGCCGGTAAGAAAGTCTGTTGGGGCATTAGCCAGTTCATCATGGCGGTGTGCTGCGGCTACATCGTTTATGGCACCTATTTGCAGCACGACATTCTGCAAGGCAATGCCTCGCCTGTGGCCCAGATCAGCATGATCTGGGTGTTTGGTGTGAGTTACCTCACCGGCACCTTCATCGGCATCATGTGCCTGTTCAACTTGCTGCGCCTGTTGGCCGGGCAAGTCGATGAATCCGAACTCTCCGATGTGATGGAAGAGGGCATGTCCGAAGTGGACGAGATGGCTGCCGAAGTCGGCAGGAAAGCGTAAGGGAGCCCCACATGACCATTCTTGTTTTCATTGGTTCGCTGTTGGGCCTGATGGCCCTGGGCATGCCCATTGCGTTTGCATTGATCGGTTGCGGTCTGGCGATGATGTACCACATGGGGGTGACCGACCCTCAGATCGTGATCCAGAACATGTGGGACGGCTCCAACAGCTTCCCGTTGCTGGCCGTGCCGTTTTTCATGCTGGCTGGCGAGTTCATGAATGCCGGTGGCATGACCCGCCGCATCATCACCATGGCCATGGCCTGGATCGGCCACATCCCCGGAGGCCTGGGCTATGTGGCGGTGGCCGCTGCCGTGATCATGGCCTCGTTGTCGGGCTCGGCCGTGGCCGACACGGCAGCGCTGGCCTCGGTGCTGGTGCCCATGATGCGCAATGCCGGCTATGACGTGAACCGCTCGTGCGGCCTGATTGCCTGCGGCGGCATCATCGCGCCGGTGATCCCGCCTTCGATCGGCATGATCATTTTTGGCGTGGCTGGCGGTGTGAGCATCACCAAGCTGTTCATTGCCGGCATCGTGCCGGGCATCTTGATGGGCTTGGCGATCATGATCGCCTGGCGCTGGTCCATCCAGCGTGACCAGATCACCGTGGAGCCCAAGCGCACCATGGCCGAGCGCTGGACCGAAACCCGCAACTCGCTGTGGGCGCTGACCTTGCCGCTGGTCATCATCGGTGGACTGAAAATCGGCTTTTTCACACCCACCGAAGCGGCGGTGATCGCGGCGGCTTATTCGCTGATCGTGGGCTTGTTTGTTTACCGTGAAATCAAGTTCAAGGACCTGTTTCACCTGTTTTACCGCGCTGCCGAAACCACGGCCATCGTGATGTTTTTGGTGGCGGCGGCCGGCGTGTCGGCCTGGCTGATCACCACGGCCAGCATTCCCCAACAAGTGGCCGAGCTGGTTCAGCCGTTCATGGACAACAAGATGCTGTTGATGTTCGTGCTGATGGCCATGGTGTTCATCATTGGCACCGCCCTGGATTTCACACCCACGGTGCTGATCATGACGCCAGTGCTGATGCCGGTGGTCAAGCAAGCGGGCATTGACCCGGTCTATTTTGGTGTGCTGTTCATCATCAACAACGCGATTGGCTTGGTCACACCGCCTGTGGGCACCGTGCTCAACGTGGTGTGCAGCATTGCCCGCATTCCGATGTCGGGGGCCATCAAGGGCGTGATACCTTTTATGGTTGCCCAGACCGTGGTGATGGTGTTGCTGATTGTGTTCCCTGAGATCGTCATGTGGCCGCTGCGCATGATGACCCAATAAGCGACCGCTTTTCATACCCTTGTTTTTTCCTCATACCCACTGGAGCACCCCATGGCTTTGAAATCTCGCCGTTTCATCTCTCAAACCCTGATCGCCTTGGCCGGCGCAGCCCTGCTGGCCGGTGGTCTGTCCAGCGCCCAGGCCCAAGATGTGAAAAAAACCAAACTGGGCCACTCCTTCAACGACGCGCACCCGCGCGCCACCGCCATGAAGCAGTTCGCGGCCGCGGTGGCCAAGGCGACGCAAGGCAAAGTGCAGATCGAAGTCTTTGGCAATGCCGTGCTGGGCTCGGAAGACAAGATGCTGATCGCTACCCAAAGTGGCGTGCAAGACCTGTACATGGGCGCCATGGCCCCGATCGCCGCACGCAAGAAGGAGATGCAGATCTTCGACTTCCCCTTCATCTTTGGCAGCGACGCCGAGGCCGCCTATGTGCTCGACGGTCCTGTGGGCCGCAAGATGCTCGATGGCCTGAGTGACATGAACATGCATGGCCTGGTCTGGGCCGGCGGCGCATTCCGCAACATGTCCAACAGCAAGCGCCCGGTGGCTTCGGTGGCCGACATGAAGGGCCTGAAAGTGCGCGTGATGCCCAGCCCCATGGCGCTGGCCAGCTTCAACGCCATGGGCCTGAACGCCGTGCCGATGGCCTTCACCGAGGTCTATCCGGCCCTGGAAACCAAGGCACTCGACGGCTATGAGCACCCCTTCGTGGACATGTACGCCAACAAGATGTACGAGGTGCAAAAGTACCTGACCGTCACCAACCACGTGTACACGCCGGTGGCGCTGGTGGCCTCGTCCAAGTGGTGGGCCAGCCTCACGCCCGAGCAACAAACGGCCGTGCAAAAAGCTGCCGAAGAAACTCGCACCTTCCAGCGCAAGGCCGAACTGGCCGATGCCAGCGATGTGGTGGGCCAACTCAAGGCCAAGGGCATGAGCGTGACCGACATGCCCGCAGCCGAACTCGACAAGATCCGCGCGGCGGTGCAGCCGGTGATCGACAAGAACAGCGAAGCCATCGGCAGCGAGTTCGTGCAGTCCTTCTACGGCGAACTCAAGAAATTCCGCGCCCGCAAGTGAGCGCGGTGGTGCACAAGGGGTGCTTGCGCCAGGGCCCTTGTGCAGCATGCCGAGGCGTGCTCGTCTCGGCATGAACGGTGTGCCCCTGCATCGCTTGCCCGGCACGCGGCAGTCAGGTCGGCATGGGGCGCTTGCAGATTTTGGCGCTGGTCACTGGATGGGGTGGTTTTCGGCCAGAAGCGAAAGTTGTCCAGATACCCCGAGCCCTGAATTTTCCCCGCACGGGAGCGCTACAGGGCATCTGCAATGGCCTGGAATCCACGCAACCTGAGAGGCTCCAAGGTCGTCAAATTCGGGTCGACCGCAAATTGGGCAATCATGGTTTCTGCTTGGGGCGCAATCCAGATGCGCTGCCCATACTGGCCCCGGCAGGCATAGGACCCGTGGCGATCGTGATTGAACCACCATTGGCTGCGGTAGGAGCCACCAGTCGGTACACCGTTGCCGGCAGCAAAGGCTTGCCGATCTCCCGCCTTCAAAATCTCTTCGTACACTTGAGGCGCCAGGATTTGCTGGCCGTTGAACTGGCCGTGGCAACGCAGGGCCTCCCCTAGTCGGCCAAAGTCACGCAAACAGGCACTCATGCCTCCCGCTGCCCATTCCGTGCCTGCGGCGTCAATGAGCATGCCGCCGTCGTGTTCGCAGCCCAGCTTGGACCAGATGGTTTCGCTGATGTGCTTGTCCAGGCTGCTGTGGGTGGCCCGCCTCACAATCCAGCCCAGTGTGTCGGTGCTGCCGTTGTCATAGCGAAACACGCCCCCGTGTTCTCCCATGGGGCGTGCATTGATCAACAATTCATAGGCGCCGTTGGCGCCGGTATACCCTGAGGGGCGAGGGATGAATCCCAGGCCCATGATGTAGTCCACCTGCACCTGTCCGTCGGCCTTGGGCTTGTCGGAAAACATGAAATGCGCTTGCATGTCCAGGTGTTGTCGAACGGTGGCACTGCCTGCAGGAGAGTGGCGCAATTCCGGAATGTAGATGGATGCGGGGGCAGTCGGATCGACTTTTCCCTCGTGAATCAGTTGCTCCACGAGCAAGCCAATCACGCTCTTTGTGCAGGAAAACATGGCATGCTGATGCTGCTCTGTCATGTCGCCCAGGTAGCTTTCAAACACCACCTTGCCGCGGTGCATGACCAGGGTGGCGTCGGCGCCCGTCCTGCGCCAAACCTCCGTCATGGGCAATGCAGTGCCCTCGCCGTCATCCACCGTGAGGGCATCAACCGCCATGCGTTCGCCGATGGGTAACGCAACAATGGGACCAGTGCCTCGCGAAATGCGCGCTGTGGGGTACAGGCGCCCCGGGTTTTGCAAGCGCCAGCCCAGATGTTCAGGCAGGTGGCTGTTGGCCGTCGTGATTTGCTTGTCTGCCGGTGGCGGAAATCCCACCATCCATCCACTCTGGCTGGGTGCAATCAATTTGTTCATGAGCCTTCTCCTTGCATGACCTGCTCTGTAGCGAGGCCGTATGGCGCACTGCGCCCGCCAAACAGCGTCTTCGCCTGAAAGCCCAAACCAGGCACCTTGAATGGCGCAGATCCTGCAAGTGTCCAGGGTTTCAGAAGCTGGTGCTTTTCGGTGTCCTGCACCGCCTGGGCCAAATCCCGAACCCATGCCGCAGGCACATTGGCGGCGTTCAGTCGCTGCTCCATGTCCAGCGCAGATTGCCCGGCCAGCGCCTGCACCAGGAGTGCACGAATTTTTGCCCCGTTTTCCTGCGTCAAAAATCCTCGGCTCTGCCCATTGAGCAGTGCCCGCACAGGCTGCGATATCTCCAGCACCTCGGCCAGGGCCAGCATCTGTTGTGGGGTGTTGGCGCCCAACGCGAGCATGCCGTCGCGACATTGAAATGTCTCGGCGCCTGGGCTGCCTGAGTAGCCCACATTGCCCACGCGGGGCGGTGGGTTGCCGGTCGCCATGGTGTCAACCGTCATGGAGTACATCAGTTGCATGGCCGCACCCATCATGGAAACGTCGATGGATTCGCCTTCGCCTGTGAGGTCGCGCCTGCGAATCGCAGCAATGATTGCCAAGGCTGCCAGCATCCCGGAGGCGTTGTCCACCACAGGAAACCCCACTTTGATGGGGCCGTCTTCGGCCTTGCCTGCCAACAAAGTCATGCCGGACGCCGCTTGCACCACATGGTCGAACGTGGGGCGCGATGCCCAATCGCCACTGCGGCCATATCCGCTGACAGAGCAATGAATGAGGCTGGGCTTTTTCTGGCGAAGAACGGACTCGCCAAAGTCAAATCGCTCCAGCACGCCGGGACGCATGTTGTCCACAAAGATGTCGGCCTCGGCAAAGAGCGCCCACGCCTGATCTCTGCCACTGGCACTGTCCAAGTCGATTTGAACGATCTCTTTTCCGTGATTCACAGACTCAAACGCCTGCGGTTTGCTGCGCAGCGAATCACCACGATGGGGGTTTTCCACCTTAATGACACGTGCCCCCAGGGCTGCGAGGTAATAGGTGGCAAACGGTCCTGCAATGACGTGTGAAAAGTCCAGCACCACAATACCGTGCAGCGCGGCTGTGGACGGTGGCAAGGTTCCGTATGAGGCGGTGTGGGTCATGTTGAATCCGCTCAGTCTTTGGTGAGGTCGATCTTCTTGGCCAGCGCCCCCATCCACTGCGCCTCGGAGTCAATCAATTGACGAAACTCTTCAGGCGATTTGCTGGTTGAGATCAAAACGCCCATGGGCGTGAGCTTTTCCACCATGGCTGGCGAGTTCATTGCAGCCACCAACTCCTTGTAGAGGCGCTGCGCAATGGGCGCAGGCGTTGCGGCATGCACAACATAGCCACTCCAGGTATGGGTTGTGGGCACCTTCAGGCCAGACTCTGTGATGGCCGGCACATCAGGCAAAGACTTCAGGCGAACCTTGTCCAAAGCAGCGAGGGCCCGAATGCGCCCCGCCTTGATGAACTGCGCAGCTGTAATGGCATTGATGGCGGTATAGCTGAGATCACCCGAAATGACGGCATTGACCATGTCTGGTCCACCCTTGTAGGCGATGGCTCTGGCCTGGTAGCCCAGGGCTTCAGCAAACTGCAAGCCTTTGAGATGCTCCACGGTTCCGACGCCCAGCGTCCCATAAGTCAATTCATTCGGATTGGCCCGACCAAAGTCCACCAATTCTTGAATCGTCTTGAAGCGTGAATTCTGATTGACGACGAGCACGCTGGGCACTTCGCCAGTCATGGTCAGTGGCAGGAATTGGCGGTTCAGATCAAAGCGCTTTTGCGTGGCTTGTACCGTGACAAAACTTGAGTTCACATAGAGGATTGTGTAGCCATCAGCCGGTGCAGTAGCGGCAGCTTGGACGGCCAGTTGATACAGACCTCCGGGCTTGTTTTCCACCACCACAGACTGCTTCATCGAACGCTCCAGGACTTGCGCGAGCATTCGAGTTGTGATGTCAGCGGCACCGCCTGCGGGTAGACCCATCACGATTCGAAGTGGGCGGTTGGGATAGTCCTCCTGGGCGCCGACAGGCAACGCGGCACCCAAGGTTGCGGCGCCAACGAGGCCCAGCATATCGCGGCGTTTGATGGGATGTGCAATGTTCATGTTGTCTCCAGTGTTGTTCGGTCGTTTTGGGCCTGTGCAACCCGTGGGAGTTGCCCTTGGTGATTGAAATAGTACGGCACCTTGGTATATTCAACAATTATTAATTTGCTATACAGATATCAGGAATTGATATGTCAATATCCAAGTCAGACAGATCGAATCCGGCGGCCATGCAGCGCATCGATGAGGTCTTCAACAGTCGCGTAGACAGACTGCGACTGCGACACCTGCGACTCCTCGATCTGGTGGCCAGTACTGGCTCCTTGAGTGGTGCGGCCGAGGCTCTTGGAATGAGTCAGCCCGGTGCTACCAAGATGCTGCAAGAGTTGGAGCAATCATTTGCTTGCACGCTGATTGAGCGCTCAGCGAAGGGCGGTGCGCTCACGCCGGCAGGCAGGCATGTGCTGGACCGGTTGCGTATCGCCTTGCACTCCATTCGCACTGCGCGCAGCGCGGTGGAGTTGCAAAAGGAAAAACCACTGATTCGACTGGGCATCATTCCCCTCGTGGGCATCCATGCGCTTAGCCAAGTCGTCGCGGGACTGCAATCTGACAACATGCTGCCCAGGCTCCAGATTCAACTTGGAACGGTGGAAGGTTTGTTGCAGGCCTTGAGTGCAGGTCATGTGGACTGCGTGGTGGGATTTCTGGACGAAACCACATCCTTGAGCAACATCCCCAAATTCAAGATAACGCCACTGTGGCAAGAGACCTTGGTGGTGGTGGCATCGAACAGTCATCCATTGACTGCACGTAAAAAAGTATCTTTGAAGGCCGTACGCGACAGTGACTGGATCTTGATGCCCAAGTCAAGCTCGAATCGTCGTGCCGTGGAGCGGCTGTTTCTGAGTGCCGGTTTGGCACCTCCGGTGCCACAAATTGAGACGGAGTCGTTCCATATTGGGTTGTCGCTTGTTGCAGGAGGTCAAATGGTGTCAGTCGTGCCGCGAGGTGCATTTCAGCAATATCAGTCCCAAGTCTGCAAGCTGGCGATGGAGGTGGCATTACCCTCTACCAATCTGGTTTTTGTGACGCTCGCAGATGGACCGGAGTTGCCCGCGGTGAATGTGATTTCGGATCGATTTCAAGCCTACGCAGAAGCAGTCAGATAGAGTATTTCGGCAATGGCGCACAGCAGTCGCACTGGATTCAAGCCGAGCCCTAAAATTTTTAGAAGTTGGCAGTATTCCTTGTGGCCTTTAATTTGATTAACCGATATCAGTCGTTGATTTGATAGTAGGAATTCCCGTTGAGGGTGGTAGATTCAGCCGGACTGTGGGTTGTTTTTGATGGCTGGTCCTTACCGGCTCAGGCGCTATATGAGCACAGTTCGCATTGTCAAGCCAATACCGCTCGCCAACAGGACTGAATAGATGACCTTGGTAGCATGGGCGGGCTGAATCAGCGAGCTCATTTTTTGTCCGCACCACCCTCCGAGCAAGGCGAAAGGAGTCAGCCAGAGCGTTTTCGCAAAGACCTGATTCATGTCGCTGTGGGTCGAGAGCCCGTTGCTGAGCAGTGCGATGCACACCATCATCAAGATCACCAGGGGTGCGGTAGCCCTGATGTTTTCAGTGTCGTGTTCCTGTCGGTGTAGCCATGCCATGACGACGGGGCCGGCGGTTCCAAACAGGGTTTCGATCAACCCCATGAGTGTGCCCGCGATCGCGTTGAAGAGGATGCTTGACTTTTTGACGGTGTCAGAGCGCCCTCTCAGCCCACGCAGGGCTACCCAGCAGATATAGAGTCCTAACGCAGCAATTGCCCAAGAACCATCGCTCCATTGATGCAGATGGCTGCCGAGCCAAGCTCCAAAGACGGCAAAGGGCAGAACCTTGGGCACGACGCGCCACCGCACCTGATGCCAATTCATCCCTGTGTGCGAGATCGAGGCCAGAACGTCCAGCAAAAGCACGGTCGGAACGATCAAGCCCAGGGGCCATTTCCACGAGAGCAATGGAATGATCACCAACGCAGAACCAAATCCGGTCAGGCCAAAAACCATATAGCCCAGCAAGACAACCAGTGCCGGGTACCAAGACCACTCCATCATCCAGTAAGCGATCATGCAGGCTCAATACCCTGTAGGCGTTGTGACCCATAAGACAACAGTCGGCTCTTTGGTCGGATTGAAGCAGCGGTGCGTTCCCTCGCGCGGCAGGCCAAAGCTGTCGCCTGCACGCAGTGTGAATTTCTGGCCTTCGGCATGAAGCTCGAGCACGCCGCTTAAAACCAGCCCGGCCTCCTCGCTTTTGCGCACTCTGTCTCGGTCTCCCGTTCCCGTTCCCGTTCCCGTTCCCGTTCCAGGCGCAAAAGTGCTTTCAATCAGGAGGATCTGGCCACTTAAAGTGGGGGACAGGATTTCTTCATGTACGCCAGAGCCATGAAAGTCAAATTTCCTTCGATTGGCTTTTCTCACGATCAAGCGGGCTTCCTCTGTGTTGGCTTGGTCGCCGTTTTGAAAAAACCAACTGACGGTGACGTCCAGGGCCTGCGCGAGTTCGTGCATGGCCGAGATGCTGACCTCCGACATCCCCCGTTCAATCTGACTGAGCCAACCCACCGATCGGTTGATGCGCCCGGCCAGGCCCACCAGCGTCATGCCCCGCGACTTTCGCAAATCACGTATCTGCATGCCCAGGTCGCGCAAGGCCGATGCTGGAGCGTTTGCGGTTTTGGGTTTCTTATCCATGTGAATTCCTGACTCAAGTCCTGAAAGCTGGAACAGATCGTGGCACAACCGTGCGTTGTCGAGCTGGTCATTTGTGCGCACGTTACGGTCGAATAGTCGGCTGTTTTCTTCGGAGATTATTTCATACAAATGAAATTATTTTTGGATCATTCAGCGCCAAAAGGCTGACTAATTTTTCAGGCGGCATCACTCTTGGTTGCGGCGGACAGCAGCTCAAACGGGGTGTGGAGCAGCGATCGCGTTAAGGGATTTGTCCGCAATCGTGCTTCAATTTCGCTGAAGATCGGGCTGGTCACAGCTTCTCCCTGTGGAGCTGCCTTGGGTTGTTGATGTGGAGTGAATGACAGCGGCTGGATGCTCAGCGGTATGAATCAAGGGTTTTTACTGATTCATGTTGCTTTCATGAAAATGAAAATTTATGGATAATTTTCATTTAAAGACAATGCGCTTTCATCCTGTAGGCAAGTACGCCAGGAATGAGGCGCTTCACATCGAACGCACCCAAGATCTTGTCGGTCTTGGCGCTGTCCTAGGAGTCAAATGCATGGTGCCGGTTAACCCTGAGTTGACGATCTTCACCGCTCGGCGGATTCACACCATGGATGAGTCATTGCCCGAAGCCACGGCCGTGGCGGTGGCAGATGGCCGCATTGTGGCGGTGGGAGACCTGGCATCCATGGCGCCCTGGCGTGTCGGCCGCAAGGTCATCATCGACGAGCGCTTCAAGGACCATGTGTTGCTCCCCGGGCTGATCGACAACCACATCCACCCCACGCTCGGAGCGCTGTTGATGCCGGCCGAGCACATTGCGCCAGAGCCGTGGCGCCAAGCCGATGGCAGCACCCGACCGGCTGCACGCGACCCTGAGACGTACCGGCGACTGCTGATGGAGCGCGTTGCCGCGCACCCCGACAAAAACGACTGGTTCATCAGCTTCGGCTACCAGCCCTCGTTGCACGGCAAGCATGGTCGCCCCGTGCTCGATGAGCTGTTCCCGGACCGGCCGGTGATGTTGATCCACCGCTCGTTTCACGAGGTTTTTCTCAACACGAGAGGACTTGAAAAGCTGGGCTTGACCGCAGAGATCGTGGGCGACCATCCGCAGGTCGTCTGGCGCGAGGGGCATTTTTTCGAAACGGGGCGGCCGCTGGTCATGAACCGCCTGCAGCCTTATTTCATGCGTCCGCAGTGGTTTCAGCGGGGCATGGAGATGACGGTCAAGCTGATGCACCAGGGCGGCATCACCACGGCGGGAGACATGCTGTTCGGGTCGGTCAATCCCGAGTTGCTTTTGTCGAGCATCGACGCCGCGTTGCACCAAGGCAATGCGCCCATGCGGGTTGTGAACGTGTTTGACGGACGCGGATTTGCCAACCGTGCGGAGGGAAAGCCCATGGTGCCGCCAGACGAGCCGATCGATTTCGCCGCTGGGCTGGCTGCCATGCAGCCGTTGTTCGAACGCGCAGGGCCCAAGATCTGGTTCAGCAAGGCGGTCAAGCTGTTTGCCGACGGCGCGATGTTCTCGCAGCTCATGAAGATGAACGCACCCGGCTATACCGATGGCCACCACGGCGAATGGCTGATGGCCCCCGAAGTTTTGGCCGCAAGTGTCAAAACCTTTTGGAACGCTGGTTGGCAGATCCACGTACACGTCAATGGCGACGGTGGCATGGATGCGGTGCTGGCAGCACTGGAAGCCGCACAGTCCGAGAAGCCTCGTTTCGACCACCGATTCATGATGCACCATGTCGGGTTCCACTCGACTGCGCAGACGGGGCGTATGGCCGAACTGGGCGCTCACGCCAGCGTCAACCCCTATTACATCCATGCGCTTGCAGACGACTACGCCCGGCTGGGTCTGGGGCCGGAGCGCGCCTCGCAGATCGCCCGTTGCGGCTCTCTGGTGCGCGCGGGACGCAAGGTCTCGTTCCACAGTGATTTCATGATGGCGCCTCCAGAGCCACTGGCCATGGCATGGTGTGCAGCCACGCGCACCACACATTCTGGCCAGGTCGTGGCACCAGATGAGCGTTTGAGCCTGATGCAAGCGCTGCGTGGCATCACCATCGATGCCGCCTGGGGCCTGCGCATCGAAGATCAGGTGGGCTCCATCGTGGCGGGCAAGCGCGCAGACTTTTGCGTGCTCGAGGACGATCCCTTCGAGCTGGGTGTTGACGGCCTGAAGGATGTGCGGATCGCAGGCACGGTGTTCGAAGGTCAGCCGCACATGCTGGCACAGCCGCAGGCCGCCAGCTTTGGCGCTTTGGCCACCATGCCTTCCCCCAAAAGCGTGGCGAGCGGTTCAAGCACCTCCCGCCATCGATACCGACCCGTGGCAGGTGCCTGCGCCAACGATTTTTGTGATGTCGGGCGCTTATGGACTGCGCTGTTCGGCAGAGGTGCACAAGGGCTGCGGCCTGCCTGAACGCAGCCCCCCACAGATTCCGTGTTTAAAGAGTGCCTGACTTGAAAGGAATGCTTCATGATGTTCTTCATCCGTTTGAAATCTCAATCTAGCTGGTTGCACAGGCTTGCCAGTCCTGTGCTGGCCCTGGCTTTTCTTCTCCTGTGCACCGCCGTGCAGGCCCAAAACTATCCCAACAAGAAAATATCGTTCATGGTCCCGTGGCCTGCCGGTGGTTTGAACGACATGGTCGGGCGTGTCATTTCCAACGAATTGCAGACGAGTCTGGGTCAACCCGTGATCGTCGAGAATTTGGTCGGCGCGGGAGGATCCATCGGGACCAGCAAGGCCCTGCAAGCCCCTGCAAGCCCCCGCTGACGGTTACACCCTGCTGCTGTCGTCACAGCAGGATTTGGTGATGGCACCACTGACCTACAAGTCGGCCCAATACACGCCAGGCGATGCCAAGACGGTCGCCATGCTGGGGTACTCCACCTACATGCTGGTGGTGCGTCCTACCCTCCCTGTCAAAACCTTGCCTGATTTGGTGGCCTTGCTGAAGTCTTCAGGCGATAAGCCGCTTTCCTATTGCTCCCCTGGGATCGGAAGCGTCTTTCAACTGGTGGTTGAACGCATGAGTCGACAGTTGCAGACCAAAGCGCTTCATGTGCCTTATCCGGGCTTTCCTAAATGTGTCTCCGACATGGTGGGAGGCGTCATTGACTTTGCTGCCCATTGGCGGCCCTTTTCCAGAGTTCGTGACAAGCGGAAAGCTCCGCGGTCTGGCTGTGTTCAGCGATAAGCCCAGTGCGCGTTTTCCTGACCTGCCCTTGGCCAGCGCGACCAAGGGATTTGAAGGGATGAACTACTCGGCATGGCTGGCGATGCATGTGAACCCCGCCGTGCCCGATGCGATCGTGGAGCAACTCAACAAGGCCGTGATGGCCGCACTGGCGAAGCCAGATGTGCGAAAGGTTTTTGCCTCGATAGGAGGCAGTATCTATGACCCCATGACGCCTCAGCAGGCCCAGGCCTATTACATTAAAAATGCCATGCAGATGGATGAAATGGCGAGGGCGTCCGGTTTGACAAAGCAGTGATGGCGAGCGGCTGTGCTGCGCGCCCGCGTGCGACCGGACGGTGTGCAGCCACAAGTGACTCCACCCGTTGAGCCTCCCCTTTACGCCACAGCCACAAGCGCATCTCCGCAAAGCCATGACCCGTCCTGAATTAGGTTGACACCTGGGACGGTGATTCAAGCCGAGCGATTTCGGCCAACGACGCCCGATGCACCGCATCGGGCGTTTGCATTTTCAGCGATAGATGGGGCCGCTCGGCGTTGT
>JACCEE011859978.1_pt1 | contig 13926 bp, 11 predicted proteins | sample 7449931 | NCBI WGS metagenome assembly JACCEE01 (sample SAMN15323457, study PRJNA562643) | freshwater metagenome | isolation source: river surface water | place: USA:Blue River Watershed | collected 2017-08-19 | reverse complement strand
TTGGTGGTTTTCTGGGTGGTTTGCTGGCTCAGCGTTTTAACATTATGAAAATCATGTTGATCGGTGCGATCCTGGCCAGTTCAACCAATCTGATTTTTATTGGTTTGGTAAAATCAGGCAATGCTTTAGCACCCGTTGAGATTCAGATCGGCGAGCAACATTACCGTACGACAGCCGATGAGGTCGGATACTGGAAACTGAAAATCCCAGCTGAACAATTATTGCAGACGGATCATCTTGAAGTGCATGCAGCCTATACGGATCAGCCGAATCAAAGGATGAATGTCCGTTTACCTTATTTGAAAACTGAATCGGGTGATTCCAGACTTGCATTACAGATCTTACCTGTGACTTCCGACAATCGGGTTGATACACAAGAAGCTGAAAAAAGTCTGGTCATTCGTGGACAGGTCTTTGGTCTGGATACCGCACGTTCCGAAAAAATAGAAGTGTGGCTGGATGGTAAAAAATTCGATGCTACCGTGGATGATGCTGGTATCTGGAGCGCTGCGGTTGATGGAAAACAACTTGCAGCTTCAGACTCCCACCAGTTAAAAGCGCAGGTGATTAATGCTCAAGGCCAGGTCTTAAAAGCCCAAACCCTGCAATATCAGAGTGGTAGTGCGAAAACGACCGGACTCGATGTGGATATACAGCCGCTAGGACTTGTGAAAGCAGATCAGAAGGATATTGAACTTCAAGGGAAAGTCATCAAGCCTTATAGCAGTGTTTGGTTGTATTTTGCCATTATCGTGGATAATTTGGCGTCTGGACTGGCAGGAGCAGCCTTTATTGCATTCCTCTCTAGCCTGACCAGTGTATCTTTTACCGCAGTACAATATGCCATTTTTAGCTCTTTGATGACCTTGACCCCGAAAATTCTAGGCGGTTATTCGGGGACGATTGTGACCCATATCGGTTATCCAAGCTTCTTCTTGATGACCACTCTGATGGGAATTCCGATCCTGATCTTGATTCTCTGGGTCGCACGCCTTCTGGCAAAACATCAACAACAGCAAGTTTAGAGAGAGTGAGGACAAGATAATGCGTATGTTACATACCATGCTCCGTGTGGGGAATCTGGAACGTTCATTGGCTTTTTATACTGAAGTTTTAGGTATGCGCTTATTACGCAAGCGTGACTATGAAGAAGGGCGTTTTACCTTGGCTTTTGTCGGTTATGGTGATGAGGACAGCACAACTGTGCTGGAATTGACGCATAACTGGGATACTGAAAGTTATGACCTCGGTAATGGTTATGGCCATATTGCGATCGCTGTCGAGGATGCCTACCAAGCCTGTGAAGAGATCAAAGCCCGTGGTGGTAAAGTGGTGCGTGAAGCAGGGCCCATGAAAGGAGGCGTCACCGTGATTGCCTTTGTTGAGGATCCGGATGGCTATAAAGTCGAGCTGATTCAGCAAGATGAGAATGCCCGCAATAATTAATAAGGCGATTGAACTGGATGATTAAGAGATCATTCGATTCTGCTTGATTTTCTTGAAAGTTCAGTCCGAATCCCCTAAGCTCAGCTTGACGAAATTTGACCTGTTGGTGAATTTCGTCTGCTGGGCTTTTTATTAACTATCGAAATGCAGGATGCATGTCATGTTGAAATTGTTGGCTTTGGATCGTTTTACCATTCTATTGTTTGTAATGGTTTTGCTGGCGAGTCTGTGGCCGATTTCCGGGCAGGCGGCCGAGTATTTTTCTGTACTCACTACCAGTGCAATTGCATTGCTGTTTTTCTTGCATGGCGCCAAATTATCACGTGATGCGATCCGTGAGGGATTATTCCACTGGAAATTACACAGTATTATTTTCCTGTTTACTTTTGCTTTGTTTCCGGGATTGGGGCTCTTGGCTCGACCGATCTTGGAACCTTTATTGGGGCAAATGCTGTATTGGGGTTTTCTATTTTTATGCTTCTTGCCCTCAACCGTGCAGTCCTCCATCGCGTTTACCTCTATGGCACAAGGCAATGTCGCTGGAGCCGTCTGTAGTGCCTCTTTTTCCAACATTATTGGTATGTTGATTACTCCATTGCTGGTGAGCTTGTTTATTATGGGGAGTAATACGCCACAGTATGACCCGAGTCAGGCGATTCTGCAGATTATTGGCTTGTTACTGGTGCCTTTTGTCTTGGGTCAATTGATGCGACCTTGGATTTATCCCAAAATGCAAAAATTTCCGAATTTAGTGAAAAATTTTGATCAGTGGTCGATTTTATTGGTGGTGTATGGTGCTTTCAGCGGTGCAGTGGTCAATGGCCTATGGCAGCAAGTGGACTTATCGACTTTGTTCGTGCTGATTCTGGTTTGCTCGGTTTTACTGGCCGTGATTATGGGTTTGGCTTTTTGGTGTGCGCGATTGCTTGGGTTTGACCTTGCCGATCAGAAAACGATTTTCTTTTGTGCCTCCAAAAAAACTTTGGCCAGTGGCGTTCCTATGGCGCAAATTTTATTTATGGGTTTACCTCTCGGGATTCTATTGTTGCCGATCATGATTTTTCACCAGATCCAGTTGATGGTGTGTGGCATATTAGCCAATGCCTGGTCGAAATCCTCAGATTCATCTATAGAATGATTCGCAATCTGGCAGGAGTTCACGTATAATGCCTGCCACTTGTTGTGCTTAGCTCTGGTTTAGAACCTCGGTGGGCCAAAAGAATGGTCTGTTGTGGTGTTGATCTGCGAATTTTCGCCTTTTCCCCTAATTTTGGGAGTGATCAATTGCGATGACAGCTTAAGCCTTTCTTCAATTAGGAGTAATCGACGATGCGCGCCGATATTCACCCAAAATACGAAACACTTGTTGCAACTTGTTCATGTGGTAACGTGATCGAAACCCGTTCAGCTTTAGGTAAAGAAACACTTTATCTTGACGTATGTTCAGCATGCCACCCGTTCTATACTGGTAAGCAAAAGAACGTCGACACTGGCGGTCGTATCGACAAGTTCAAACAACGTTTTGCAGGTATGTCACGTTCTATCAAACGTGGTTAATCCTCAAAATGAAAAAAACGGGCAATTCGCCCGTTTTTTTGTCTCTGCATTTTTATCTGGGTTGGCAAGATCTTAATGATCTTGCACATCGCTTAAATGATCGAGTTTTTTCTGGAAATAGTCACCCTGCAAATAACGCGCTTCGACATTCCAGGCATTTGCGAACAGATTCATATCATTTAATTCGGAAAGTAGAATTTCAACCGGACGAATAATCAGGAAGTTGGCAATTTTCTCTTGCAGCTGTTCGACTTGCGCATCGTCTGCCAGCATGGTAGACAGGCGGCTATCCAAGCTCAGATAATTAATCTCGACCTGATTCAGGAAGGAGTCACTGTACATCGACATTCCGAAATCTCGCAATGAAATCTCAGCACCATGCTGGCGTAATACCCGTATCTGTTTCTGTACGAGAGGGAGATCATGGTTGAGTGCTTTTTCCGAGAATTGTAGAATCAATGGATGGCTAACGCGACTGCCCACAATGGTCAGCAGTTTTTCCACGAGTTGTGGGAATTGTGGATCTTCTAGCAGGATCGGAGAATTCAGATTGACAATTAGTTTAGCCTCAGGATACTGCGTAATAAAGTTATGGAGTTGCTTACACGCCTCTACCAATACCCAGCGATCGACTTTGATAGACAGTTCTGGATCATCCGCCAATTCTCTAAAATCGGCTAAATTGTGCCATTGGTTTTCATAGATGAAACCACTAGTGACTTCATAGGTATACAAATTAGTATCGTATTTATCATACAGCTGCTGATATTTTAGCCGGATATCACCACTTTCCAGTCTTTGCTGTAAAGCCTGCAAAATTGTTGGCTGTTCCAAGAGTTGTGGATCGGCTTCAAAACCTAATGGAGTCGTTTCAAGTTTGGCGGATAATTCAAGATCCGATGCTTGAGTCAGGGTTGCCAGACTGTTATGGAAGGCGCGGTTAAGCAATTCTTCCAATTGATCTTCATTGCCCAGTTCACTTTTTAATTCAGCATAACCCAGTTTTAAGTGGAGTGGGTAACTGCTATTGCCTACAGCCAACAATTGCGGTTTTTCTAGGGCGGCTAAGCCTGCTAAACGCGATTTTAATACCGAAGCTGATTCAGCCTGCACCAGTACAGCAAAAAGTCCCGTTTCGATTTTAAAGACAGGTAAGTGAGTCTGTTCTTTCAGGAAGTTTTGGATGTTGTGGAAATAACCTTGCAGCGTGTTGAGATTGGTATGGAAAATTTCATTAGGACATGTGGCTAATGAAACTGAAACCAATGCATTACAATTCGCGGGCTGGTTGAGCAAGGTGCGATTAATGTGTTGATAGGTCTTCGCAGGTTGCTGCAGAACGCTTTTTTCAGATCCTTCGGTGGTTTTGGAATGTGGCGTAGCGTAATTGCTTGCAGTGCCACAATCAATCGTCAGCTGTAAAGCATCTTCTTCAGCAGCAGGCAAGAACTCGATATGTAAAGGATTTTTACTGGCTGCCTGAGACTGGCGTGTATGCATCTCAAAACATGCCTGATCAAATTGACCCTGTGAAATTTTCTTAAAACGCTGTTTAAAATCATTTAGATCTGCAGGTTGTAAGACATCTAATAGGGGGAGGCCAATAATCTCATCTTCATCTTTAAAGCCAAATAAAGCTAAATATTCAGGGTTTGCCTGTAAATGGATACCTTCCTGGATGATGGCAACAGCCTTATTACTGTCTTCGACTAAGGATTGTGCTTGTGACTGGGCATTTTCCAGTTCATCTTCTAGATGCTGTTGGGTTTGTACCAGACGGCTATAAGATAAGGCACGAATGACATCGATATAAAAACGAGCACTGTAATCCAGATTGACCAGATCATAAATGCCTTTATTGATAAAGGTCATATATTGTTCGAACTGATAATCCTCAGGTTTAAGCATCAAGACGGGGAGGTGCGGTTGTTTTGACGCCTGAATCAAGGCAATCGCCTGTTCAACTTTCAAGTCATAGGCACGACCAAAAATTACCACATCCCAGACATTGTGCAGCTGTTTTTCAAAGCTTTTGATATCGTCGAGTAAGCAGGCTTTAACCTGATGGCCTTTAGCATCCAGCAACTCAAGAATTTGGTTATAACGAATCTGGTTGTCATCAATAATGAGTAAGCGAGTTTCTGTACGCTTTAACTTTTTCGACAGTAAAGAGTTTCTCATTTTAATGCTTCCCATAAATCATGATCTTTCAATTCATCGGCCTTCTGGTGGATAAACTGATCTACAATAGATTGCTGCTGATCATTTAATAATTCAAATTCAAATTGGACAAAACTTTGTGTGATTGCCAGTGTCTTCAGTAGATAGATTTTGATTTCTTCTTTGCCGAGACGTAAATAAATGGTTTGTTGATCTTTAAACATTTGTGAACCCGGCAGAACCAGACTGGTTTTCACTAGGCCATCTTGTTCATTTTGTAAGATCAGCGCGGGATGGTAGTTATCTAGATGTCGTTCTGGCTTGATATGCACTGCACAAGGATAAATCTCTTGCGCCAGAATTTCTATGCCAAGCTCTAAACTTTTATCAGCCGCTTGTTTAATCCAGCGAATGACCGCAGAGCGCCATTTTCCTTGGTTATTTTCCTGAACCAGAATGAATTCACCGGTACGAAGATTTTTTGGCGTTTCACCGGTCCATTTAATGCGGTAACCATTGGCACTAATATCAATCACGTCAGCCTGATAAATCTGTTTTGCTTCCCGATCGAGTAACTTGGTGTGTGCCGTGCCTGAAGTGCTCGCATCTGTCCAACCTGCCAGCATTCGTGATTCATTCAACCTGTCAAAGCGTGTGCTGATTTCTAGCGTTTCGTAAAAATTTTTCGCTTTTGACATGTAAAAATGTGCAGTCATCAAGCTAAAACATAACTGTAACTGTGCTGAATATTCATAACGCTCATGCTGACGTTCGATGTGATCATTATCGAGAATAGTTTGCACATGGTGTTTTAATGCAGGGCTCAGGAACAGTTTTTCATTCTTTGAAAGGTACTCTGGATTTTTACCTAAGGTGTTATTGATATGCTCGAGTAGACTTTGTGTGCTGATGAATAGATTGGCCTGAAAATCATCGCTTTGCTTTTTATTGAATACCGGTCGTTCATCTGTACGTGTATCGACCAGATATTTACTCGTATTATTTTCTCGTGTTGAAAGTTGAATCAGACGGGCCCAATCAAAAGTACATTCGTACAAGGCATTAATTTCTGACGGACGGATTTGGTGCGTGTTGAAGATATCCAATAGGATTAATTGAGCATAGGCTTGAGCAATATTCTGTAGGCCATGTGCACTTTCTTTAATTTGACTGAGGCTGGTGTTGTAATAGTCATGCTCCAATGCCAGATTATAGAGTCGATGGGCAGCTTGCCATTGACCTGGTAAGGCACTGCTATACAACATTTGCTGTTGATAGAGTAGGCCTGCAAACTGGCGCAAACTATAAAAAGTTGCCAGGGAGCGTGCAGTCTGTAAATTTTTCTTTTGGCTAAAGGCAAACAGGGAAAATTTCTGATGTTGTAACTGATCGTGACTGCGCAGGGTAATGTCCTGATAGATCTTGGCGAAATAACTGCGCAGCAACATCGCCAATTCAATAATATGTTCATTCCGGTCTGAACTGATCAAGGCATGATTGGAAAAATGTTTTTCCAAACTTAATAGCACATTTTCAATACTATGGTGCAAGACCTGGATCAGGTCAAAACGCAAGGTTTCCGCACATTTGAGTTCAGAGATTTCGATCAGGGCATTAAACAGCAATTTAGATGAGTCACCCAATTGAAGAATAGACAACGAAGAAATCCAGTCCTGTACTTCTTTCACGGAGGTACCGGAAAAACTTAAATGGTCGCGTATTAAAGCGGTAGGTGTCTGAAAAGTATCCGAAATCGCACTATTCATCATATTGTTGTAAAACTCAAAAAGTTGAATCCCCAAAAAGCGGTGTTTTATTCTTTTCGCCCGCTATTTCCCTGACCAGTTTAGGAACCAAAAACCCCGGTAGATTCGCTAAAATTTCACGATAAATGTCATTCACCTGTGATGACAATAAATCGAAATGATGTGCCCCTTTCACCTTATCAAGTACGTGTAAATAGTAGGGCATCACCCCTGCCTCAAACAGGCGATAGCTTAAATTTACCAAGACTGGGGCTGAATCATTCACCCCTTTTAATAATACTGCCTGATTCAATACCGTAATATGATGTTGAACCAACTCAGAAAGTTTGGAGCAGGTGAAGTCATCTAACTCAGCTGGATGGTTTGAGTGTATCACCAGAATAATACGTAGCCTACTGTTTTTTAACAGCGTAATCAGCTCTTTATCGACACGGTTGGGGATTACGATCGGAACCCGTGAATGGATTCTCAAAAATTTTATTTGCGCGATGGATTCAAGTCGTTCAATCCACTCGGCAAGTTTGCGATTAGATAAGGTAAGGGGGTCACCACCGCTTAAAATTACTTCATTAATATCGGGCTGGCTTTCAATATAAGCTTTCATCTGTGGCCAGTCTTCGCGCTTTGGAAGATTCTCTTGATAGGGGAAATGGCGACGGAAACAGTAACGGCAATGTACAGCACATGCCCCTGTCAGGGTCAGCAAGAAGCGCGATTTATACTTATGTAGAATACCGGGAAATTGATTCGCTGCTTCTTCACCGAGCGGATCGGTTACAAAGCCAGGATGATCTTCCAGTTCGAGGTGATGAGGAAGAACTTGCAGCAGGAGGGGATCATAAGGATCGCCTACGTTCATTTTTCCAACAAATGCACGTGGCACACGCAATTTAAACTGTTCAGAAGCCAGAATCGCGCCCGATAATAAGTCATCGGGTGATAGCTCAAGCGTCGTGAGCAACTCTAGCGGGTCAGTAATCAGGTCACTGAGTTGTGATTGCCAGTTTTGCTCTTGATATAAATAGTTTATCATGCCACACGTTAAAAATAATGCTAGTCTAGCATTATTAGATTTGAGTTAGTAAGTTTGGAGTGTGCCAGTCATGGCCAATTATTCTACAAATGAATTCAAGCAAGGCCTTAAAGTCATGCTTGACGGTAACCCATGTTCAATCATGGAAAATGAATATGTAAAGCCAGGTAAAGGCCAAGCATTTAACCGTGTGAAACTTCGCAACCTGAAAACAGGTAAAGTTCTTGAAAAAACTTTTAAATCTGGCGACAGTTTGGAAGGTGCCGACATCGTAGAAGTAGAAATGAACTACTTGTACAATGATGGCGAACTTTGGAACTTCATGGATCCTGTCACTTTTGAACAGATCGCTGCAGATAAAACTGCGATGGGTGATGCTGCAAAATGGTTAAAAGACGACTCGAACGAGCTTTGCACTATCATGTTGTTTAACGGTGTGCCGTTAAACGTCAGTGCGCCAAACTTCGTCGTGTTGAAAATCGTAGAAACTGATCCAGGTGTTCGTGGTGATACCTCTGGCGGTGGCGGTAAACCAGCGAAACTTGAAACAGGTGCTGTTGTACGTGTACCACTTTTCGTTCAGCAAGAAGAGAGCGTACGCGTAGACACCCGTACTGGTGAATACCTCGAACGCGCTTGATTACAAAAAGATAAAACCGCAGAGTTAAAATACGACTAATGTGGTAAGGGATGATGTCAATCATCCCTTTTTTATGCCAAAGTATTGGTTGAAAAATAAGATATCAGGAGTAGAGTCAGCACAAACAGCAGAAAACGAATAATAAAAATGAGCTGCTTTAAATCATCAAGAAATTAAAAATATGAGGTTTTCTATGAACATGATTCAAACGAAATCTACTCTCCCCTCAAAACTGATCTGGAGTTTAGTCGCCATTGTCGGTGCAATTTCCTTTGGGATTTTAGCAGTTAGCCGTGGTGAACATGTCAATGCCGTCTGGCTGGTACTGGCCGCGATCTGTATCTATAGCATTGCATACCGATTTTATAGTTTATTCATTGCCAATAAGGTATTCGAACTCAATGCCCGACGCCTGACTCCAGCCCACCGTTTAATGGATGGTTTGGATTATGTGCCGACCAACAGATATGTACTCTTTGGCCACCATTTTGCTGCGATTGCTGGTGCTGGACCTCTCGTAGGACCGATTCTCGCTGCACAAATGGGCTACTTGCCTGGCACCATCTGGTTATTGGCTGGGGTGGTGCTCGCAGGTGCCGTGCAAGACTTTTTGGTGCTGTTTATTTCAACACGCCGTGATGGTCGCTCGCTCGGTGAGATGGCTAAACAAGAATTGGGCTCTTTCGCCGGTATTGTGGTCATGCTTGGTGCTTTAGGTGTGATGATCATTATTCTGGCCGTGTTGGCGTTGGTAGTCGTGAAAGCCTTGGCACATAGCCCATGGGGCGTGTTTAGTATTGCCGCAACCATCCCGATCGCCTTGTTTATGGGCGTGTATATGCGTTTCATCCGTCCAGGCAAGATCGCAGAAGTCTCGATCATCGGTTTTGTGCTGATGATGCTGGCGATTGTGTATGGTGGCCAAGTGGCCGCGGATCCTTACTGGGGGCCGTTCTTTACCTTAACCGGCACACAATTGACTTGGTGTCTGATTATCTACGGTTTTATTGCTTCTGTATTACCTGTCTGGCTGCTATTGGCTCCACGTGATTATCTGTCCACCTTCCTTAAAATCGGGGTAATTGCCGGTTTGGCCATCGGGATCATGGTGGCTTTACCTGAGCTGAAAATGCCGGCCGTCACCCATTTTATTGATGGTACAGGCCCGGTGTTTGCGGGCAGCTTATTCCCATTCCTGTTTATTACCATTGCTTGTGGTGCGATTTCTGGTTTCCATGCATTGGTATCGAGTGGGACATCACCGAAACTGGTGAATACTGAAGCCGATATTCGAATGATCGGTTATGGCGGTATGTTGATGGAGTCCTTTGTTGCCATTATGGCAATGATCTGTGCCACAGTACTGGAACCCGGCATTTACTTTGCGATCAACGCGCCTGCGGCTGTGCTTGGTACTACTGTGGAAAGTGCAGCTGAAGCAGTGCGTAACTTGGGCTTTGTCGTTACGCCTGATACCCTGGCTCTGTTGGCTAAAGAAGTAGGTGAAAGTTCGATTCTATCCCGTACGGGGGGAGCACCGACCTTTGCAATCGGGATGGCACATATCATTTCCGAGATTTTCAATAACCGTTCGATGATGGCATTCTGGTATCACTTTGCCATCTTGTTTGAAGCCTTATTCATTCTCACTGCAGTCGATGCTGGTACCCGCGCTTGCCGTTTCATGGTGCAAGATACAGTCGGTATTGTTGTTCCAGCCTTGAAACATTCGGGTTCATTCTTCGGAAACTTGGTGGGTACGTCTGTTGCTGTAGCGGGTTGGGGCTTCTTCGTTTATCAAGGTGTGGTCGATCCACTTGGCGGGATTAACTCGTTATGGCCATTGTTTGGTATCGGTAACCAGATGTTGGCCGCGATGGCGTTGATTCTGGGGACTGTGATTCTTTTTAAAATGAAGAAAGAAAAATATGTCTGGGTCACCATTCTCCCGACGATTTTCTTGTTCATTACTTGTATGACCGCCGGTTGGCAAAAGATTTTCCATGAGAATCCTAAAATTGGTTTCTTGGCACAAGCCAATCGTTTCTCGGATGCGATGGCGCGTGGTGAATTACTGGCTCCGGCAAAATCACTGGCAGAAATGCAAACGGTGGCATTGTCGAATCAGATCAATGCCATATTGTGTGGTTTCTTTATGATCGTGGCGATCGTTATGGTGTTTGCATCAATTGGTGTGATTCGCCGAGCATTGGCGAGCAAAGTGCCGACTGTACATGAAGCTGAAGCGGTGTATGTCGATCCAGCAACCTTGCAAAAACCCTCTAACCATTAATTAGGAGCATGACATGCTGTTCAAAATTCCTAAAAGTGGTCAGGCGGTGATTGTAAAAATCATCAAAATGACCGTAATGGCACAAAAGGATCTCTTGTTGTCGCCAAAAAACTGGTCACGTATTGCGACGTTGTGGCAGCGTTTACAACAGAGCTTCCGTTTGATGGTGGGTGTTCCTGATTATGAAACTTATCTGGAACATATGCGTAACCATCATCCCGATTTGGTGCCTATGGACGTCAAGACTTTTTTTCGCCATTGTGTAGATGCACGTTATCCATCTGCCAAAGGCGGAATGAAGAAATGCCCATGCTAGAAATCTTTTGATTTCTTTAGAAAAAAATTAAAACGGTGTATGTTAGGCATACGCCGTTTTTTAACATTGAGACAAATGTGATGTGGAGCAAAACGAAGGCTCAAAAGCCAGAAATTCATCAACAAATGTCCGTGCTCACTGAGCAGATTGAAGCCTTTCAAAGTGCTATTGATACTTTTTTACAGCAGATTAATTCCATTATTTTGGACAAACCTGAACAGACCAAATTGGCGCTCACCTGCTTGCTGGCAGGTGGACATGTGCTATTTGAGGATTTGCCGGGTTTGGGTAAAACCACACTTGCCAGTGCCTTGGCGAATTTGGCCGGTCTGCAGTTTCAGCGCATCCAGTTTACCAATGACATGCTGGCCAGTGATGTCATTGGGGTGAACATGTTGAACCAGAAAGAACATCGTTTTGAGTTTAAGCAGGGACCGGTTTTTACCCAGATTTTGCTGGCCGATGAAATTAACCGCTGTAGCCCTAAAACGCAGAGTGCACTACTCGAAGCCATGGAAGAAGGCTTTGTGACCGTTGATGGTGTGCGTTATACCTTACCTCAACCATTTTGGGTGATTGCTACGCAAAACCCACTTTATCAAAGTGGTACTTATGCGTTGCCTGAGTCACAACTTGACCGTTTTCTGATGCGTTTGTCACTTGGCTATCCTTCACGCGAAGCAGAAAAAATACTACTGCAGCAAGACACTCGCCAAATCTTGTTGTCGCAGCTGACGGCGATCTTTAAGCAGCAGGATATTCTTCAATTGCAACAGATGGTACGGCAGGTTTATCTCAGTGAAGCGGTGCTGGACTATTTACTGGATCTTGCCTCAGCAACCCGGAAAAAACAGCATGGTTTATCTACACGAGGGTTATTGGCACTGAAAAAAGCCGCACAAGCTTATGCTCTGGTCGAGAAGCGATCCTTCGTGACCACGGATGATGTTCAAGCAGTATTCGTAGCCGTTGCGGCGCACCGTATGGGCATCAGTGAAGTGGAAATCCTGAAATTACTCGATGCTGTGGCAGCTTGCTAAATGAAACCGCTGTTCTCCTCTGCACTGATACAAAAATGGCTGGTTAAACGTTCTCGTATCGATAAGCATAAGATGCTCAAACAAAATGATATTTTAATTTTTCTTTACCAGCAGGGTTATCTGTACTTGGTACTGATCTTGATCACCTTTATTGCGGGGGTAAATTATGCCAACAACCTGATTTTGGGATTTTGTTTTTTTATCAGTGCTGTGTTATGCATCAGTTTTTATCGGACCTTTAAACAGTTGCATGGTTTAAAGTTGGAAATGATTTATCCAGAAGTTGGGCGTGCCGGCCAGCCTTTAGAGGTGAAAATTCAGTTTGAGCAGGCCATGATTGCACCACGCTATTTATATGTTCAGACGGAACAGCAGCTACATAAAGTGTTGTTAAAACAGCGTGAACAGACAATAGCCTTGCATTTTTTTCCACAGCAGCGCGGTGCCTTTCCTTTACCTCAGATTCGGGTGTTTTCCCTGTATCCTTTGGGTTTGGTACGAGCCTGGACTTACTTGTATCCAGCTGAACAGATCTGGATTGCACCTCAGCCGCAAAGTATGACGAATCTGCGACAGCATGCGAGTGATCCGGATCAGCATGCGTTGGATGAATTCTTTGAACTGCGGGATTTTAAAATAGGCGATCCCTATCAGGCAGTATCTTGGAAACAGGCTGCACGTGGGCAAGGAATGCTGGTCAAGGTATTTGAAGCAGAACGTGAAAAGCACCATCAAGTGATTGATTATCAGCAAATGCCTGGTATTGATCATGAGCAAAAATTGAGTTTTATGATGGAACTGATTGAACTGTGTGAACAGCAGCGACAGCCTTATCAGATTCGACTACCTCAGCAGTTACTGGCTGAAGGAATGGGGCAGAAACATTATCAACAGGCACTTCTGGCACTCGCACAGGCATAACCATGATTCATCGATCTGTTCAGTTTTCCATTTTACTGAGCCTTAGCTTGGTGTTGATTGCACAAGTGGCTTTCGCACCTGTTTTGCTGAGCATTGGTCTCGCAGTCATTGTGATTCTGCTGAGCTGGCGTTATCGCTACTCGTATCATCAACCGATTGCTAAAGTGCTACAGATACTTTGGCTGGGTTTGGGTTTGTCCACAATTTATCTACAGTATCAGACGTTTATCGGTGTAGAGGCGGGCGTTGCACTACTCACCACGATTTTGTTTGCTAAAGCACTTGAAACCCGAACTGCACGTGATGTGATTGTCCTGTTCAATTTCGCTTTATTCGTGAGTGCCAGTCTGTTTTTATACAGTCAGTCGGTCTGGATGGCCTTGCTGATACTGACCAGTTTAATGAGCTGTTTGTTGGGGTTGTATCGTTTACAGCAGGCTGAATTTACCGATCATCTGGGTACACTGAACTTTAAACAGGATGCAAAACGCATTTTGCAGCTTAGTGCCTATGCTGTTCCTTTTTTTATTTTATTGTTTTTATTCTTTCCGCGCTTGCCACCACTCTGGCATATTCCTATACAAAATCAGCAAGGGGTGACCGGGATCAGTGATCAGATGTCTCCGGGTGATATTGCAGAGTTGTCTCAATCTAGTGCTTTGGCGTTTCGCATTATCACGGATACTTCACGCTTGCCGCCACGCTCGGAAATGTATTGGCGTGCTCTGGCATTGGATCAATATGATGGGGCGCG
>JACCEE010625394.1_pt1 | contig 13929 bp, 10 predicted proteins | sample 7449931 | NCBI WGS metagenome assembly JACCEE01 (sample SAMN15323457, study PRJNA562643) | freshwater metagenome | isolation source: river surface water | place: USA:Blue River Watershed | collected 2017-08-19 | reverse complement strand
TGTGTACCACTTCTAACGTATCGTATCCACCTCTCAGTGAGGTGTACCGAAAAGCATCTATTGATGTTTCTTCCGAGTTATGGCTCACAACGCAATTACCTCTAAAAGCTGATGGCAATTTTGAATGGGATGGCATCAAACTGAATGGCATTGGAATGACTCTTGACCATAGAGGAAAGGGACATTCTTTTGAATATCGGTCATTACGTACATTAGTTGAAAAGAGCTTTTTATCCGTTATTTTGACTGCGATTCCTCTCATAGCTAGATTTGGTGCATCTAAGCCATCTCTAATTGGCGAAGCTGGGGTGATAAAAAAACCATTTTTAGAGCGAAAGGATGTTTGGGCGTTGGCACAATCTGATACGGTAAATGCTGCGGGATTAACCAGTTGGTTTCAGTATTATGAATTGCGTGGACTACAAGAGGGCAAAACGCCGCTGCTGCTGATATTGGCGCGTAAAGCAGTTTTGAAAGCAATTCATGCCGAAGAAATCAGCTTTGTTATCCGCGAAAACGCTTTGATGGTGCGTTATGCCGATGGTGGATGGCGTAGATTTTCCGATTTAAGCGATGGTCAGCAACGTATCGCCGCTATCTTTTGTGATTTAGCCATGCGCTGCGCTTCACTTAATTCGCACTTGGGTGAAAAAGCGATTGAAGAAACTACAGGCGTAGTTACCATTGACGAATTGGATTTACATCTACACCCCCAATGGCAGCGTACCGTTATTGACGATTTACTTTCAGTTTTCCCGAATCTGCAATTTATTGCCACTTCCCATTCGCCATTTTTATTACAAGCCGCTTTTAAGCATGGCAGTGTGATTGATTTGGGAACGGGAAAAGAAGTTCAACCCAATGATGAAAGTATTGAAGATATTGCAGAAAATATCATGGGTGTTCATCCATTCCCTCAACGTAGCAAACGCTGGCACGCAATGAAAGATGTGGCTAGGGAATACTATGAATTACTTGAAGTTGCTAAAAAATCAACCGATTCACAGGAAGTGCAAAAAGTAAAAGCGCGTTTGGATGAATTGATTATTCCCTATACCAACGACCCCGCCTATGCCGCGTGGCTTGAAATGCACCGTGTAGCGGCTGGAATGTAATCATGCGCCCCGTTGATAAAGGAAGCCATCCTGAAGAAAACGGCAAACGGGTGGAATTTCATTTCTATCAAGATGCAGCACCTTATTTGAAGGAACGATTAGGGCGTTTTTGCAGTTATTGTGAACGTGATATTCCTGCTGGTTTAGCAGTGGAACACAAAATTCCTAAATCACATGATTCAGCACTGGAAAAAGAATGGGATAACTTATTATTAGCGTGCCTCAATTGTAATAGTAGTAAAGGGAAAAAATTGATTGAACATGATGAATGTTTATGGCCCGATAAAGACGACACATTTTCTGCTTTTACCTATAAACCCAGTGGGGCGATTGAGGTTTCCACAAAATTGGATTCCTCTCAACAAGAAAAAGCCCGTGCCTTACTTGCATTAGTGGAATTGAATAAAGCACCTTCAAGCACAGACAATCGTTATGAAAGACGCTATCAACAATGGGAAAAAGCAAAAATTACACAAACTCAGTTTCAAAATATGCCAAATGATTTGAAAAACAAATTCCTTCATCTTATCGTCACAGAAGGCTATTCCATCTGGGCAACCGTGTTTCGTTCCGACCCTGTAATTTTGGATGTGCTGGCTAAAAAATTTCCGGGGACGCGACCACACGGAAACCTTTAACCCAAAAGCTGCTGCAACGTATCGTATTCAAAATCATTGACGAGTTTTTGCAGGGCTTGGGCGGCGGCGGGTTGTGAGAGGCGTAGTTGTGTGAGGTAACTATTACATTGTGGAATATCACCATGTTCTATTGCCTGATACAGGTTACGGCGTAGCGTGACGGGAACATCTGCGCACAAATTTTTGAGGCTGGTCGCGGTTGCAGTTGCAGAGGTTGGTGGGGTGGAAGATTCGGCTGCTTCACGGTGAATCGGTCTCAATGGCAGTTCGACACGGAAGCAGCACCCTTGCTGGAGGGTATCGCAGAGCTGAATATCCCCGCCCATTAAATGCAGCAAGCGTTGGCTTATATTCAACCCCAAGCCCGTACCACCGCCGTGTTTTTGCCCTGCTTCGGCTTGCTGAAAGGCTTGAAAGAGCAAGGTTTGTTCGACTTTGCTGATGCCCATGCCCGTGTCTTCCACCTCAAACCACAGGGATTCTGTATTGGCCCCCGCCCGCAGGGTAATCTTGCCACCTAATGGGGTGAATTTGAGCGCATTGCCCAGCAGATTGATAAACACTTGGCGCAGCTTGCTCTCGTCGCCATGTATCCATATCGGCACGGTGGTTTCTCGCTCTAGCTGCATTTGCAAGCCCTTGGCCTCGCTGCGCAGGGTGAATACTTGGGTCAAATCGTCCAGCAGCAGGTGCAGATTGAAATCGGATAGATTGAGCGATAAGCGACCCGCCTCGATTTTCGATAAATCCAAAATATCGTTAATCAGCGCGAGCAAGTGCTGACCACTGCGGGCGATGGTGTGGATTTTTTCCTGTTGACGCGGTGGCAATGTGGCATCTTGTTCCAAGATGCTGGCAAAGCCGATCACCGCATTCAAAGGCGTGCGGATTTCGTGGCTCATATTGGCCAAGAACACGCTCTTGGCACGGTTGGCGGCTTCGGCGGCTTCTTTGGCACTGGCTAATTCGGCGGTACGCGCTTGCACCAATTCGCTTAAATGGTGGCGATGTTGCTCTAGCTCGGCTTGCGCTTGCTTGCGATGGGTGATGTCCGCCACGATGCAGGCAAATTGGCGCGGAGCGGGTTGAAAGGCTTTGACTTCAAAGTATTTGTCCAGCGGCGCGGCATAATTTTCGTAGGTGATGGCTTCCCCCGTGAGCGCGACACGACCAAAGGTTTCTACCCAATAAGGTTCTGTTCCGGGTAAGACTTCCATCACCGTGCGGCCTACGCTGTTGGCGGCGGACAATCCGGTCATGCGTTCAAAACTGGGATTGATCGCCAAATAACGGTAATCAATGGGTTTGTCGTTGTCGTCGCAAATAATTTCGTGCAGCGCGAAACCGTCCAGCATTTCGTTAAACAGCATTTGGTAACGTTGCTCTACTTCACGGCGTTCGGTGATGTCTTGAAAGGTTCCGACCAATACATCCCCTTCCGGCGACGATACCCGACCAATACAACGTACTTCGGTTCGGAGTTTGCGCCCCGTGCCGCTGATCACATCGCATTCCAGTGCAAAGGGTTCATTGTGGTTCCACGCACGATCCAAAGCCGCCGTGATACGGGGTAAATCGTGGGGAGCGTAGTAGCGTAGTCCATTAGAGAGGTTGGGTGGATCGTCCAATGAATGCGCTACCAGTCGGTAAATCTCATCCGTCCACTTGAGGATATTGTTGACGGGATTGGCTTTCCATCCCCCCACACGGGCAATCCGTTGGGTTTCATTCATGAACAACAGAGCTTCTTCCCAATCCTGTTGGAGTTGCCGCTGTGCTGTGATGTCATGCCCTATACCCAGTACGCCGATGAGTTTCCCATCGGTACTGCGAACCGGAACTTTAGTGGTTTCGAGCAAAATACGCTGCCCACTAAGAGCTAATGTGACCCATTCTTCATTGACTCTGGGACTGTTGGCGGCCATCGCTGCCCTATCGTTGGCACGGAAGAAATCGGCTAGCTCTTTCGATACAAAGTCATAGTCGGTTTTGCCCACTATGTCGGATTCGGTCACGCCGAGAAAATTCTCAAACGCCATATTGCACAGCAAAAAGATACCGTCAGCATTTTTGAGCCACACCATATCGGGCATGGTTCTTACTAAAGTACGCAAATGGGCTTCGCTGATTTTTAACGCAGCTTGCTGGGCTTTGCGCTCGGTAATATCGCGGAATACGCCGATATGGTATTCCTTCCTATTAAATTGATAACGCCGCCCGCTGCTGAGTTCCACCGGAATATCCCGACCATCGGCGTGACGGATAAGGGTTTCGTGTAGCCGTGTACCTGTAGCGTCGGTGTGAACGCGCTGCTTAAATTCCTCCGGCTCGGTAGCATGAATCTGCGGTGGGTGCAGTTGGGTAAAGTGCATGGTCAATAGTTCGGACACCGGACGACCGAATAACGCAGCCGCTTGGGTATTGGCGGCCACAATCATGCCCGTGGCATCGTCCGCCACGATAACCGCATCGGCGATGGATTCAAACAACACCTCAAAACGCTGCATACTGGCGTATTGCTGCTGTTCCGCCCGCTGGCGCAGAAGGGTCGAAGTCACCAGATTGCCCATCAACCGCAGCCAATTCAAATCTTCATCGCTCCAAACGCGGGGGGCTAATACCGCATCGAGCGTGACAAAGCCCAACACCGTGTCATCGGCCTTCAACGGCATCGCACAAATAGATTGCGTTCCCGTCGCTTGCAGCAAGCGCGATGGGGTGGCGGCCTCCGGTGGCATTTGATCGGTGCGGTCGATACGGATGTAACCCACGCTTTGGAGTTGATCAAACCACCATTGCATGGGTTCATTCATATCGCGGCGGCTGATGGATTCGGGGACGGGGTCTACATTGGCTCGGCACCACGTATGGGAATTAGACCAGTGCGTATCGTTGGTTCCCATTAAAAAGAGCAAGGCTCTATCCACCTCCAAGGATTCACCAACCCGTGCTAGCAGGGTGTCGAGAGCGTTATCCAACTGTGCAATTGGTGTGGCGAGGAGTTGGGTGGCTAATTCCACCGCCAGTTGCAAACGGTCACGTTCTTGTTGAATGCGGTGCAGGTTGGGTTCAGATGGATTCATAAAAAGCACCTTGGCTACAAATCTGCTACAAATCTGCTACAAATCTTTATTGAACCCATGCGCTGCTTTTTGGCGCATAGTTCGCAGCAATGCCAAAATGCAATCGCTTTGGGCTTGGATATTCTTCCAAACATGCGTTTCGATGTGAAATTGATTTTGGATTAAATGATCGGCTTGGCGGTGTATTTCACGGTGCAGTTGATCCAGTTCTTGCAGCTCTATGGAATGACCCAAACGGCGGCGCGTGCTGGGTTTGTTGATCCATCGACCAAAACGGCATTGCTGAATATCGTGGATGGAGTATTCGGGGTGCTGGGGTTGCTCGGCGTAATGCCGCAGTGTTTTCACCCATGAACGGTGTTCGATCTCCGCCAATAGGGTAGGAATATCTTGTGGGGGCAATTCATGCGTCTTCGACCAAAGCAAGGGGACGCGCCAATTTTGAATCCACTCCAACACACGGTGGGCGGGCATGGGGCGGGCAATCGCATAGCCTTGACCCAATTCGCAACCGAGTTCAATCAACAATCCGCCCAATGCTTCGGTTTCAATTCCTTCGGCTAAGGTGGTGCGTTCAAAGCTGCGTGCCAAACCCAAAACGCTGTTCACAATGGTGACGTGTTCGGCATCGTCTTGCATACCCCGTACAAAACTTTGGTCGATTTTGATGGTGCTGGCGGTGAGCTGCTTCAAAAACGTGAGTGAGGAATAGCCCGTACCAAAATCGTCCAAGGCGCAACGAATGCCCATTGCATCCAAACGCTTAATCAAGCCCGAAACGTGCGCTATATTGTCCAACGCACCGGTTTCTAAAATTTCCAATTCCAGTTGGTGCGGCCTCACGCTCGGTTGCTGCGCGAGTTGCTTTAATAGGCGATTTTCAAAATGCACATCTTGCAACTGCTGACCGTCGATATTGACGCTAACGGTGGTCACCAACCCTTGGGCATTCCAAGTGGCTAGTTGGGCGATGGCGGTTTCAATCACCCAATCGCCTACCGGAATGGAGAGCGGGTGTTGTTCCAATAAAGGAATAAATTGGCTGGGTGGAATCAAACCCCGTTCGGGGTGCTGCCACCGAATCAACGCTTCAAAGCCCACAATATCGCCGCTTTGTAAATGCACTTTGGGTTGATAGAACAGGACAAATTGCCTCTCGTTCAATGCCGTGCGAATTTCATCGAGGCGCAAAAACCGCTCGCGCGTGGATTCATCTTTCAGCGGATCGAACAGGTGGTGACGGTTTTTTCCGGCTAACTTCGCCAGATACATCGCTTGATCGGCTTGCCGCAATAATTGCTCGGCTTCAATCCGCGTACTTTGTGGATACAGTGCAATGCCAATACTCGCGGTGAGGTGGAAGGTGTGTTGATCTATTTCCAGTGGCTTGGCAATCGCTTGCAGCAGGCGTTGTACCGCAGTCAGATACGCATCTCCTTGGCGCAGGTTGCCGCAGATAATGGCAAATTCATCGCCCCCGATGCGGGACACTTGATGGGGTTCACGCACCGTTTGCACAATCCGCTTGCCCATCTCCACGACGATACGGTTACCCCAATCTTTGCCATATTGCGCATTCAGGGGGGCAAAATCGTCCAAATCAATATACGCTACGGCAAGCTGTGTGCCGTGGGTTACCGTACCCGCCATGATGGGGCGCAGCAGTTCCAAAAACATCGCCCGATTCGGCAACCCCGTGAGCGGATCGTGCGAGGTAATGAATTCGATTTGCCGTTGGTGATTTTTCTCAGCGGTAATGTCTTGCACCGTACCGATGGCGACGGCGGCTTTTCCTTGGGCATCGAATTCAAATTCGGCACGTTCACGCACCCAAACGACCGCATCATCGGTGGCAATCCGGTGTTCGATGTCGTAGGATTCGCCCTTGAGCGCACAAGCCCACGCATTCAGAACCCGTTCGCGGTCTTCGGGGTGAATGCGTTGTATGAAATCCTCCAAAGCCAAGGGCTTTCCGTTGGGTATTCCAAATAAACGGTACGTTTCCGGCGACCAATACAGCGATTGGGTCGGAAGATCCAAACGCCAACTGCCGATATGGGCAACCCGCTGGGCGTGTAGCAAATCGGCGGTTCGCTCTTGCACCAAGCGTTCCAAACTTTGCCGATAGCTTTCTTGCTCGCGCTGAATTTGGTACAACTGCAAATGGGTTTTGATACGTGCCAACACTTCTTCGACTTGAAAGGGCTTGGTCACGTAGTCCATGCCACCCGCAGTAAATGCGCGGATTTTGCTTTCCGTATCGGTGAGTGCGCTGATAAAAATGATCGGGATTTTGTGCAGCGTGGGATCGTCTTTGAGCTGCTGGCACAGGGTGAAACCATCCATCTCTGGCATCATGATGTCCAGCAAAATGAGGTCGGGGGCTTGCTGTTGTGCCGATTTCAATGCCAGCCGCGCCTTCGGGAAAAGCTGCACGCGCCAGCCTTGGCTGCGCAACATATCCCCCAATAAATGCAGATTGGCGGGGGTGTCATCCACCACCATGACGGTGGCGCTGGTGGTTGTTTTCGGTTTCATGATGGGTAGAGGGTTTTTACACCCCCCAAACTATTTCCTTATTGGCCTGATGGCAGCGTTGCAGCATTTCGATAAAAGGCTGGGCGCGTTGGCGTAGCGTGACGGCATTGTGGTCGATTCCCGCACTGGCTTCTTGCTCGGATTGGGCTTGGTGGCGGGCTTGTGCAGCGGCTATCGCTTGTTGCAGGGCGGTGATGGCGGCGGGCATTTCGGCGGGCAGCAAAATCCCTTTCACGAGCTGGTCGGGGTCGGCTTTGCCGATGATTTCCAAAATCTGCCGTCCATTGGCCTGCAACAGGATGACATCACCCGCTGCTTTGGATTTGAATTTATAGAGCATATTTGAAATCCTTTTGCATACTGGCACTGGGAAAATGGAAACGCACGGGGCCATCGGCACGGGCGTTGAGGTACTGCAAGACCATCGGATTTTGGCTATTACGCACTTCTTCTACCGTGCCTTCGGCGGCGATTTGCCCGTTGGCGAGCAGGATAACGTGGTCGGCAATCGCCAAGGTTTCTTTGAGTTCGTGCGAGACAAAGATGCTGGTCAGCCCCATAGCATCGTTCAACTGGCGGATCAGGCGGGCGGCGGTTTTCAGCGAAATCGGGTCAAGACCAGAAAAAGGCTCGTCATACATCACCAATTCGGGGTCGAGCGCAATGGCGCGGGCAAGGGCAATCCGCCGCGCCATGCCGCCCGATACTTCATGCGGAAACAAATCCCGCGCCCCGCGCAAGCCCACGGCATTGAGCTTCATTAAAACAATATCGCGGATCAAGGCTTCGGGCAAATCGGTATGCTCGCGCAGCGGAAAAGCGACGTTATCGAACACCGTCGAATCGGCAAACAGTGCGCCGAATTGGAACAACATCCCCATACGCCGCCGTGCGCTGTAGAGCTGCGGTTGTTCCATTTTGCCGACATCTTCCCCATCGAACAGGGTTTGTCCGGTCGGGGTTTTGCATTCGCCACCCATCAGCCGCAGGACGGTGGTTTTACCCGCACCCATCGGGCCGATCAAGGCCGTGACCTTGCCACGCGGTACGCGAAAGGAAATCGCCTCCAGCACCGAGTGCGCTGGCTGCGAAGGGTAGGCAAAGGAAACTTTGCGAAATTCAACGAGGTCAATAGAAGAAGCGTTCATCGCGCAATAATACCGCTCATGACACAAACGACACCCCAAACCATGCACTACCTTACAATTCCTGTCACTCCATTTGATCAAAATTGTTCGATCGTCTGGTGCGATGCCACCAAAAAAGCCGCCGTTATCGACCCGGGTGGCGATCTGGAAAAGATTTTGGCAGAAGTCAAGCGCCTCGGGCTTGCGCTAGAACAAATTTGGCTCACCCACGGGCATATCGATCATGTGGGCGGCACGGCGGTTCTCGCCCAACGCTTGAATCTACCGATTATTGGCCCACACCAAGCCGATCGCTTTTGGATCGACCAACTCCCCGCCCAAAGTCAGCGTTTTGGATTCGCCCATGCCGATGTGTTCACACCGACCCGCTGGCTGGTGGATGGCGATACCGTCACCGTGGGCAAAGTCACCCTGAACGTGCACCACACCCCCGGCCACACCCCCGGACACGTTGTCTTCCATTCCCCCGAAGCCCAGCGTGCTTTTGTGGGCGATGTACTATTTGCCGGCTCTATCGGGCGCACCGATTTTCCACAAGGCCACCACGATACCTTGATCGCCAGCATCAAAGAACGCCTCTGGCCGATGGGCAACGATACCGTTTTCATTCCCGGCCACGGCCCCGAAAGCAGCTTCGGTCGTGAACGGCGGATGAATCCGTATGTGGCGGATTGATAAATTAACTTTGATTGTATTTATAAAATGAAAAATAAACTTATACCGAAATTTAATTTATCTGATATTGATTCACCTGATTTTAAAGAAGACTCTGTTCGGGAAGTTATTATACTTCCCTTGCTAAAAGCATTGGGCTATCAAGAATCACATATTGTGCGAAGTAAAGGATTAAAACATCCTTTTCTCAAGGTAGGTAGTAAAAAACAGCCAATTACCTTAATTCCTGACTATTTATTAAAAATTGATGAAAGTTATGCGTGGGTTTTGGATGCGAAATCACCCAATGAGGGCATCATAGATGGTGATAATGTAGCACAAGTTTTTTCTTACAGTATGCACCCTGAAATACGTAGTAAGTTCTTTGCATTGTGCAATGGAAGGGCTTTTTCATTATTTCGACAAGATGTAAAAGAGCCAATTCTTTATTTCTATTTAAAAGATATAGAAGATTATTTTGATGCGCTATTAAGTTATTTATCTCCTACATCTTTTCAAAGTGGAAAAGAATTTAAATATGAGAATACAAAAAATTATAAAAATGATTGTTTATTTGACTATCTAAAGCGTCCTTTGTTGGAGGAAATAGTAGTTAAGAAGCAAACAGCAAAACGCCATTTTGGGGTGCATGGATATTTTACAAAGCAAGCATGGAATGTTGTTCAAGCATATATTGAAAACTTTTCCAAAAAAGGAGACTTGGTATTAGACCCTTTTGGTGGAAGTGGGGTGACTGCAATTGAAGCGATGATGGTTGATCGCCGAGCGATTCATTTGGATTTGAATCCGATGTCAACTTTCTTGGTAGAGGGTTTAGCTATCCCTGTTTCTATTGCGTCGCTACAAGAAAGTTTTGAAAAAGTAAAGGCTGAATACCTGATTCACGAACCAAAAACAGCAAAGCAAATAAAAGAGGCTTTAGCTAAATACCCTTATCCAAAAGATATGAGATTGCCGAAGGGTTCTGATGTAGAAGTTGTTCAGGATTTATTTAGTAAAAAACAGTTGGCACAACTTGCTCTTTTGAAGTATTTGATATTAAAAGAGAAAGATATTACCATTAGAAAAACTCTTTTACTAATGTTTTCCGGATTAGTTTCACGGAATAATTTAACATACCATAACAATCCAAGTCGCCCTGCTAGTGGGCAAGGTAATTCTGCGATATTTTCTTATTATCGTTATAGGGTAGCACCTAAACCAACTTTAATTGATATGATGAAAATTTATGAATTAAGGCTGAATAAAGTAATAAATGCAAAACGAGAGATTGCCTATCACATCAATGAAGAAAGCTTTAAGAACCTAAAAATCGTCCAAGGAACAGCAACTAATCTTTCCTTCATAAAGAAAGAAAGTATCGACTATATCTATACTGATCCACCCTATGGAAAGAAAATTCCCTATTTGGATTTATCCGTTATGTGGAATGCTTGGCTTGATCTAAAAGTAACAGAAGAAGATTATGCACTAGAGGCAATCGAGGGTGGGGAGCATGACAAGAGTAAGGACGAGTACAACTCTCTCATGATACAAAGTATTCAAGAAATGTACCGTGTTCTAAAATTTGACCGATGGATGAGCTTTGTTTTCGCACACAAAGACCCAGAGTTCTGGCACTTGATTATTGAAACCGCAGAACATTGTGGTTTTGAATATGCTGGTGCAGTAGCGCAAAAAAATGGACAAACCAGTTTTAAGAAAAGGCAAAATCCATTCACGGTACTTTCTGGACAGCTTATCATCAATTTCAAAAAGGTGCGTAAACCAAAATCTATTATGAAAGCCGCTCTTGGCATGGATATTGGCGACATTGTTATGCAAACCATTGAAGGTATTATTGCAAAAAATAATGGTGCAACCTTGGAACAAATAAATGATGAACTTATTATCAAAGGTCTTGAGCTTGGTTTTCTGGATTTAATGAAAAAAGAGTATTCTGATCTTACTCCTATTTTGTTAGATACATTTGACTTTGATGAAAAAACTGAACTTTTTACGATTAGGCAGGATAGAAGATTTACGACCCATATCGATCTTGATTTGCGTGTTAAATACTATCTTATTTCCTATTTAAGAAGGATGGAGCGTGAAAACAAGGTTACAACATTCGATGAAATTGTTTTACACATCATGCCACTCTTGAAAAATGGCATAACGCCAGAACAACAAACAATATCTAATGTTTTAGAAGATATTGCAGATCGTTTTGATGAAAACTGCTGGAAATTGAAAAAACAAGGGCAACTAGATATTTTTTAGAATTCATTATTTTTTAACCAACCCTATTAACCCAACCATGACCTCTGCTATTTCTGCCTCTATCCTCGCCAACGCCTTGCCCTATCTGCGCCAGTTTCATGGCAAAACGATGGTGATTAAATACGGCGGCAACGCCATGACCGACCCCGATTTGCAGCAAGCCTTTGCCGAAGACATTGTGCTGCTGAAACTGGTCGGCATTAACCCCGTGGTCGTTCACGGTGGGGGGCCGCAAATCGAAAATCTCTTGAAACGCTTGGGCAAAAAAGGCGAGTTCATCCAAGGAATGCGCGTGACCGATGCCGAGACGATGGAAGTCGTGCAATGGGTGTTGGGCGGCGAAGTGCAGCAGGATGTAGTCGGGCGCATCAACCAAGCGGGCGGCAAGGCCGTGGGCTTGACGGGGCGCGATGGCGGTTTGATTCGCGCCAAAAAATTGAAGCTCCTCGACACCACCGACCCGACCAAAGAACACGATGTCGGGCAGGTGGGCGATATTGTCGAAATGAACCCCAGCATCATCCATTCCTTGCAACAAGCCGGATTCATCCCCGTGGTTAGCCCGATTGGGTTTGGTGAGCATAACGAAAGCTACAACATCAATGCCGACGTGGTAGCCGCCCAGCTCGCCACCACCTTGCAAGCCGAAAAATTGATGATGCTCACCAACATCAGCGGCGTTTTGGACAAATCCGGTAACCTGCTACCCGATTTAACCGCCCGCCGTATCGACGAACTGTTTGCCGATGGCACGATCAGCGGTGGCATGTTGCCCAAAATTGCAGGCGCTTTGGATGCAGCCAAGAGCGGCGTGAAAGCCGTTCACATCGTTGATGGTCGCGTGCCGCATGTGCTGCTGCTGGAAATTCTGACGAATCAGGATTTCGGAACGATGATTCGTTCGCACTAGCCCCGCCCCGCCGTACAATGGGGGGCTGGTTTAGCAAGTTTCGTGCCTTATGAGTTTTATGATGTACCTCTCCTCCCGTTCCCTGCTGGGGTTTTCCGGTTTTGCGTTGGCTGTGGCTTTGTGTGGCTCGGCGGCGTATGCGGAAAAAGCCGACCGCAATCAACCGCTGCGCTTTGAAGCCGATGTGCTGCGTACCGACAATCTGAAAAAAACCAGCCATTTATCGGGCAATGTGGTGCTGACCAAAGGCACTATCTTGATGCGGGCTGCGGAGGTCGATTTTCGAGAAGATGCCAGCGGTAACCAGTCCGGCACGATTCTCGGTAATCCGCAAAACCGTGCTTTCTTTCGCCAGAAGCGCGATGGCGTGGATGAATTTGTCGAAGGCGAAAGTGAACGCATTGAGTACGATGGGCGTACCGATAGCGTCCAGTTTATCGGCAAAGCCGTGTTACGCCGATTGCGTGCCGGCCGCGTGATGGACGAAATGCAAGGCGCGGTGATTGTGTACGACAGCACCAACGATACGTTGCGTGTAGACGGCAAAACCACGGCTGCCACGGGTGCAGTGCCTTCAGCAGCGGGCGCGGCGATGCCCACCCGCATTCGCGGCATGATTTCACCCAAGCCGCCGGAGTCCCCTTCAAAATGAGTTGCTTGGAAGTTCGCCATATCCAAAAGTTTTACGGCAAACGCCATGTGGTGAAAGACGTATCGCTGACCGTGCGCACGGGCGAAGTCGTGGGGCTGCTGGGGCCGAATGGCGCGGGGAAAACGACTTCGTTTTACACCATCGTCGGGCTGCTGCGGGCGAGTGCGGGCGCAATTAGCATCGACGGGCAATCCATCGAACACATGCCGATTCACCGCCGCGCCCGTTTGGGGCTGGGCTATTTGCCGCAGGAAGCATCTATTTTTCGCAAATTGAATGTGGAAGATAACGTGCGTGCCGTGCTGGAACTGCAAAACCTGACCAAACCGCAAATCGAGCAGCGTTTAACCGAATTATTGGACGATTTGCGCGTGGGGCATTTGCGGCAATCGCCTGCGCTGGCGCTATCGGGCGGGGAGCGGCGGCGGGTTGAAATCGCCCGTGCCTTGGCGACCAATCCGCGTTTTATTTTGCTGGATGAACCCTTTGCGGGGATCGACCCGATTGCCGTGATTGAAATTCAGCGCATCATCAATTTCTTGAAATCGCGCGGCATTGGCGTGCTGATTACCGACCACAATGTGCGCGAAACCTTGGGTATTTGCGACCATGCCTACATCATCAGCGAAGGCGTGGTGCTGGCGCAAGGCACGCCGGACGAAATTGTCACAAATGCCGAGGTGCGCCGCGTGTATCTGGGTGAACACTTCAAAATGTAAGGAGGCAAGCCGATGAAACAAGGTTTGTCCCTGCGCACATCCCAGCATTTGGTGCTGACACCGCAGTTGCAGCAGTCGATTCGTTTACTTCAACTTTCTACGCTGGAGTTGGGGCAGGAAGTGGAGCAGATGCTGGATGAAAATCCGTTTCTGGAACGCACACTCGATGACGATACGCCCTACGATGTT
>JACCEE011204300.1_pt1 | contig 13940 bp, 10 predicted proteins | sample 7449931 | NCBI WGS metagenome assembly JACCEE01 (sample SAMN15323457, study PRJNA562643) | freshwater metagenome | isolation source: river surface water | place: USA:Blue River Watershed | collected 2017-08-19 | reverse complement strand
GCTATACTACCATTTGGCATCCCGCCAGGGACTCGAACCCCGACCAACGGTTTTGGAGACCGGTATGCTGCCATTACACCAGCGAGATATCCTAAAATTTGGAGACTCCTGACCGACTTGAACGGTTATGTAAACCACCTACTTCTCAAATCTTTCAAAACACCTATATTTACTAACTTTTTTAATATTCTCAAAATTCTCAAAAATGAGAATATTAAAAATCAATTTCCTCTTTAAAATTTTTCAAAAGAAGTTTTTTAATATTTTCATCAATAGACAGATTATTTAAATCATCATATTTAACTTGTGCTAAAAATGGTTTTTTAATTCTTATATTTTTAATATCTTCATTTATTTTACTATCATGTATTAACATAAATGCTTGATAATATTTATAATTATATTCTTTAAAATTGTTTATTATTCTATTGATTTCTTCCTCTTCTATTAATTTGTAATATAACAATATAATAACTGAAAAATATACAGCAAGTCCTTCTTCTAAATAATTGGAATTTCCATTTTCCTGGGGTTGCATTAAAGAATGAATAACTTCATGACCAATCTGATTATAAGCATTTATTTTATCACCATTAATTAATTGATTATAAGCATTATCTGTTATAAAAATTTCAACACTTCCATCGTACATGATTCCAATATGTGGCTGAATATTTCCTTTCTTTATTTCACTTATTTTAACTTGATATTTTCCAACTTTATTTCCATATAAATTTTCTGCTAACCTAATCATATCATTTAAAACATCTTGTAACATATTTTTCCTTTATTAACCTGGAGTCGCAGGCGAGGATTCGAACCCGCATATAATGGATTTGCAATCCATCCCCTAACCTTTCAGGCACTGCGACATAAAAACTGGTGGTAGTAGCTGGGATCGAACCAGCGACCTTGAGGTTATGAATCTCACGCTCTAACCAACTGAGCTATACTACCATTTGGCAGACCCACAGGGACTCGAACCCCGACCAACAGTTTTCCTAAATACTCTCACTAAAACAAAAGCACTTAGGAGACTGGTATGCTGCCATTACACTATGGATCTATCTTTTTAAATCTCTTTGAGATGTAGGAGAATTTTGCAATCTCATGATGCTTTCGCATACTGACGGTTTTGCAGACCGTTGCCTAACTTTTCGGCCACTACATCTCAAAGAGATCTATTTCAAATTTTTAAAGAACAAAACAAAAAAGCACTGGATTTCTCGCAGTGCTTTTTAAAAATTCGTTTAATTAAATTTAAACTTAATCAAACTCCTTCAGACATAGCACTGCCTGTGGTTTCCCACATACACCAGCACATAGTCATTTTGAAGTTTTTCATTTAAATTTCCTTACAATTTATTAATTTAGTTTATTGTATGATAGAAAACTCATGTTGTCAACCATTTTTTTCTTTAAATTATTTTTCCAACTTACAAATTAATTTTGGTCTAGCACCACTATATGGATCAATTACTTCTCCATTAACTACTTGTAGCTGTTCTTTAAAATGTTCCAATAAAGCATTAACAGCTTCTTTATAGTTGCTATCCACCTTATTTTCTGCACTTTCAGACTTCTCTAGTCTTTTAATTACGTTAGACAAAGAAATTATTTGATTTTTAAGGTTAGTATTTTCTAGTTCTAGAGTTCTCACAGTTTTTTTCAATTCAAGAACTTCTTTTGGGTTATTACCCCCTTTAACTTTCATTAAATTAAGATAAACATTCTCACACATACGAAGATAATCTTCATTCTTTTTAATAGTAGTAATATGCAACCCTGTTTTTTCAGAAACAAAAGCGATTATCCTAGATAAACTTGGCTTATCTATTTCCTTTGGAAATTCATTTATTGCTTGCTCTATCTTTTGAGTATTTTCAAGAATAGTTTCTTGTTGTTTAGATTTAAAATTACTCATACCTTTTTTTAATCCCATAATATACCCCTTATTTCAATAATAAAATTTGCTTATTGTTAAATAGTTGTGCTTGTTTTGATTTTTGTTGTTCTATTGCCTTAAAAGCATCATATTCCACTAATTTATGCAAACCAATTTTGTTTGATTCTAGCATATTTTTAATCATTGCACAAAACACTTCAATTCTCTGTTCTTCGCTTACATTTAAGTCTTCGTAATCTATTAAATTAAGATTTTTAATAATTTCTTTTCTTAATAACTCAGCACGATACTTGTTTTCTGGATTATTAAACTGAGTATAGCTGTTAGCATCAGCTAGTCTTGTTAAAATATATTCTCTTTCATTAGAAACAGAAACTTTTACCAAATGATTTTTAACCATATCTGGTTTTTCAACATAAAACTTCTTCTCAATATCTTTATCACCCTTAATTTGTTCGTAATGATTACTTAAAATTTCAGAACTAAATTTCCAAGATACTAATTCCCTAATGTCTAGATTAACTTTCTCTTCAATTTGTGAAAGAGCTATTTCGCTTTCACCTTCTTTAATAGCAATATCTAATTTTTCTTTACCATTTTTAATTTCTCTCATTAAATCTCTTTGTTTAGCATATATAGGGTTTAAATTATCTACACATTTAAGAGCTAATGGACATAATCCACATCTTCTTTTTTCAGCAATAATATTCATTACTTCTTGTGGACACATACCACCAACAGGGCATATATGAGTAGGTTCAAATATGATTTGATCCATTCTTGCATCTTTTAATAGTTTTATAGCCTTTTTACTTTGTACTTCACTTTCTTGATTAATATTTAAAGAAATACTTGTTATATTAAAAAGCTCTATGGTTTGTTCTCTATCTTGAGAAAATGCTTTTTGAAGTGAACTTGAAGATAAATTGGGCTTAATATGAGCAGAACTATTCTTTTCAAAATATGAAGCATTTACTCCATTATCTAAAACATCAATTGCTTTAGCTATTTTTTCTTTTATGAGTTCATCACCAGGCTTAATATAAACTTCAGAAGTAACCAAATCACTAGCATGCCCAACCAATTCTGCAATTTCACTTCTTTCCAAATATTCAGCCATATGAGTGCAAAAAGTTGCTCTCATAGAATGTGGTGTATGAATAGCTCTTATATTTAATGGACAGTATTTATTATCAGTTCCCTCAACTCTTATATTGTTTGGCTTTTCTATAGTTACTAACTCATACTTTTCATTTAGTTCTTGATTTAAAAAGTTTTGAAATACCCATAATACATCAATCCAATTATTAGAAAAAGTATTGTAAGGGATTGGATTGCCATCTTTTGAACTGGCTCTAAATAACGGCAGAATATTAGAAAATCTTGTATATTCTCTACTTTTATAATTACACTCCTTATTCATAAAATCTTCTTTCATTGATTTTTGGAATAAGGTTTCTTCCAGTAGTGAATTCCTTACTTGATGAGAAATAAAAGTTGTCCAGTCTTCATTTTTAAATTTATCAGTATTAATGTTAATTTTATAGTATGCTTGTTGCTTATTAGGGTCATTTAAAGAATCCCAAGTTCTTATATCTAACCATAAGGTTTGAGCACTTCTTAAACCAGTATTTAATGTTAATATAAATGTTCTAATAAATGTGTTTGAAGGAATCCATTTTGTTACAACTTCTTCTACACTATTTTGTGTATGAAATAATTTGTTTTTATCAAAAGTTCTTAATCTCCAATGATAAACATTAGGAACTTCTTTTAAATATATTAGTTTGTTATTCACATAAAAACACGGAATAAATCCAAACTCTTCACATTTTAAAATTTCTTTAGAGGTTAAATCTTTAATATTTTGAACATCTTCTTCAGCATATTTTTTCAATAAATAATTCCCAAAATTTTCTAAAGCATACAAATATTTTTTCAAATAAGAATAAGTTTTTTTAGGAATAATAACCTTATTTGTTTTATTGTGTTTTCTCTCAATATAATAATCACTTTCTCTAATTGGATTTTTATTTGCAGGGTTCCACATTTCCAAATCTTCTTCGTAATAATCAGATATATGATTAAAGAAATTCTCTAAATTATGCAGAACACTATTTTTAAATGAATTAGGACGTTCTTTTGATTCTAATAGTTCCATTAAAGTTAATGGTCTATTCTTTTTATCTTCTGTTGTTTTTATAAATAAAACTCTTTTAAAATCTTTTGGAGAACAAGGGATGTTAATATTTCCATGCTTTTGACTATACATATTGAGATAGAAGAAAATATAATCCATTAATAAATTAAATACGGTTTTTTGAGTTTTTGTAGTCTCATATCCATTTTTAATTCTTTGTTCAATAAAAGATTTATATGCTTTCACCCATTTTCTACTAATTTCATAATTTTCTAAAAATTCGAATCCTTGATAAATTGGAGGATTTTTCTCCCAACTTTTTGTTATTTTTGTAACCTCAAAAAATTCTTCCTCTAGAGATAATTCTTTTGGCAAAAAATCTTCTTTAACTTCTCCCTGATCAATATCTAAAGTATTATTTATTGATTTTTCTTTTATTCTTTTTTTAGTATCTTCTAAATTATATTTTCTGCGATACTCTTTTAGATTTCCTTTTTCTGATTGATATTCAACATAATTAAATTTTTTATATCTTGCTGAATAACCAACCAACCATTGCTTATATTCAAATGAATCAAAATTAAAATCTTTCCTATTGTTTTTTACTTCCAATAGAAACATTTCTAAATAAAAATTTCCATTAGGTACTTTTGAAACAATTCTTCCAGATTGCGACTCAATAATAAAAATATGTAAACTATTAATTTCTTCTATTTTTACATCATTAAAATTTTGATAATCAGTTGTTCGTAACACTCTCATTGCTCTTGCCACAAAAATACCCAAGAACTCTTTTGAATATTTTTCTTTTGTTTTATTATCAAAAAACTTTCTATATTTTTCACAAATAGGTGTATTGAAATATTTTTCAAGTTTTAAAACACCTTTTTCTCCAACTTGAAATCTAATTGGTAAAAGAATTAATCTTTTTTTCCAAAGAGATAGTAATGTTATCTTTAACCCTATTTTTAAAAAATAATTCTGTAAAATAATATTTGAAGGACAAAAACCATATTCAACACAAATATTGTTACCATCTTTTTCTTCAGTGTAATCAATTATGTTTTCTATAAATTTTTTATCTAACGGCAAACAGTTAATTTTTTCTTCTGTAAAATGATAAACGAATGCTAAACTTTTAGTTTCTTTATCTAATGTATCAGGAATACTTTCAATATTGCTTTCTTTAATAATTAAATTTCTTACTTCCAATAGAGAACTTCTTAATTCTTGAATTAATTTATTATCATCTTTTTCTAAAATTAAAATATTATCAGTAGTATTAATCATTGGGTAATTCCTTAAGTTCTTGGGCTTTATCTAAATATTTTTGTGCTAGTATTTCGTTAAACTGCTTTAATGTCATATTTTTACCATCCATAGCCATTTCAGCATATTCAAGTTGAGTTTGAATATATTCAATAGCTTTACGAGCATATTGCTGTGTCACAGTTACAGACTTATGACCCATCATTCTTTGAACTTCTTCAATAGAGAATCCATACTTATTTTCTAAAGGGATATAGTTCAACATATAAACACCATAAAAATGTCTTAAACTATGTGGTGTCCATTTATACTTTTTATCAAAAGATGGTGATTTGATATTTGCTCTTTTAACAGTCCTTTTAAACTCTTTAATAAATCCTTGGCGACTTACTGTGTAGTATGGTGTGCCTCTTTCTTTTCCAACTAAATATTGAAATACATATTCATGATTTGATGGGAAAACAGCTTCTTTAAGTTGATACTCATAAAGAGCTTGGAAAAATATATGTCTTAATTCTGGAATGAAAAATGTAAGTGAAGTTGCTCTACCTTTAAATTTTATTTTTTCATGATCAGTCATTTGGTCTGAAGAATAAATTCCTTCTGGATCTTCAATGTAAACTTTTTGATTTGGAATATCTATTAAATCCCATTTTAAAGCTAATGCCTCAGAACTTCTAATTCCAGCACCAGCCAATAAAGCATAAATAGCTCTATCACGATAACAAGAAGTATTAGCTAATAATTTTGGAAATTCTACAGCAGGAAAGTCTAATCGCTTAAGGTCTACATTAGATTTAACATTTACATCAACCTTAATTCCCGCTGAAACTTTAATCTCTCCAACTTTACGACAAACATTAGCTAAAAATGATTTTTGTTTAATAGCTTCTTTTTGAAAACTAGTTAAGTTTGTAATTCTATTTAATTCTGGAAGAACATCTCTAAATTCTACAGGTATATTTATTCCATGTTTTACAGACAAATATTCTCTTTCATCTTCTTCTTTTTCAAAAACAAACTTTAAAAATGAATTAATGGCAGAGATATTATTTGACCAAGAAGCTGGAGCAATCTTATTGAAATCTAATTCTTCAGCTATTTTCTTTACTTTTCTATCAGTTACAGACTTTCCAACATGTAAAAGTAATTTATAGTTATCTACAGCCTCTTTAAGTTCTAACCTGGTCACTGATTGTTCAAATATATTTGATTCAACCAAATAATCTAAAAACTTAGCTACCACTTGAGTATATTTGTCTCTAGTGGTGTAAGCATATTTATTTTGAATAAACAAACACCACTCACCAAATGGAACTACTTCTGTTCCATCTAATTTATATAGCTTCCAATAAGTTTTATCATTTTGCTTAAGTTCAATTTTTGAGAAGTTTTTGAGTGCCATAAATTTAATTTAATATTCTTAAAATGAGAATATTAAAAATATTAAAAAATGTCAAGTCAAATTGATTATACTTTTTATATTTGTTATAATTTTCTTAAAAAGGAATATTATGTCCAATTATAGTAAACAATTACAAAACCAAGATATATCAGGTGATTATTTTTCAAAAGAAATATTTCCCAACTCTAAATTCAATGATTTATTTATTGATTTTGATAGAATTCATTTTGATTACAAAAACAAATCTTGGGTTATTATTGATCATATTTTAATAGACAGCAAAATTAGTCATTTTGATGAATTATCAAATGAAAATCAAATGAAAATTACAAAACTAACTTCCTTTGTTAATTTTTTTAAAGAAAAATCTGGTAATGATATTCAACTAATTATTGATTGTTATTTTCCAAAATTAAGTGAATATAAAAATTATATTTTATTAATGAAAGAAGATTACTCTTTTGATGAGTTAACTCTTGATAAATTTTCATTGATTTTTAGAGAGAAAAATTTTTTTGGTAATGAACACAATTTTAACAAGAAACCTTTTTTAAATAAGACCACCAACGATCAAATTAATGCAATTAGAGATGATGATTCTGCTTTTTCATTATCGAAAGCATGTTTAGCCAATGATGTAACTTATGGTTTTAATATTGATAAAATTATTTTTAATCCAAAAAATAATGATATTTGTTTATTTGAATATCTGCTTTGCGAAGAAAAGCAAACCGTTACACCATTTTCTTCTCATCCTAATAAATATTTCTTAAAAAATTCTGAAAAATTTATAAATCTATTTAAATTTAGTCAAGATATTAAAAGCCCAATTTTTTTGTTAAATTATGCAAAACCAAATACTAAACATCATAATGAAATTTTATGGATGAAAGTTTTAGACATAGATAAAAACAATAAAGATAAACAATATGTTTTAACTAAAGATATTAAACTTAACATAGAACGCACAGCTTTATTTCTTGAAAATAAATTTTTAAATAAACCAATCTCTAATTTAAAAATAGGGATATAGTCAAATAAGACTTAAAATGTGGCTTGACCATTCAATTGAATCTTTAATTTTATTTACATCAGTTGATTTTTCTATAAATTCTATAAAACTTGATTTATTTTTATTTTTTAAAATTTTACAAAATTGTTCAATAGTAATTGGAACAATTTTTCTTTTTTTACCTTCATACTCATATTTGCATGCAAACCAAAATGCATTTATTGTATCTCTATGAATAGATGGTGCAATAAATAAACAAAAAGAATTTTCTTTATCATGTTTATTTATAAAATCCACATGATGTCTCAATACGGGTTGCCCTTCAGCATAAAATTGATCTCTACTTTTCATCATTGTCACTTCAGCAATACCAAATATATGTTTATCCATTATTTCAATATCTGGAAATTTACCTGGAGCATGAGATGTTGGGAAGCCATCATCTCCCATAGGACAATTTGATATTACTTCATTTTTTGACACTAATAATTTTAATCCAAAAGTAACTAACCTCTCCAACTCCAAAGGATCTGAATTGTTTTTTATATCTTCAATTAACAGTTCTTTATTTTTTTCGTAAACTTCATATTCTGTGTTATTAATTAAACTAGAATAAATTTCTCTATTTTTCTTTATTTTTCTCTTAATTAATTCAATAGTGTCACTTTCATCAATAATACAAATAGATTTTTCAAAATTTTTATCTAATCTTAAAATTTTTTCTTTTAAACCGTTGTTTATTTCAATAAAATCATTGATATTTTCCCAAGGTAATATTGGTAAATCATAATCACCAAGATAATTTTGATAAGAATTAAAATCTAAAAAATTATCAGCAGAAAGTCCTAGTATTGATATTAATTTTTCGATTTGTTTTTGTCTATTAATTTCTAAATCTATATAATTACCGTTTCCACGAACACGAATATATCCTGTTAATCTAAAATTTCTTAATGTATTATCAACATAATCTTTAATATTAGAACGATTAGAAAAATCTTTTAAGTATTCTTCTTTATAATTTTCTATAAAAATATTTTTTTCTTTATTATTTTTTCTTTTTAATGTTTCTTTTCTAAATTCAAAAAGATCGTTTACATGTTTGTCAATATCAACATGATTACATAAAGAAATAGCAAAAATGCCAAACTCTTGTTTTGTTATTCCATTATAAATTAAATTTTCTTTTCTAAATAATTTTTCTACTCTAATTAAAAAACTTAAAACAGCCAAAAATGGTTTTATATTATATCCCATTTCTTCAGTAAAATCTTTAGATGATGGGTTAGGATATTGTAACTTTATTAAAGATTTAAATGTGCATTCAGATAAATCAATTTTCTCTTCCAATAATAATTTACCTGTTTTTGTAATCTTTATTACTTTACTTTTTTTATTCTCAATAATTTCATCATTAATAAATGCTAAACCTGTTTTTTCTATTGGAGAAAATGATGTTCTCCCTCTCATTGCTGAATCTTGATAATTTTTTGAGTCAAAAATCTCTCTTGCTTCTTTAAAACTTAAAGAATAATCAATATTTTCTAATAATTCAATTTGTTCCGTAGATAAATTAGCATGAGTTGGAACATATTGACGAGATTGAATTAATAATGATTGAAAATTTTTTTGATTTTCGTTATCCCATACTTTTCCCTCTAGCTTTTCCAATTCTTTTAAAAAATTAAATATTCTCTCTGGATTTCTCACAGTAGTAGATAGACTCCATATTTTTTTATCAGACATAACTTTTCCTAAATTATTTATAGTTTGTAACTAAAATTTCTTTAGTTACTGTGTCTTTACTTTTAGATTGATAAGATGAATTGTTATAAGAAAAATTTAATCCATGCATAATATATCCATTATCATTTATCCATTTTTCTAAAATTTCATTTTTTTTATTCTTATGTTCAATAACATTAGATAAAGCAAACTTTACACCTTTATTATTCAAGCTATTTAGATAATCTAAAAGATTTTTTTCTTTAATATCATTCCATCCGTCAGACTCATTATAAGTTGCTGTTGTTATTAAATATGGAGGATCAGCATAGACAAAATTATTTATTTTTTCGTCTAAAATAAAATCATTATAATCTGAACATTTAAAAACAATATTAGAATTATGTAATTTATTAAGAAAATCTACTAAATTAGATTTTATTTTTTGATTAAAGTCTCTTTTTCCAACAGGAATATTAAACTCATCTTTTTGGTTAAATCTTATTTGATTATTAAATCCATAAATTATCAAAACATAAAATAATAAATTTTTATTATATGTTTGAAAATTTTTATCATTATAGTTTTTCTTCAAATTAATAAAAGCATTTTTATTATATTCTCCCAAACCATCTGAACTATTAGAATTATAGTATTCATAACCATTAAGATTACTATTACTTAACTTATAAAGATTAATTATTTCACTTATTTCATCACACAAATCTTTTGGATTTTTCGTTAAAAAATAATTATATAGTTCAATTATTTTTTTATTTATATCAATGCCAATTATTTTTTTTGCACTTACATTTATGGCAACATTAGCTCCACCACAAAAAATATCATAAAAAACATCTATTTCTTTTGGAAAAAATGGTAAAATTTGTGGCAATAGTTTAAACTTACCACCAGTATAATTTAATGGTGATTTAATCAATTTTTCACTAGGCATAAAAAAATTCTTTCTTTATGATTTTCTATTTCAGTTTTTCCAGTAGTAAAATATTTAAAATCTTTTTCAAAAATTTTAACATCTCCCCTTTTTTCTAAAGAGCTAATAATGTCTTTATCTGACAACTTAGACTGTGAACGACCTGCCCCTTTTTCTCCCATGTTGTTATATGAAACTAAAATATATTTACCTTTAATATTTGAAATAAGTTCATCAAAAAATACATTTGCTTTAATTTTACAGTATTCACTTTTTGTATCTTTCCTATCATTCATTTTTTTAGCAACACCAAAAACTTCTGGTTTTTTCCAGGTGGCAATATTTTCCAGTAAATGATAAGCATCAGAATATTGTCTTGAATTATAAGGTGGATCTAAATAAAAAATATCTGCTGATATTTTTTTTACTAATTTATTTGAATCCTCATTGTATATTTCATTACCAACGTTTATATCATTATTTATAGTTGGCATTACTAAATTTAGCTTATTATGATCATCTAGTTTTTTACGATAGGCCTCATAATGCCCAAAAGTATTAGCTATCTTATCAGCAGCATAAATTAAACTTGTAATGAGAATAGCTTTTTCTCTATTAGAAATTTTTCCATTATATGTTTCAATTTTATCTCTAATTGCTCCAATCAAATAAGCATTTTCAATGCTAAAATAATTATTGCTAAAATTTTTTGAAAAATAATTCTCACTAATTCCATCATAACTAATAGAATTAAGTTCTAAGATTATTTCTTTTACTTTTTTTTCATCATAATCTTCATTTGATAGCCAAGTTATATAGCTTAGATAGTTTGACTTCAATAAATCATTAACAATAATTTTTTTGTCTTTCTTATTGAAATGATCAGCTACAGTTCCAGTTCCTGCAAATAAATCAACAAAAGATGACTTTTCAATACAATTTTCATTAACAATTTCTTCAATAAAATCTAAAAGTTTAGTTTTTGCCCCAAGATATCTGCGATTATAAATTTTCATATTATTCCTCTATTTTTTGAATTTTAACACTGAATTTCTATTTATGCAAGATTTATGTTAAAATGAAAAATAAAAATAAATTAAATGAATTACAAACTTTTAGATAAGTATAATGTTGATTATACAAAATATAAGCCCTCTTCTTATGCAAAAATGGAAGCCATATTACAATTTTGTGAAAATAACAATTTAACTATTTTACAACCCGCTTTTATTAAAAAAGGAATGGGAAGAAGTGCTTTTATTAGATATAACTGTGATTGTGGGAATGTTGCAGAGTCAGCAGTATCAAATTTTTTAAACAAAACAGTGTATGCTTGTAAAAAATGTAATGCAGGCTTAATCAATAAAATATTTAAACCTATTAAATCAGAAAAAATAATAAAACAAATAAACGAAAAAGGATTTGAAGTCCTATCTTATCAACATACAACTAATCTTAGTAATAGTTCTTGGACTCTTAAATGTAAATTTGGTCATGTTTTTACAAAAAATGGAAATCATCTATACGATAACCTTAATTACTGTCCAGACTGTTGGGTTGATTCTGCTGAAGAGTTTTTAATGAGAGCTTTAATTGAGGAACATTTTCAAATGAAATTTCCCAAAGTAAGGCCAACCTGGCTAGTTAATGAATTTACTAATAAAATATTAGAATTAGATATGTATAATGAAGAGCTTAGATTAGCTTTTGAATATCATGGACCACAGCATTATTTACCAATTTATGGTGAAGATAGACTTTTAAAAAGTAAAAGAAATGATTTAGCAAGAAGAAATTGTTGTAAATTAAACAATATACAACTTATTGAGATTCCTTATCTTAGTATTAAAGCAATTAATAATTTTGATTTTTTCACAAAATTATCTCAAGAATTATGTAAGCTAGGATTTAATATAGACTCAGAACTTCCTAAAAAATTATCTAAAATTGATTTTGACTTTAATGTAAATAAAACTCAAGAATTAATCTCTAACCTTAATAAACTTCTTATTGCAAACAATAAATCTTGGATTTCAGGAAATTATGTTAATGTATCTAGCATTGTTAAAATAAAATGTAATAATTGTGGTTGTGAATCTGAACATAAAATCAAAACTCTTTTAAATTTAAAAAGAAACCCAACAAAATATTGTATAAAATGTCCAGCAAAATATATTAAAAGAACTAAAAATTCTATAATTAGACATACTGAAATATCCGAAAAAATCTGTACTATGTTAAATGTTCGGTTTTCAAATCTTCAATTTAACCCAAAGGGTCATGTCGTAGGTTTTTGGTATTTTGATTCCGATAATAATGAACTTCTTATTGGCATTAAAAGATATAAAAAATATAAAAAAGATTTATTTAAAACTTTGATATAGTTTCTTAAGTTCATCTATACTCTTAACAGAGTCATAATTTTCTTTATGAAGTTTATTATTTGAAACATCAATTCTTACATCATTCATAAAATTTTTAAAATCTGGATTTTCTTGAACAAGCTTATCAACAGCGTCCCAATCAATTTTATTTTTTGTTTTAGATGGAAAAAGAATTTTTGTTTTTTCTGGCTCATCTAAAATTAATTCAATAATCCCAATCCCAAATGAATTTGAAAGCCTTTCCAACTCTAATTTAAGTGAAACATCATCTTTTATATTAGCAGCGACCAAATATCCTTCATGTGCCCAAGAAGAATTTGATACTGCTTGGAAAAAACTTTCTCTTAAATTTCCTAAATCTAACTCCCTTTTCATTTCAAATGAATAAAACTTAATTAAATCAAAACCATTATTGGTAAACTTTAAAACTTCTTCAGAATATGATTTAAATGGAAAAGAAAAACCAACCAAATCAGGGTGTATCCATTCATTAAATGCTTTTTTATTAGATTTTTCATGAAATATTGTTTTGCAATATGTATTATTCAGTTTATCAAAAGCAAACTGAACAAGAAACGGATGTAAATCTCTTTCTATATAATTATACTTTTTATTACTTTGTGGCACAGAAATGTTCTGATTTATTAGAGTTTGATTTTGAGTTTGAACTACATTATTATTTTGAATTAAATTCTTTAAAGAATAAACAATGGGGCTTTTTGTTTTATCTTCGGAAAATCTACTATTTTGTCTCTTAACATCTTCTAATAACTGAGTATTTAAAGTTGCCCAAGGAGTTTTAGGTGGTTTATTTGGGTCTTTAAAAATAAGTTTTTTATTTAATCCTAAATTTTCAATTTCTTTCCATAAGTTTCCTGAACTTTCTGGACGATTTAAACTCTTTAAAGCTTCTTCCGCAGCATCTAAATATGTATATTTATTTCTCATGGACAACACCCTTATTTTAAATAAAAATAAGTGAGTAAATTATTTTTGTCAAATAATTAATATATATTCTTAATTATAGTGGTTTACATAAGAACGGTCCTCTTCGGATTTGCAATCCGAGGCACAACCTCTATACCAAGGAGTCCTATATTTTAAATAACCAAAACAAAAAAGCACTAGATTTTTGCTAGTGCTTTTTTGTTTAAATTAGTTGATT
>JACCEE012508068.1_pt1 | contig 13947 bp, 13 predicted proteins | sample 7449931 | NCBI WGS metagenome assembly JACCEE01 (sample SAMN15323457, study PRJNA562643) | freshwater metagenome | isolation source: river surface water | place: USA:Blue River Watershed | collected 2017-08-19 | reverse complement strand
TGCCATAATGGCAAACTCATAATATCTAGGCTTTATTTGGTTGTCTAGCGCGAACTGTTTTCAAAAAGCAAAAAAGCCGCAAGTTTTCACAAACTCAAAAGTCACCTGCAATAAAATCAAAGAGATAAAAATGCGCGAACCGCCCGCGTTTTTTCCATCAAAACAGGTTCGCGTTTGCTCAAAATATCAGCGTCCCCTTCTCGAAATCAATCGCCTTGAAAGTGCCATACTCTTTGACATTTTTGGACAAAGGTTCTTGCAAACGATAAAAACGCAAATTGTCCTCATCGAGATTCACAACATCCAACAAATCCCGCTCCAAACTCTCATACTGCATTTGCGAAACCCGACATTCAAACACCGATTTCTGCACCCGTTGCCCATAATTCAGACAAGTTTTTGCCACTTTTCTCAAACGCGCCTTGCCTTTACTGGTTTCCGTAGAAACATCATAAGTCACTAAAATCAGCATGATAGCTCCTTATCGCGTTAAAAAAGGCACATAATGCTCAACATCGCCCCGCAGAAAACGCGCCAACAAACGCGCCTGCTCACAAGGCAACAAACCAATCGCCACCGCAGACTTATAAAGCGGATGTTGCACCGTTTCTAATTTGCGTTGCCGATACGCCGTCAACACCGTGCGCCGCCCCTTATCATTCAAATACACCGCGCCCCCAATCCGCTCATCAAAATCATCCTTTTGAATTTGCAAGCGATTAATCAAAGTGATTGCCAAGCGATCCGCAAAAATCGCCCGAAATTCCTCCATCAAATCCAAAGCTAACGCAGGTCTGCCGGGGCGCAATTGATGAAAAAATCCCATTTGCGGGTCAAGCCCCACAGTTTCCAAAGCCGACACACAATCATGCGTTATCAAGGTGTATAAAAATGACAGCAAGGCATTCATCCGATTTCTAGGCGGGCGACGCGAACGCTCTTTAAATTCAAAAACTTCCCGTTGTTCAGGTTTAAGCAAATAATCAAACACCGAAAAATATCCCGTTGCTGCCTCCCCTTCAATGCCAAGCACTTCGCCCAAACTTTTAGCCCCTTTTAAAGCCCGCAAACTGGCGAGCAATTTTTGCGTCTGCGCCCGCAACAAGGCTTGATCGCTGCTTGAAGCACTGTCCCGCGCACTGCGTAACAACACTTGACGCGAATTGCGAATTTTTCCCGCAATGAAACTTTTCGCCAAAGTTAAACAAACTTCTGGCTTATCCGCTTGACGATATTGCGCTTGACGTAACAACACATTGCCACTAATCCCGCCTTCCAAACGCGCTTTAAAACGCCCGTTTCTATCCAAAAATACCACGCGGCAACCATGTTTCGCACAATAACTCAGTAAGGGCGAAGATAAAACAGAATTTCCAACACAAACAATCGCTTCCAGATTTAAAAAAGGAATCATTGCTTGTTTAACGCGCTGATATTTGTTCAAATGCAGCTCAGTTTCAAGCTGTTCCTCTGGTTTTTCAACCGCTTCACTGTCTTTTTCAGGAGGAGTCATAATCACCACGGCATCGCCTTCCAAACGGATATAACTGTGCGGAGTCATGACATAAAGCGTATTAAGCAGGCGTTGCATGATTAGGTTTCCTCGTCAGGATTGAGAGAAAATAACTCGGTATATAATTGATTTAATTCAGATGTTGCATTTAGAATTTCAGGTTTACAGATGTCATGCAGCGAACAGTTGAGGCAACGCCTATCATTCACAGCAGCAGGCATTCGGTCAGAACTTAACAAGTTGTGCACGGCTTGAATCACCTCTTGAGTCACCGCCCGTAAATTTTCATTAATCAGCACTTCACGGCGTTTTTTAGAAGAAGCGTAATAAACACTGCCTTTTGACACAGACACCGCTAACATTTCCTCGAGACATAAGGCTTGTGCGGCGACTTGAATATCATCGTGCAATTTTTCACGCTTATTACCTTGTTTATATTCAACAGGATACGGCTCACCCTCCGTGAAAAACTCAATTACATCCGCTTTTCCCGCCAGCCCATAGTGAAATGAATACAAAGGCAAGGCGAATTCCACCCGTTTCCCAACTGCCAGATAACTGAGTTTGGGATCATCGACGCGCTCATGCACTGCGTCGCCGCGCAAGGTGTAAACATTTTCAGCAAATTCTTGTTCTTGATGAATTAAAGCGCATTGGCGAGGGCAATAACTGTAATGCTGTAGGGCGGAAATTTGGATTAAATCTGCTTCTTTAAACATGATTTGCTCCTTTGGAAAGGGGACTTAAAGAAAGCCCCAACCCCCTAAAGGGGGCTAAAGATAAAATATTTTGTCTTTTAAGTCCCCTTTAGGGGATTTAGGGGCTTGTTTAAATCTTTAGCCCCCTTTAGGGGGTTGGGGGCTTTTGTTTTAAAACGACCGCGAATCCAAAACCACACCCTTAGGCAGCGCATCTTTACTAAAAGTCACGCTGTAATCTGAGAAATTACGCGGGGTTGGAGATTCTGTTTTCACACTAATTAAATCGAAAAGCTTGTGTGCGGGTGCATTGCCTAGCTTGCTGTCGTGTTTGAAAATATACAAACCGCGAGCATTCATTTGTCCCCGCGCCGCAGAATGGTCGTGGTCAAACATGTTTTGTAAACTTTCAAAAAACAGGTCTAAATCTGCTTCAGAAAACTGGGTATCATTCGCCAAATGCGCAGAAATAAAGCCGTGGGCGCGATATAAACCATAAGGAATCGTGGCTTTACGTCCCATCGTGCGATTGTCACCGTTCTGATTTTTAGATTCATCTTCGGTAGTGACTGCCATGCGAGTGATGCTGTGTTCAATCGCAATGACTGGGGAAATACTGCGTGCAAAGGTTAATTGCACCGCGCCCCGCACTTGTCCGCAATTAGTGCCCGTGCTCATCACTGCGCCAAAAGTACGCACGTCATAAAAGTTTTGACACATCCACGCCCGCGCTGCACTCACATCATCTTTGCTACCCTTGCGTTTTTCTTTTTTCGCAGGTTTTTTACCCTCCGCTTCAGGACTGGCAACTTCTTCAGTGCTGGCAGGATTCAAATTCAAGGCTTGATAAGCGCGTTCATTTTGCTGGTTTAAAATCGCCTTTTCTCGGACATAAATTTCATAAGGCGCACCTTCTTCTTTGGCAATGCTGACGTAATTCCGCACTTTACGTTTCAAACAGACATCGGTAATCAAGCCGTTCCCCGTTTCAGGATCGACGCGGGGCAAATTGCCTGCATCAGGATCGCCGTTGGGATTGCCGTCGGTGACATCGAATAAAAATACAAATTCATAGCGGTTTGCAATAGCAGTCATGTTGAAATCCTTTCAGTGAAAATTAGGCGGCTTTTTCGGCTTTATCAGCTTTTGGTGTGAAAAAAACTTGGCGTTGGTGGTAATAACCCAAGGCAAAACGGGCTTGATCAGGCAGGGCTAAAGTTGTGGGAAACTCTGAAACTTCAAACAAAATTTCCCCAATTAACTTTTCTGCATTCACCGCCTGCCCTTTGTAAGCAATTTTGCTAAGGTGATGATTTGCAAGCTTTAACAAGCGGGGAAATGCCACAATCGGGGTGCTGGAAGCTGCGCCATAATAGCGATCTCGAATTCCTGCATTAATATCGCCCAGTGCGTCAATTTGCGTTTTTTCCAAAGTCGCAAATAAACGCCCTAAACGATAGGCTACGTTCTTGTTTTCTAAGTCTAATGCCACAGTGATTTCCTCTTGTTTATTACGATTTAACCATGCTTTCATCAAGGCAGCATGATAATAATGAACTTCTCGTGCCGCTCTAACCCGTTGAATAACCGCATTTAGTAAGCTGTAAGGATAAGGCGTGTTATTCAAAATCGCATACATCACTTCGCCTGCCAATTTCGGGGGAATATTGTCTGCTTTGTTTAAAAGTGCGGTTGAAACTAATAATCTGAATAAAGGCACATGATTGGGATAATGCGGCGCGTGGACAATTTCTAATTCATCGAAATAGCGGCGCAGGTGGTCGGATAAATTGGCGATGGTGTCGTGATACCAAAAACGGATGGCAATGCGTGAGGCATTCGGGGCAAGCCCGAGCACATAAAAAGTCGTGTTTTCAGCGTCTTCCGAGATTTTGCCCTTGTCTCGCGATTTCAGAAAAGCTTCAATCGCTGAGGCGTTGCGGTCGGGATTATCTTTGGGCGATTCTGCAAAAAAGTCTGCAAAACTTTCTTCTAATTCATTTTTTTCCGATGCCCACCAAATGGTGGACGCATCTCCCACTTGCATGCGTTGCGGCGAACCTTTTCGCAACAAGTAATTTAACGCGGTGGTGTAGGCATATTCTGCGGGTCTGCCCACGGGAGAATTGAAGCCATTTTCTTTATGGAAAGAAGTGAATGCAGGCGCGTTGAAAGAAACAATATTTCCACCTGAAGATTGTCCGCCCCAAATGCCTTTAATTGAGGCATGTAACTCACTGATATTGCTTTGTTCACCTGTAATTAAACAAAGTTTTTGTGAATCAGAAACTTGTTGCTCTTTGTTTTCCACAAAAGCTTGTACAACAGGACGTTGACAAATTAAGCGGCGTTCACTTTCGAGTTGAAAACTTAAACTGCCCGTACTTTCTGAAATTTCTTTCCACAAGGAATGCTCAAAAACTTTGCGGTATTCTTCTTTCTCAAAAAATTGAAGCACGGCACGAATGCCCACATCTTCAGTTTCTGGAAAACTTTCTTTAATCCGTTTGATAAAATCCTGCAAACAGCCTTGGGTGCGTTCAGGTTTGCCCTTGGTGTCAAAACCTAAAACATAACTGGTGTTATCCCACAGCAAATTAGCACTGATGCCCGAGGAACGTTTCACACTTTGCGGCACTAATTCCGATTTAATGCGTTTATCTTTTCCTTTGCCTTCAATGCGTGAAATGATTTCGACCAGCTCGCCTTGTGCGTTGATGACGAGCAAGTAGGAAATTTGCACATATTCAAAGCCAATCGGCGGCAAATCGGTATTTTCTTCTTGAGTCTTGCGCTGATAATAACGATGTAAGGCATGTAAAATCATCCTCTTATCTCCACTTTGCGAGAATCACACAGCAGGCGACCATTTTCCAAAGCAGCACGGAAAAAACGCGGCATCGGTTGGGCTTTGGAATAATCCATGTCGTACAACATCCAGCCTAATTCTTTGTTTTCATTGATAGGTTCAATCTTTTCCTCGCACAGTTCAAAATGGGCACTGAATTCACGACAACCTAAATAGGGTTGATTAAAACAGCGTCCTTTTTTCGCACGTTCTTGAAACATATCTAAGAATTTCAGCGGATTATCGGTTTCCCCAACATGCTCAGTCATCACAAAACGTGCATGAATCACATATTCCACATCTCGCAACAGCAGCGCGGCGCGTTGTTGCCTGTCTTCTTCAATATTCAAACCTAAATTACCGCGCCCTTGTTTCATTGCCGTTTGCACATTGCTGGTCGAAACTACGGAAGCGACTTCATTGCGCCGTACCGAAGTCCAGCGGATGGGTTTAATCACATCGATTTTTCGCACTTCCCAACGGATGGCGGGTTTCCACAACACCGCTTCCAAAATCGCACGCGCAGCGGAGGGAGTCATCACATCATAAGAGACGCGCTCGACTTTCATTTCTGGGCGCGTAAAACAGGCGAAATCGCCCCAGACTCGCAACGCTAAGTGATCAGGTGAAACATTCATTTTATCTCCTTTGGAAAAAACGCCTATAAACAGATACACTATAAAGCTACATAAATATTAAGTAAATAATTCGTCTTTCAAAATTACTCAGATTTTATTTTTATCTCGCTCCAATGCTCCTGCGTGGGAACGAAAAAATTTAAGGACTGGCAGTGCTGGCAGCACTGCCAGTCCTGATCACGCTGGACTCAAGACCTGCTAGGTTTTTGAAACCTAGCAGGTCTCAGACTCGATTGATTGTGATGCTTTACTTAATGACTGTGACCGAGAGTATGGGAACGAGATAAACTTATGTAATTACTACCGTGTTGTTACTGATACTTTGTAGTCTGTAGTCACATCCACACTCAAATTAAGTGATACTTTGATATTCCGAAAAAACTTTAAACAAATATTCCAGTTCGGGATGATCGTGATGATGAATGTAACGGTACTCCGTACATTTTTTCTTGCGAATTGTTTGTGGTGCATGGTTTTTCCTTTAAGAAAATAAATATTGTGTCTGGTTTGATTGTCAGACATGAAGTGAGTATAGTTATTTCATTAGCATCATGTCAATCAACATACACATAATTAAATTTAACATAACGTAAAGATTGTTAGATTATAAAAATAGATATGCTAGAATTACCGTCCCTACAGGATTTTCAAATTAGATTGAAATAACGTAGGCTGGATTGAAACACGTTATGTTGTAATTTTAATTATTGTGTTGATTGTACGGGCTATGTCTCTATTAATTAGGGACATAGCTACTCATAAACAATTTTTCCAATCCACTCCACAGTGATTCCCTCATGCCTACAATTCACGCACACATCAAAGAAATTAACGGTCAATTTGAAAGTCACGAATTAGCCGACCATCTCCAAGCCACCGCCGACCTTGCTGCCCAATTTGCCAAAGAAATGCAAAGTGAAGAATGGGCGCGTCTTGCAGGTTTATGGCACGACTTGGGAAAATATCAGCCCGCCTTTCAGAACTACATCAAAAAAAGCAGTGGTTACGATCCCAAACTTCCTGATGTTAAAGCGAAAGTTGACCACAGCAGCGTCGGCGCGGTTTATGCGAAACAACAATTAACACAACAACAAATAAGAATAATTTTTGCGTTTTTAATTACAGGACATCACGGAGGACTGAGAAATAAAGATGAGGCAACTGCCTGTTTAGGCAGTGAAAAATATGCTTTAGAAAAACAACAACTTTTACAAAATGCACTGGCACAATCGCCCCCCGACAGCGTGCTCAAATCAATCACTTTGCCACCCGAAAGCTTCAAAGGACGCGACCCAGTCTTATGGATTCGCCTGTTATTTTCCTGCTTGGTCGATGCCGATTTTTTAGACACAGAAGCTTTTATGCAGCCCGACAAAGCCAAACAGCGCGGCGATTATCGAGATTTAAAAACGTTGCTGTCTTTATTTGAAAGTTACATGCAAACATTGGAAAGCAAAGCGAAAACCAGCGAATTAAATAGCTTACGCGAACAAATTCACCACGACTGCATTGCCCAAGCCACACAGCCACAAGGTATATTTTCCCTGACTGTGCCCACAGGTGGCGGCAAAACCCTGTCCAGTTTAGCGTTTGCCCTGCACCATGCTTTAGCGCACGGGAAAAAACGCATCATCTACGTGATTCCCTACACCAGCATCATTGAGCAAACCGCGCAGATTTTCCGCAAAATTTTTGGCGAAGATTTAATTGAACATCACAGCAATTTAGACTCGGATAAAGAAACGTATCGCAGCCGTTTAGCCTGTGAAAATTGGGACGCGCCGATTATCGTCACCACTTCCGTGCAGTTTTTCGAGTCCTTATTTGCCGCCAAAACCAGCCGCACCCGTAAACTGCATAATATTTTAAACAGCGTCGTGATTTTGGATGAAGCGCAATTATTGCCCGCTGATTTTTTAAAACCGATTCTGAAAAGCATTCAAGAATTGGCGAATAATTACCGCGTTTCTTTCCTACTGATGACTGCGACTCAACCCGCTTTAAATGCCCGCAACGATTTCGGACAGCGTTTTGAGGGTTTGAAAAATGTCAAAGAACTGATGGCAGACCCTGAAAAACTCGCCCAAGATTTGCAGCGTGTTCAGATTGAATTGCCACAAGATTTTGAAAAAACCAATACTTGGGAAGAAATCGCCGCCCAATTGCAAGCGCATGAACAAGTGTTGTGTATTGTGAATACGCGCCAACATTGCCGCGATTTACACGCGCTCTTGCCCGCAGACACCGTGCATTTGTCGGCATTAATGTGTGGTGAACATCGTTCGCGGGTGATTGCAGAAATTAAAGAGAAACTCAAAGCAGGCGCGCCGATTCGTGTCGTCAGCACGCAATTGGTGGAGGCGGGTGTCGATATTGATTTTCCCGTGGTTTATCGCGCCTTGGCGGGACTGGATTCTATTGCGCAAGCCGCAGGGCGTTGTAATCGTGAGGGCGGTTTAAATCATTTAGGAAAAGTCGTGGTATTTGTGCCGCCACATCAACCGCCCGCAGGGATTTTGCGCCAAGGCAAAGAAGTGACTTGTAAGCTTTTCAAAACCTTAACAAACAGTAAAAATCCACTGTCCCCCGAAAATTTCACCGCGTATTTTGAAGACTTGTATTGGCATCGTGGCGATTTATTGGACAAGAAAGGCATTTTGAAATCCTCAAACGAGATGAAATTTAAACAAGTCGGTGAAGATTTTCGTTTCATTGAACAGCCGTACAAGCCTGTGATTGTGCGTTATGCGGACAATAAAAATTTGGTGGACAGCGTCATTGCAGGGAATGCAGATTACAAAGTGTTGCGTAAATTGCAGCGTTTTGTGGTCAATGTGCCTGAATCCACGGTGAAAAAATTACAGGGACAGCATTTACTCGTGCTCACCAAAGAAGATATTTACGTACAAGCCGAAAATGACTTATATGATGTCAGACTGGGTTTTCTGGGCGAGAAAGCGACGGGGTTTGAGACAGATACTTTAGTGATTTGATTTGTTTTGACTGCGCCATCAAGCACCCAACTTGACGGAAATGAATCTTACTTTATTATAATCGAGATTCAGGAGTAAGATATTGGGCATGTGAACGCCACAATCCTGTATCATTGACATGCACACGTACAAATCAACTGGTGTTACAACTCGGAGGATATTATGGGTTTATTTGATTTATTCAGAAGTGACTCGGGCGACCAAATGACCCCACACTTGGCTTTTGCAACTTCATTGATTTACATGATGGGTGCAGATGGCAAGATTGATAATGAAGAAGTAGGACAATTACTCACCGTTTTGGGCGGCGAAGAAAAGAATGGGGCGATTGGAGTTGGTGCGAATAATCAAAAGTTACTCGACAGCGCGGTTCGTTATGTGCGTGCCAATCCCGTCGATAAATTTTTAAGTGAAGCCGCGCCTTTATTAAGCGATGCTCAAAGAATTTGCGTGTTATTGAATTTATTGGATTCTTCCTTGTCAAATGGACAAGCTGAACCCGAAGAACAAGTCATGTTCGATAAGTTCATGAAAGCTTTTGAAGTCACTGAAGAACGTTTCCGTCCTTTCTTCCAAGTGCTCGTATTAAAACATGATCGCAGTATTTTCACCAAAGCAGATCATCCCAATAACAGCCCTTCACACCAAGTAAAGCTCTCAGTTTAATTCTTCATGCACGGGCTTATGTTTCAAAAATAAGCCCGTGCGGAATACATCCATGAATCGCTTATATGATGTCGTGATTATTGGAGGTGGCTTAGTGGGCGCAAGTCTTGCCGCCGCCTTACGCCACAGTCCACTCAAAGTCACACTGCTTGAAGCAGGACACTGGTCTCCCCCCGATGCAATTTTGCCGAGCAGTTATGACGAGCGCGTGCTCGCCTTAAATTATGCCTCACAGCGCATTTTACATAGCTTAGGCGTGTGGGAAAAAATTAATCAACTTGCCACCCCGATTAAACATATTCATGTTTCTGATCAGGGACATTTCGGCAAAGCCCGCCTGCACTGTGAAGAAATTCAATTGCCCGCCTTGGGTTATGTGCTCGCCGCGCGCCAATTAGGACAAGCTTTGCAGCAAACTTTGCAACAAGGCAAGGTCGAAATTCAGGCAAAAATCACCGTCACCGATTTTAAACAGCATCCCGATTTCATTGAATTACAATGTCTGCAACAGGGTACGCCACAGCTTGTAAACAGCCGCGTGGTGATTATTGCCGACGGCAGCGACTCCAAACTGCGTGAAAAATTGAGCTTGTTGACCACACAACAAGACTATGCACAAACCGCAATTATTGCGAATGTGAGTTTAGAAAAATCACATCAGTTCACGGCGTTTGAACGCTTCACCGCAAACGGGCCCTTTGCCTTATTGCCCTTGGCGAATAAAAATTGTTCACTGGTGTGGACGGTACAACCTGACAGCGTGCAAGCAAAATTAGCCCTCAGCGAGCGCGAATTTTTGGCAGCCTTGCAGCGTGAATTTGGCTGGAAGTTGGGCGCGTTTACTCAAGTTGGCACTCGTCATGCCTATCCTTTACGTTTAGTGCGCACCCCGCAAAGTATCAGCACGCGCAGTGTAGTGATTGGCAATGCAGCCCATACTTTACACCCCATCGCAGGACAAGGCTTTAATTTGGGTTTGCGCGATGTGGCAAGTTTAAGTGACATCCTGCTCACCGCCCACCAAGCAGAACAAGATTTGGGCAGTGCGGCGGTGTTGAATGCTTATGCCGCCATTCAACAACCTGATCAAGCCCGTGTCGCTGGGGTGACTGATAGTTTAGTGCAAATATTTTCTAATAATTTACCCGGACTGCGTCATGTGCGGGGTTTAGGATTATTAGCTCTAGACCGTTGCAGCCCGCTGAAACGGCATTTCATGCGCCAGATGACGGGGTTAAACGCTTATCCGAGTCAATTGCTCTGTGGTGTTGTGGAGAAGTAGGGGGATAAAATTGACCCGACTGCCCCCGCACATTCCTAAGCGGTTTTAACAGGAGATGGGTCGCAGTGGTCAAAGGAGTATCCTGCCAGAACCTAACAAATGATATTCTGGTGTCATGCGTTTTCGGGTTTTGTTAGCACAGGTACGTTGTAACGCAAGGGATGACACATCACTCTGTGTCTAAACGCCTATTTTATTTCATGGAATACAGCCGTGGGCAGCTACGATGCGCTATCTTTCCCTTTTCTCATGATTTGTAATAGCCATATTGCAATCTATACCCGACTTCACCCGTCAGGTGAAACCCGCCGACGGATAGAGGTCGATGGATTGTTCCTCCCTGTGAACAAGGAGCTTACCGTACTGTAAAAAATAGCGACACTGGTATAGCGTTGTCAAAAAATCCCCCTGAAGGAGGAGCTTTCAAATCAGCAAGGAAATCTAATGAACAATCATAAAATGCTGTCTGCCGATATAACATTGTCCGCCACTGCTGAAGAAGGCGTTCCCGTGCCGCATGTCTTAACTCAAAAAGACGAAGTGGTTGAATTGCATCCGCAAACGCATCAATTAACCCTGCAACTGAATTGGGCTTGTGGGATTGATTTAGATTTACATGCGTTTTATCGCAGCAAAAATGGGCGATTTGGACATGTTTACTTTGGGAAAAAAGGTAATATTAAACAACCACCTTACATGCAACTGCTTAAAGATGCTGGAGTTTTGCAAACTCAGGGCAATAAAACTGAATTGTTGAAAGTCTATAATTTAGAATATTTAGACTATCTTCTCATCGCCAGTAATGTGTTTAAACTGCTGGGGTTTTCAGATAATCAAGAAAGCTTTGCAGATTATGGGGGACAACTTAATATCAGCACTGATAAACAAGACTCATTAATCATGCCGTTGAATGCCACCGATATTGGAAAGTGGTGTGTGATTGCCAAGTTAGATAACACCCTCGCCAACACGCCGAAAATGATTTATCTAAATCGAGTTCAAAAACAAGAACCGACAATCAGTGATTTTTGAGCAGTTTACGTTTTTAAACTGCGCCCCCAACCCCCTAAAGGGGGCTAAACATAAAAGATTTTGTCTTTTAAGCCCCCTTTAGGGGGTTGGGGGCGCAGTTAAGCACTTAACAAACTCTTAGACCATAAACTGCTGATAGGCTGCCTCATTTTCACCACCAAACGCTGTGAAAACGCGTTCTAACAAGCTCGCAAATAGCGCACTCATTAGCACAAAATCGCTGTCGAAACGTTGTGCGGCATCATCACCCGCTTCTTGTTTGGCTTGTTCTTGAAAAGCTTCTAAAAATTGCAGGCGTTTCAAAATAAACTCTTCAGTCATCACAAAGCCTAATTGTTCTTGCCACTGTAGCGCAATCTGCGTGACCATTTTGCCCGCAGTGAAATGCCCTTGTAATTCTTCAGAAAGCAAATTTTGCCGCTTACAATTCAGCACCGCGCCTTCATTGTCCGCATCCGCCAACTCACAGGCATCGGCAAGGCTGAAATCATCGGGATAGGTTTGTTGAGTGAGCCATTCGGTCATCACCGTGGCGGGCGCGTTCACTAATTTCGGAAACACCACGGGTAAACTGCCCAAAGTTTTCCGCAAAGTATTGGCAAAATCTTCGGCTTTTTTGCGGCTGGCAGTGTCAATCACCAACCAACCTCGCGCCACATCGATATACGCATACATCACATGCGAACGCGCAAAAGCACGCGGTAATAAATCCTGAATCACTTCATCTTTCAGTGCGTCGCGTTCTTTTTTACGAATCCGACGTTGTTGTAATTCTTCAAGTTCAGTAATTTTTTCTTGTAAATGTTCGTTAATCACCGTCGCAGGTAAAATCTTTTCTTGTTTGCGCAGTGCGAATAACAAACAATTATTGGCGGCATGAACCAAAACAGGTTTTTCAACTTCTGCATGTTTAAAAGGCGTGACCCATCCCGTGCTCACTAGTTCTAAGTTGCCACATTTCACAAAAGGCTGGGTTGCCAATTGCTGATTGAATTGCTCAGCAGACAGGGTAAAGGGCTTGATAAACCGAAATAAGTGAATATTTTTAAACCACATTAACGTTTCCTTAACAATTTTGAACTGGGCGCGGGCGAGTGAATAATACTGAAACTTAGGCTTGCTTTGATGTGACAACAACACAATTTTATCAGCATCGGAATAATAAACAGTTTAACATTTGTAATAGGCAATGTAGGAAAAGATTATATAATTATAATTTTTTCAATTGGTTACTGTTATCCGTATTCACAAATCCCTCAAGCAAAGCCATTCAGGTGAGCATGAAGCAAGGCTAAAAATCGCGTTAAAAAAAGCCCCCAACCCCCTGAAGGGGACTAAAGATAAAGATTAAAACGCTTTTAAGTCCCCTTTAGGGGATTTAGGGGCTTCTTTGAAAAGCTTCACTTTGGGGATTGGGGACGCAGTTAAATTTCAATTTATGGAGAAATTATGCAGGTATCACGTTATTTGAGTTCAGGAATTTTATTGTGTTGGCTGGGATTCACGGCGGGTTGTGCCAATCTTCCCGAAGATGAAACGCGTCCTGCTGAAAAGCCAACACCCCCGACAATAAATTTACTGAAGGCGGTGAATGCTGACCCCAGTAAGAGCCTGTTAGCGTCCACCCTGAGTGCGGGCGCACAGTACGTTATTCCTGACGAAGTTGCCAAACGTAAAGCCAGCACAGAAAACCAAGATGAGTTGGTGGAAGGTGAAAGTAAACGGGTATTTCAGTTAATTCGTGAAGTGAAGGCGATTAATTACCAGATTAAACTCGATCTGAGTGGTGCACGTAAACAACTGAATAAAGTTAAGAAATTAGCACGTAAGCATAAAAATAAAGATGCGATGCTGACCCAAAGCAAAGCCAGCGTAACTAACAAATACAACGAAACCTATCAACTGATGGGTGCAGTTGATAAAGAATTGAAGACCAGCGAAGGCTTGCTCGAAGAATTACGCGCTGAGATTACTGCTGCCAATAAGGGTAAATTCAAGGGTTGGGAATTGCGCCTTGACGCGCTGCGTAAAGAACGCATGCAGCTGGAGCAGTATGCCGCTCAATTATATGCCTTGCAGGCAAAGTGATGACAACTTTGGTAAACGCTTGTGCCGTCAGTGATAACCCTTGGGAAGATGAGCTGGTTGGAGGTAAGTAATTATCAGCAAGAAAAAAGATTATTAACAACTTAAATTTTGAGGGGAATGGTTTCTGTGGTGGAAAACTGTTCCCTGATAGGTTTTGTAAATCCCTTCCTTTTATTCATTCCCCAATCT
>JACCEE011913050.1_pt1 | contig 13953 bp, 12 predicted proteins | sample 7449931 | NCBI WGS metagenome assembly JACCEE01 (sample SAMN15323457, study PRJNA562643) | freshwater metagenome | isolation source: river surface water | place: USA:Blue River Watershed | collected 2017-08-19 | reverse complement strand
TAATGAAGGTCTAAGCAACCTGAAACGGCTTAAGATACAGTCCTCCCTCTAGGGAAACTTAGAGGATTAAGAGTGCTTACAGCAACTAAATGCTATATGTGCTTCACAATTATTTCATGTTATATAACTTTATATATAATATGAAGGTTACCATTTTTGTTCGCAAAAATTGAATCATGTAATTAGATTTACCACCATACAATCAAACCCACATTTACATTATGACACAACAATTCCAAGAACAATATAATCATATCGTTCAAAAATACTCGCCCGCTACAGTGACTTTCAAATCCGGCCACACAAAATCGGTTGGACGAACCGCTAACCAAATCAAAAATCCCATATGGGAAATCACAAATCCCCACACTGACGAAATTACCGCGTTAATCATGTACTGCGAACCCAATGAATACTGCGAATTATGTCCCCACAGCTACCAAAAAATACTGGATTACGAAGCAACCCATAACAATGGCGAAAAACTGACGTGGTATAAAACATCAAACGGTTATATATCGTGTAATAACAAAGTCTTTATCCACCAAGTCATTATGGAGACGTGGGGACACGGAAAAGGCATTAGCACCGTAAGCGTAGACCACTGCGACCGAAATCCGCTGAACAACCGATACGACAATTTGCGCGTTGCGACAATGAAAGAACAACAGAAGAACAGTAAAGGAACTGCGGATGACGGAACAAAGCGTAATCGAAAAAATAGCGCTCGCGCACTTCCAGTAGGAATCACACAAGATATGATGAGAAAATACGTGGTATACTACCACGAGTGGTTGAATAAAGAACATACAAAAAGCCGCGAATTCTTCAAGGTTGAAAAACACCCCAAACTTGAAAAACCGTGGATGACCAGCAAATCGGAAAAAGTATCGCTCCTACAAAAACTAGAAGACGCAAATAGGGTTGTAAGTGATTTGGAAAAGGGTATATTACCAGCACCCGCGATAGCCACGATGCCCAAATACATTTCGCTTGTCGTTGTGCGTGACAAACCGCACTTGGTTTATGAAAGAAGACGTAGCGAAACCGGCGCTCGTGAAGGATTGCGTATGGTATTACCCGAAAATTATATACTCACTGATGAAATCGTCAAATTGAAACAAAAAGTAGAGGAGAAATACGGAGTAATAGATTGAACCGCTTTCACACACTCCTCCACATACAAAAACGTCGCCATTATACAAGTAAAACTATAACATACATATTCCGCTATCTACGAATAATAAATAATAACACTGGTGTATTCTACTACTTCATTATATTCGTTTGATTCCGGTACTACCCCTGCTCCAAAACACGACAACTGCCACACAATATTATCCAGTGTAAAATAATACTCGCCTCTCATTTTATGAATTGTGTAAATTGCATCTCGATGAAGATTACAACGAATATCTGCGAATGTATGGTCATTCACATGGACTGTATGTTTATGGATGACACTATCATGTGACTGTTTTTTAGAATGGAATACATTTGTTAACACTCCTACTCTTATATTTGACAATACTGGGTTTGTGGTTTTACATAAAACAGCTACTTTTCGAGGAGAGTCATCTGTAATAATGTTTCGAAGGGTAAATAAGTACAAGGTTGGCATGGGACCGATAATTATAATAGGTATACCTATACATTGTATATCAATTTTACACTGTTACATAATTAAGTCCGCCATAGCGGATATAACATTCAACAGAGATACCAATAGCTATTCGCTGGTATATACAATGTAAAGGGGTAGTGTGAGTTTACGTTTACGTTTACGTATATGTGTTATATGCGTCGCTTTCTAGTAGCCCAGATAACCGAATATATTACAATCAACCTCATTTCGTGCAATGTATTATGTAAATGGTAACGCCATTTTTTTATGTGTATTATTTTTGTAAAATTATTTTTGTAAAATTATTTTTGTAAAATTATTTTTGTAGTATGTCAATTCTTCGACCTTGTAAATATACTTCGTTTTGAACTAGAAGAAGACATACCGCCCACTACAGACGCAGAGGCAGACCCACTAGAAATAGTAACATCAGACATAACCGCCTGGTTCGGATTTATCATCTTTCCCGACATGATTTGTGGTACTTGCGTGTATCCATATGTTCGAAGGTAATATCTCAAATCTCTCAAATATTGACTCCATGAATATGTTGCAAGAGGATTTGTACGTAACAGATTTACCGCAAAGTATGTCAATGCCCCTGCCGCTTTATTATCAAACACGGTATCTGCTGAAGTCTGGTCGTCGCGGCAGCCACTTATCATATATACATCACCTGTGGTTACTGGATAATTAAGTTGCGACATCCGTTGCATCGTAAGCCATGACTTATTGCGAGGATTATATACACTATTATCATCATACCGGTATCGAATATCACACCCAGTTCCATTATGACAGCAGTCAAGAATAATATATAGTTTCGCACCCGCCGGGATCTTATTAATCAGACGACTACGAATGTCATCATCGATAATAAATCCTGCTGTAGCATAGTCAACCGGACAAAGACAGGAATCTGCGCCAGTTATTTCATCTCCATTTCTATCTCGAACGAGAGAACCATGCCCGGAATAATGGAAGAAGAGTTCATCGCCCGCCTTTACGCCTGAAACAAGCGCGTCAATTGCAGCGATAATATTCTGTTTGCTTGGTACAATCCCCTCTCCATCATCACTCAATATCGTCATGTTTGCGGAAGGATAATTACGATACTTCGTAAGAAAATAAAAAACATTTTTTATGTCGTTGATGCATCCGTAGAGTTCACTTGATGTACCAACATAATTTATTCCGATAAGTAGTGCGCGTTTCATGACTAGTATGTACGTACGTACGTATGTATGTATGTATGTATGTATGTATATAGTATATATGAATATTATTAATCACTGTCACTCACAAATAGTCGATTCATTGCAGCCACCTCTGGTTTCACAGACAGTGCCGATGTCATAAACAACTTTCGAATAATCGCATCATCTCTTACACGAATTGTGTAGTCTTGCTGTATTGAGTTTCTGCCAACACGTCCCATTGCTTGAATCGCTTTCTCTTGCGTCATTTCACCTAGATCTTTCCCGATATACCCATGACAGAACTGGTAATTTGTTCCATAAATATAATCGGTTGAAGTGATGATCATATACAGTTTTTGTTGTGATGCAAGGGACTTCATGACATCCGTATATTTGGGGTCTGTATGATTCGTGATTGCCCCAATACCCATGAGAAGCAAGAGTTTCCAGCATGTATCTACATTAAGCAGCATGATTTTCTCAACATAGTTATCATCGACGCGAGATGTAAACTCATTCGTTACTGCCTTTTTCGATGTCCATGTTCGGAGATGTTCGAATCGGTTTGGTACAAACAAATCATGTAGTGCGGCATATTTTACCATCTTCTTCAATTCTTCCACGCGAATAACATATCTCTCTGTCTCCGGATTTACGCGGGTATTTGACGAGAACTTCCGCTCCTTTTTATCGTCGCCATCATCATTCAATTTCCCTTCGATATCCTTGATCTTTTTTTCGAGATCTTCAATCTCCTCGTATAACTGGGTATTATATTCAATCGTCTTTAATATATCATCCATTACAACAGGCGGAATCTTCGCTATTTGCAGAGCATACTTCGCGATTTTATCAACATCTTGAACAAGGAATATCGTCGGACCATCAGTAAGAGTATGCGCATCAGACGTGGTAATTTGAACAACCGATGCATATACCTGTTTACGCGTAGATGTCAAGTTGTCGACTAATGATGTCCAACATTCCGGACGAATATTTTGTAAAAGGGTAAGGTAGTACTCTTTCAAACTAGTCATTGTCACTTGAGATAAATCGGAGAAGTACATGTCGACTGCATATCTGGGCGATGTATAAATCGTTGTTTCTTCGCTGTCAGTAGAACAATATTTCGTCTCACTGACATACTTGATAAACCGGACAATTTCCTTCAAATCAAAGTATCGCATGAGTGTGCGATATGTCTCGCAGTGTTGCGCGCATTCTATAACAGCGTCGTAATTATTGCCAAACATAAAATGCGGCAATTCAACATATCCGCCCTGATTAATAATTGGAATCGACTTTTTGAAGTCATGACTAACAATACTATGTACTTGACCGGATGAAAATTTCTCCTTAAAGTCAGCCAGAACCTGCGCGATTTCATGTTCTCTCGGAAGAGTCGCTGAAGAGAGTACAATATTCGGTATAATGTTCTTGCTCCAATTTGCGTGAATAATTTCATGAAGAGGGTGTTCCGCATAATCGAGTGATATAGTCGGTTCATCCCAGTAAGTGATAATTCGATTCACATTATTGAATGCATTCATATAATTCATCGCAATAAGGTATGAGCGAATATCACAAATCATGATTTCAACATCATCACCCACACTATTATCAACTTTACGAATCCTCCCGTTGTTTTTATCGCGAATTGCTTCTTTTACAGCGAAGTAGTGAAGTCGAATATCTTCTACTGAACCACATCCGAATGCAAAGGCGATTTTTTTATTCACGTTTATCGCGGCTTTTGCAAGAGCGAGACCAACGTGTCGAGCTGCACATACGAAAATAACGCGAAACTGTTCCGATAATCCGAGAGGAGACAATGTTTTTCCTGTACCGGTTGGGGCAGTATATAGAATAAGTTTCGGTTCAGGACGTTTACATAAAGTAAACAACTCTTTTTGGTGTTCATATAATTGCTTGTCTGCATATGTAAACACATATTTATTGCGCTCCACGAAATCGTATGACATGTTTATAAACTTGGAAATATCCACGTCTGGTTCATATAACTTGATGATGTATTTCGCAATCTCGCCGATAAACCGATTGCATTGTTCGACGTGATACCCCAGTAAAATCGTTAGTGAATAATAATAATACATCCACATAGACTTTACAGTAGAAGATGCATTTGCCGGGTATTGGTTATTTTTGTGTTCTACTGTATTCGTGATAAGTTCAAGTATGACATGATCAAACGTTTTTATGGTGTCTTCTTTTAATTGTGAATGCATATTTAATATACGCATTTTGTCGATTTTTTTGATTTCCTTTTTAGACTTTGTGATTGCGGGGATGGAGAGTTTGTACTTTTGGATGAGTTTATTTATATCGTTTTTAAAGTAGAGCATGTAGAGGTGGTTATCCATTTCTTCGGAACTAGTTATTTTAAGAATAGAGCTGATTGACTTTGAGTTGTTATATATAAGATTCACGTTGTGAAATCCTTTTATAATTAGAGTAAGAATCTCTACTTCTTCCGCGGATTCGGGTATTTCGATACTATTCCATTCGTCGGATGTCAGTTTGGTTTGAAGAAGAGTTGTAGTCATTGAGATAATACGATGCTGCAGTACTGCAATAAGATGCTATCTATCATAATAAATATTCTTTATTTCAATTTTACTATGATAATGTTGTGTTCACGCATGCCGTTGCCGCCGAGTGTATGTAAAAAAAGAGATGGTTTATTACCATAGTATATTGCGGCTTAAATTATTCGCCGAGTACTTATTTGACTTCCAGTTACCTCTCATTCCGGCAGTTCGCGTTAGGTAGTTGTGGCGGCGTGTTTTATTTTTGTGTCGCGTATAGTCTTCATATCCCATTTGACCGAAATGAATCCATTTATTTTGAACTGGATCGCATATTCTGTATTTCTTTTCATCATTCGTCGCAGGATATATCTTTGCACTTTTCCCTAGATACTTATACGCCATTTTTTGTGCTTTCACTGGATCCGAATATTGATAGATCGCTCTCTTGAATGTTCTTTGTGATTTAGGTACATAGCCACATGTACCTACAAGAGGAACATAAGTATTCCTGCGTTTTTTGGTTGACCTGGAATGAGTCGACATAATTTATATGTTCAACGGTAGTATATTCAAAGGAAGATATATACATATATACGTGAATATATATTTCATGTAAAAATTGAAATAAAATAATAATAATAAAGAATACAGTACACCCTTACCCAAACTTTATTGAAGTTACATACATATAACAATGGATATGGAATCATGTCACCGTTTTCCAATTATCGTAAGTTTCGATGGTAACATCGGTTCAGGTAAATCGACCACTCTTGAAAAGTATAAGGAATATTATAAGAGTATTACATCAAATAACGCAACAGTCGCAGACGAAGAGGTTTGTTTCGTCCAAGAACCGGTCGATGAATGGTTGACTGTATTTGATCACGAAGGCACGCATATTCTCGAGAACCTGTATAAAAATACAAAAAAGTTCGCATTTCGGTTTCAGATGATGGCATATATCTCTCGTCTTGCATTACTTAGGCGGGCTGCCCGAAACCCAAAAGTAAAGGTTATTGTCACAGAACGAAGTGTAGAAACAGATAGAAATGTATTTGCAAAGATGTTATACGACTCCGGGGATATCGAACATGATGAGTTTATCATCTACAATAAATGGTTCAATGAGTTCTTGGATGATTTGCCTGTGGAGGGTATTGTTTATATTCGCGCACAACCGGCGACATGTATAGAGAGAATTGAGAAACGTGCGCGTTCTGGTGAAACAATCGATCCAGAATATATTAACAGGTGTCACTTATATCATGACCGATGGATTTGTAATGAAGGAAAGAGAGTATTATATTTGGAAGCGGACAAGGATGCACTTACCGACGAAGAACACTTTGATGACCGAATGAAGCGAATCTTTTCATTTATTAATGAACTTATGGCGGAACAGGCGCAAAAGTAAAACGAAGCAAACGAAGTACCGATGTATAATCAAAATATCATATAAAAACAAACTAAAGATTTTTTTATGATATGTGTATTGATATTTCTATCATTTATATAGCATTAATAAAATGAGTGATGATGAAACGTGTTGCCGTTATGTATCAAGTCGCGGGTTATTAAAGTCGTGTTATGTACGTTCTTATTCCCCCAAATCAAGTTGTCCGAATGACCTCTTGTACTTATTCGACTTTATCAGCGACCAAGACAACAAATATTATAATTTCGTATTATCAACCAAGTGTCGACATGTTCCGATATATGTATGTAGCGAGGCTCTTAGGTCATTTATTACTGCAATTCTTCCAAATATACATATTCCATTTATACTTGTAACTGGCGACTCGGATTTATCGATATATCGTGAAGCGATTCATGCGGACGAGTTTAATACATTAATCGAGTCTCCATTCTTGAGGAAATGGTTTGCCCAAAACCTTTTATTACCGGATTGTATCTCTCAGATTATGAATATACATAGCGATCGTCAGCGAAAGGACATTATTCTACATAATAAACTGGTACAGTTACCCATCGGGTTAGATTATCATACTGTTTCAAATTGTCCCAACCACCGATGGTCTACACCGGAAGATGTTGACACGAGTCCGGTGGGACAAGAACTAACGATGGTTCGAATTATGCAGAAAATGCAGCCATTCTATGAACGAACCATCAAAATATTTTCGAATGCACATTTGGTGTATGACCGTCATGGTGAGAGAGAGGCCGCCAAGAAAACGATTCCACCTGAATTAGTTTATGCAGTATCCGATTTTGTTCCACGGACGAAAACATGGAACATGATGACCGAGTATGCATTTGTGTTATCGCCCTATGGAAACGGCATGGATTGTCATCGAACATGGGAGGCATTATGTCTTGGTGCAATTCCAATTATACGCGGACACGTATTTGATTCAATGTTTGAAGGACTGCCGGTATTAATCGTGGATGAATGGTCGCAAATAACAAATGACCTCTTGGTGGAAACTGTAACCCGATTTAAAGAGAAGCATATTTCTGGAATGTTTAACTACAATAAACTGATGTTGCGGTATTATACAAATATGTGGACTTGATTATGCGAAAAACAAGAAAAACAAATACTATAGTTATTACCTATGTTAGTTCATAATGAACCGTGAAAAGAACGATGTTGGTGCATTATTGTCGCCAAAGCCATTATTACTATCGCGTTGATTAAAATAATATAGACTCGGTCCTGATTTGGAAAACGCGGCATCAGGCTTATATTTCAATATATCAATCTCTCTTCCTTTGGTTGGAAAGAGATCAGCGCCATAAATATCTTGTAGCATGAGCCATTCGAACATGCCACCAATATAGACATATACATCCGAAAACCCGATTTTACATAGTTGTTCATATTTCTGATAGATGGTTTGATCATTCGCATTTTTTCCATATATAATTATCTTTATGTCTCGCGATGTTGTAATGAGGTCATTCATCACCCGTTCTTCATCTTTTATGGGAATTGTATTTTGTATAACACATGTTTGTAAGTTAGCCGCCATCGTATTTATTATTAAAAATGGTTGTTTTTCATTTATAAGATATTGTACATCTTCATAATTTGCTTTTTGAATATTTGATAACTCGTTTCCCATGTTATCGTGAATATAAATTATTACAAAATAAGCATAATTTATATTGTAGTATTTTACGCGTAGCTAGTTACTTCATATAACATACTAATTAAAAGTGAGTACAATATTAACACGTTCCTTCTTTATTCCTTTCATTGCAGATGATGAAAGTTCTTCGCGTTTTTTACGTGTTTTGTTGTCACTACTACCCACGCTTCCAATAACTCCGCTTCCCACACTACTACCATTGCTTCCAATCGAGTTTCCATCACTACATGTACTTGACATACTTGATATACTTGATATACTTGAATAAGAACCAATACTATCTACTGAACTAGTGGATGATGCAGTACTCGACTGTTTTGCATTTCGCTTAGATGTGTTATTCCGCGTATTCATATCATTTTCCACGTCGGAATAATTCTCCTTAATATATCGAATTACATCATTTTCAAGCGCCCATTTGAAAAAGTTTAACTGACCAAGAGTGGTTTGAATAAAGTTGCCATTCTTATAAGGAACGGATATTCTCTCCCACCTACAAAATGGGTCAAACCTACGTTTAGAATACGCCTTAAGTTTCAACTTGTAATCAACATATACCTTGAAGCGTTTTCCACACTTTGATGGGTGACCGTCCGAAACATCTTGGATCGCAGCAGCAGAAGGTGATGTATTCTGAATATTATATACAGTATCATGCTTCTTTGCATAGTTTGTCACAAACCAATCAATAATACGAAGAGAGATTTGCGATTCTCCGTTAATAATTTTCAACATTTGGTCCATGTTTTCATTTTCATTGTAAAATTTCAACAAATTGTGAAGAAGAAGTTCATTTTGAGTACTATAAATGGAATGGTTTGACGCTACCGACGGATATTTTGAAAATAAAGCATTGTCGTGAAACGATGCGACTTCAATACTTGCCATGAATAATTATCGAATGTTTTTTCTTAATGTTCGGATACTTATTATAGAACGCATCATTTTAAGCTTGTTTACACAAGTAAAATATTCGAGTCACTTGATTAGATAATATCAAAACAATATAGAGTAAAACATATGATTATAACTACACCAAGATAAGTTACAATTCTCAATAATGACGACATCTGAAGAAATAACAACGTCATTAACTATGATAAATGAGGTAAAAGATGAAATAAAGAGTATTATAAATCCAGTTAAATCAGAATCTACAGTGGATGAACCATTTTTTCCGAATAAAATGGAACATGGTAAGTATACCTTTTTTGTTTCACAGGCGTATGACAGAGAGGCACTTTCTGTTTATTTTTCAATAAATATCAACAAGTTACGGCCATTTGAAGAGGGTAAAGAGATTATCTTCGATATATGTGAGCATCATATCATATCATCTAAACACAAGGTGTGTGATAATATGGCGATTGGAATTGGAAATTATATATTCAAATATAATGACACTGATGTTATTATTGAGGTATCAGAGATCGGTCCTCCAGTGGATTCATGTAGAGGAATCATAATTCCTCGAAAAATGATTCTAAAATGTGAATCATGTCAAGTGATTGATAAGTTAATGTCTGAAGTAAAAGAAGTGTTCAAACGCACACATCGTTCAACCGATACTATGACAATATATGTTCCGAACAAGTATGGTGAATGGATTACATATGGAAAAATCCCGCCAAGAAAGCTTGATACGATTTATGTGGATGATTCAGTTAAATACGGTTTACTAAATGACATAACCCATTTCTTAAAGTCGGAAGATGAATATAATACGTTTGGTATTCCGCATAAGAAGAATTACTTGCTTACGGGTATTCCAGGAAGTGGTAAAACCAGTTTAGTAAAGGCGATCTGCAATGAAATCAAACACAATATTGCAATTCTAGCGGTGAATCATGATATGGATAATAGTACATTAACTTGTTTATTTGCAGGAATGCATTCTGAAACAGTCTTGCTTATTGAGGATATTGACTGTTTGTTTCATCAGCGTGATGCATCTAAATCATCAATGTTCAACTTTAGTAACTTACTCAACGTGCTAGACGGCGTATTGTATCGAAGCGGGTTAATTACAATTATAACAACGAATCATCCGGAGTTGTTGGATAGTGCAATTATGCGACAGGGACGCATGGATATGGTGTTTCAAATTAATTATCCAAAGAAGAAGGATATTATGAAGATGTTTTGTGTGATGTTTGAGAAAAAATATGTAACGGATGATGAAATGGCTACAGAGTTTGCGAGATTTTATAACTATATACAAGGTAAAAAAATACCGATGTCGGCGATTGTTAACTTTTTGTTTCGGCATCGCGACAAATATGAGGACCATATTTCTACGTTTTTGGACACCGATAGTTTTTTGAAGGAGGTTACATTTACTGATACGAAGCTTTATGGATAATAGATGTATTTTGTGCGAAAAGATGTTTCCAACAAAGGAAACGTATTTATGCCTTTGCTGCGACAGTATACCATTCCGGCGGATTGCGGCGTTTCCATGTTGCGATCTTTTGTTTATCAGGGGATTGGTAATATCTGCGGTACGATTCGACAGGGTCTTCTGGTACTTTGTATTGGTCCGGCATTGCAAGGGCAAACTTGGTTATACCGCGCGAAGGAAACTTATCTGGATGCGGGGCATGTGCGCGCAGGTATTGAGCAACAATGTAGGAGCGGTGTTGTTTTTCTTCGGGGTGGTTATACCTGAACTTCCATTCGGTATGCATGGCTTCAATCATATCAAGTGTCCACATGTAGTTGTCAAGAGATTGACGCATCCAAATTGTAACTGGGTGATTCTTATGGCTCACTTTGTATAGGGGCGGATCATGTACTTCTTCCGGATCAAGTAACTGTTTGGCGGCACATAACATTTGAACTGCTTCGAGAATCATTTTGGATACATGTTTGTCGAACATTGCTTCGGCACATTCACGAAAGTTCATGGAAAGAATAAAGAGATTCATTGTAGTGATAGCGAATCTGAGACGGCTTCTTGTTGTTTGATAGTTCTTACTGTCAACCAATAAGTCAATTACTTATTTCAATTTTTTGAGGATGGGATGACACGATGAATCGAACTTTTGATTGAACGGATGGCTGTGTGTTACCTTAATCAAGGTGGAACATACAATGTGCTTTTTTTTGTTTCCAAGTCAGTGTCAGCCGTTGGAACCAAAAAACACACATTTTGGAGGCCCGAAAAAGGCCGGTTTGATAGAACCGAAAGGGGCGACCCTCCAAAAAAGCCCTTTTTTGAAAAATACAAAAGTCGCGATTTGGCTATTTCAATAATTTATTACCATATATCATGTATAATCGAAACATATAATGAGTAAAATGCGTTTTATGGTGTCAGGTATGGTCACAATTTTATGACGCGAACATTGCAATGGTTACATCATTTATCATATTATATTTAATCGTTCGTTGGGGGAAAAATGGGGGTCAGTCACAACGTGAAAAAAAATGCGTTTTCAAAATCTATTTTTGGCAAGTCGCGACTTGGACATGTACGAATTCCGATGTTTCCAAAAGCACAAATGGAAACACTTTTTAGCACATTGTACAAGGGTGACCATATATCGTGTGGAGGATTATTAAGTGTTGTGGGTTTTTGAAAAGTCAGTAAGGATCGGGGTGGGGCTTTGACCCTTGTTTGACTTTGCAAAATATTTTTGAATCGAGAGGTTGGTTTTTTTAATAATTCCCTTGTTTGACTTTGTAAAATATTTTTGAATCGAGAGGTTGGTTTTTTTGAATAATTCCCTTGTTTGACTTTGCAAAATATTTTTGGATCGAGAGGTTGGTTTTTTTGAATAATTCCCTGTATAATATTCACTCTTTGCGGACTCTTTGCGTTTAACTTATGTAAAATGTATAAGTACAAATTATATATAACATGAACTACTTGTTTGATACAAAAAGAAGCACACCATTATGTGAAATAATGGGAAGAAACAAAAGCGATAAAGGATCTATAAATATTGAGTCTAGTTGGCATAACTATACGACATTTTATTATAGTATATTCAAGGATTTACACACAAAGAAACTAAGAGTGTTTGAATTAGGTTTAGGAACAAATAATGTAAATCTCCCATCCAATATGGGTCCTGATGGAAGACCAGGAGCATCTCATTATGGTTGGTCTGAGTTTTTCGTTAACTCTCATATTTTTGGCGCAGATATCGATACTGATATATTGTTCAATACTGACAAAATAAACACATTTTATTGTGACCAAACAAACCCAGAAGTTATTAAAAAAATGTGGGATGAACCAGTATTACAAGATAACTTTGATATTATCATTGAAGATGGATTACATACATTCAATGCAAATGTTTGTTTTTTTGAAAATAGTATACATAAACTAAACCCAAATGGATATTTTATTATAGAGGATATAAAAAACGATGATGAATATTTATTTGAAAGTAAGATTAAAGAGTGGGGAAGTAAATATACAGACTGTGTATTCACTTTATTAAAAATACCATCATCCGTGAATCAAATTGATAATAATTTATTAGTAGTGGTTAAATCGGACGTGTAAGTTAAGAAGCTTATATTTTCCAGATCGAGAAGTTAGTTTTTTGAATAATTCAATTATTTTATAAAAAATAAATAAAATAATTCAACAAAACAAATTAAATTATTTTATAAAAAATAATTCGACAAAATAAATAAAATTATTTTATACAAAAAAAATAATTCAACAAAATAATTCAACAAAATAAATAAAATTATTTTATACAAAAACAAATAATTCAACAAAATAATTCAACAAAACAAATTAAATTATTTTATACAAAAACAAATAATTCAACAAAATAAATTAAATTATTTTATAAAAACAAATAAAATTATTTTATAAAAACAAATAAAATAATTCAACAAAATAATTCAACAAAATAAATTAAATTATTTTATACAAAAACAAATAAAATAATTCAACAAAACAATTCAACAAAATAAATTGTTATCGATCCTTCCGCCGCATATACTAACCCACCATTATAGGCGTTTATGCTGTGTAAAATTACACACAATGATAGAATAATATGACACCAGTATCGAGCAAACTATTTTTGTGCTAAAATGTGTTTCCATTTTACCATAAAATGGAATCAAAAAAAACGCACTTTTTGAGGCCCGAAAAAGTACCGGACCCATGAGAGAGGCCGGTCGGCCTGCCCAACCTCCGGTAAAAATTGCCAATATTTTCGAACATTATATATATCATCTTACGATATATGATGTTATCGTACGATATATGTTGATGAAAATCGCATGTTCAGTCACAAATGACAGTCACAAATTATTTTACTGGATATTCGATACCGACATGATATATGGTTTGCCATACATATTTAAAAATCCAGAATTGTCAAAAAATCAAAAATGTGCAAAAAAATGCGTTTTCAAAATCTATTTTTGGCAAGTCGCGACTTGGACATGTACGAATTCCAGTGTTTCCAAAAAGCACAAATGGAAAC
>JACCEE010142469.1_pt1 | contig 13954 bp, 10 predicted proteins | sample 7449931 | NCBI WGS metagenome assembly JACCEE01 (sample SAMN15323457, study PRJNA562643) | freshwater metagenome | isolation source: river surface water | place: USA:Blue River Watershed | collected 2017-08-19 | reverse complement strand
CTTGCACCTTGAATCCATTATCTTGTTGTGGAATAGGATTATTTATGCCAGAGTTATCCCTTTTCAAGGAAATTTGCCGATCATTAATGTCATATTTAATATGAGTTCCTTTAAAGAGATTATCCAATATCTCGTTGATGGGCCGGTTGGTGTAGCTTATGTTCACGAGCCGATTAAGGTCTATTGCGTCTTTCGAATAAAAAAATATGAATTCGCTGTTTTTTTCGATGTACTCAAAAACATCTTTAACTTTTTTATTTTTTAGGTGAATAGTCATCTTTTTACCCATGACTGTTTTGTTTGTGATTTCTTCAGTTGTATGCCCGGCAAGAGTATTGAAACAGATGAAGAAAATTAAAAATAATTGAAACGGAACGAATCCTATCGTCCGTGCAAGTTTGTTTTTTTTCATGAAATTTTGTTATAAATCTACTATTTGTAACTATCGGTTTTTATTAAAACATGACTTGATAACATTGGCGTGTTATTCAGTCTGTTGTGTTCAGTGTTTTTTCTTTCTTCTTTTTTCTATTTCATAGGCAAACGATTTAAGTTTAACAATTTAATTTAAGAATAATTACAGGTTTTCTGATGTTGATTTACAGCTTATTCTGCCATTTCTGCTACCTTTGTAATTGTTTTAAGATCAAACAATGTAACTATCGGGTTTGAGGTAAAACATGGCTGGATGATATTGGCGTATTATCCAGCCTTTCTTTTCTCTTATTTTATATCAATAATAATTTTGTTTGCATTTTCTTGATAAGTAATAGGTACTGAAAAAGAAATGGACTTCAATATATCCTCCAGATTTTCTTTCAGGTCTAGTTTTCCGGATACTTGTAACTCTGCAACTTTATCTGTAAATACAAATTCTTTTCCATAGTATCGTTTTAATTTGGCAAATACTTCATCCATCCGGTCATCTTGGATAATCATGAGATTTTCTTTCCAACAAATGTATTTTTCAACATCTACTTCTCGTGGAATACCTGCTTTTCCATCTTTAATGGCTGTAAATTGATTGGGCTTCATTATTACAACTCCCTTCGTACGGTCTGTAACATTAACTTTTCCACGAACCAGTACTACCGACGATTGGCTGTTATCTGAATATGCTGAAATGTTGAATGCTGTTCCCAATACATTTACGTCAAATTGATCGGTTTTTACCACAAAGGGCCTATTTTTATCTTCTATTACATCCAAGTATACCTCTCCTTGTACGAAAATTTCTCTTTTCTTTTTATCGAAGATTATCGGGTAAACAACACGTGAACCCGAGTTGACCCACATTTTAGTTCCGTCTGAAAGTAATAACTGGATTCGTTTTCCCATAGGAACCACTACTTGATTGTATTTTTCGGTCTCTTTCTCCCCTTGTTCTACAAATGTATTGTTTATAGCCAGTTTACCTGAATTCGTATATTCAACCTGCTCATTTTCATTTAACATTATCTCTTTATTGTTACCCAACTGGAGGAGAATCTCTTTTCTTTTGAAGGTATTTGGATCTAATTCTTTGATAGATTCTGCTACAGCCAGTATGTTTTCATCGGGTACTCTATTGAAGAAAAGAAAGGATGCCAGCAAAAGAGCTACAGAAGCAGCAGCTGATCCACAAAGAATAAGCTTTCTTTTTCTTTTCAGCCTCTTTAACTCTATTTCCTTTTCAATACGATACCACAAAAGCTCTTTTCGCAATGGATTTGCTGAAACTGGATTCTTTTTCAGATGGGAAATTATTGTCCGAGCAACCTTAGTCATATGTTGTTTCAATTCACTCATTATACTATTCAATCTTTAACGTTTGTAATAGATAGAGTGATTTTAAGTAAAGGTATACTCTAAATAAATGTTAAAATTAAATTTTCTTTACGATATCTCTTAATTTTATTAAAGTGCGTGAGAGGGTATTCTGGGCTGATTGAGGATTGATGTCAAGTATTTCTGCTATTTCGTTATAAGATAACTCTTTCACATAACGCAAGTAGAGGATGTTTTTTTGGTTTTCGTTCAGCGAATGGAAAGCATTCATTATTTTTTTGCTGAGATAGAGTGATTCATCATCGTGAGGGAAAATATTTTGTAACACATCTTCTTCAATTGCCAAATCAAAAGCTTGTTCTTTCAATTCTTCTGTAATATTATTGTTAATATCAGCCAGTATCCGGTTGCGAAGCGACCTAAGCAGGTAGGCCTGAACATAACAGACAGGCTTTATTGATTTATTTTCAAAAATTGAGATAAAGAGGTCTTGAATACAATCCTCCACGGTTTCTGTTTTTTTAGTATACATCAGTCCGTAAGAAAAAAGAGAGTCAAAGTAGCGGCCATACAATATCCCCAGTGCTTGTTTATTGCCGATTCGGATTTCGTTCCATAAACTTGCATCATTCTGTTGATATAAAGAGTCTTTTGTGGCCATAATTTAGTTTTTCACTTAGGTCCGCAAATATATGAATTATATATTAAATACGATCTCGTATTATCTTCACAATAATAATGGGACATTGCCGCTTGGTCCGGAAGCCGGCTTGTTCTATACAACCGGGCAATAGTATTTATTTGAACATCGTGGATAAAATAAAAAGAGCAAATGGTTTTCCATTTGCTCTTTTTGTATGGGGTGCCTTACCTTAGTGCGAGGGTTCCATAACCACTTCGACGGTGTTGCCTTGTTTTAACAGAGACTTGGCCAGGTTCTGAATACTTGCAGGGGTGATCGCATTCAATGTAGCATCATAGGTGCTGTGATCGTCACGTTTCTTAAAGTAATAGGTGTCGATCGTATTTAACCAATAGCTGTTTTCCTGCAATGCTTCGGCATGTTTCTTTAGCAGGTTTTCCTTCGTCTTATTGAAATCTTCCGGACGAGGACCAGTTTCCGCTATTCTTTTCAGCTCATTGTGTACGATGGAGTTCATCTGGGCACGCTTGGCAGGATCTGTATCGAAATAGGTCTGCAAAACGGTGCGTCCTTCGGGGAAGCTCGAAATTTGAGCCGAAGTCTGCACTCCGTAGGTTCCTCCTTCATCTTCGCGTACTTTCTCCATGTACACCAGATCAAGAATCTGCTTGAACATGGTAAGTGTAAGCCGGTTTTCGAGGGTATAAGGCAATTCGCCGCTGAAAAAGTTCACTACCGAAGCCTTGGGAGTTTGAAGTGAACGGGCAAAATGGTTCACTGCCGAGCCTTTACGTATAGCCGGTACCTCGTTTACATTTCCTTTTTCCACTCTTTTGAGAGAGGGAAGGGTTGCCAGATATTGTTTGGCATATAGCTTGAGGCTGTCTTGATTTATATTACCCACAAAGGTGAAGGTAAAGTCGGATGCATCGGCAAAGCGTTCCTTATACATATCAAGGATGCGTTGGTAGCTTATCTTCTCGAAATCACTCTCTTTTAGTCGCACCGTCCTTGGATTATTATTGTAAATTTCCTTGGTTATGGTGTCGCTGAAGGCAACCATCGGATTGAGTTCGTAGTTTTTTAACTGAGCTTTGGTACGTCCCTCAAAAGATGTATAGGCTTCGGTATCGGGGCGCAGGGCTGTAAACTGAAGATAGATCAGCTGGAAGAGTGTTTTCAGGTCGGCCGGAGTTGATTGTCCGTTCAGACTTTCGTTATCCATACCCAGACTTGCTGATACGGAGGCTTTCTTCCCGGCAAGGACTTTGGGAAGATCCACTGCACTGAAGTTACCCAAACCGCCCAGTCCAATCACATCGTTAAAAAGTTTCAGGTTGGCTGCATCTTCTTTGCCAAACAGTGAACTACCACCCGGACTGGTGGCGGTCATCAATACCTCGTCTTTTTTCAGTTCAGTAGGTTTCACAACTACCTTAACCCCATTTCCAAGGGTAAGAACGGTTGTTCCGAACAAGGGGTCTTTCTCTTCTTTCAGAATGGTTCCCGGAGTAGGTTCTCTGGCAATAAGAGGTTCGTTTGAGACAGTTTCCTTGTACGCTTCAACCTCTTGCTTCTGGGCTTTCATAAAGGTACGCAGCAGATCGTCTTCCGTGGGGTAGGTGAGTCCGGCTTTTTCGGGACCTGTAAGAGAGATAACGATATTTTTATCGCCAATCATGTCCTGTATATACTGGTTTATCTGCTCAACAGGTATACCCGGTGCAATCTGGTTAATCAGCGCGTACTCGGTCTCGATACCCGGAATATATCCTCCATCGGTAAAGTGAGTAACATATTCGTTGGTGTAGGCATCGTTTTTCTGCTTATCGCGTTCGTTGAAATGTGTTTCGTAGTTCTTAAGCACATTGATGCGTGCCCGTTCGTATTCGGATGCGGTGAAGCCGAATTTCTTGAGTCGCTGTGTTTCCACCACCATGGCCGTAAGGGCTTCGTTTATGTGGTCTTCCTTGGCCAGGCAGGCAACTGTCCACGCGTCTTTAGATTTGGCTATCATATATTCGCCGTCGGAAGCCTGGGCATCCACAAAGGGAGGGTTCCCTTTCTGAAGCAGCTCGTTGAAGCGGTCGTTCATCATACTGCTGGCTACATTGCGGATGTAATCCATCACAAGGCCCATGGGGGTTGCGTAAAGGTCGCGGGGAAGCTTGTCGTGTTTGTAGAAGAGGTATAGGATGGTGTTGGATGCCTCTTTATCCGTTGCCACCGATACCAACGGAAGATCGTTATCCGGCACCTGGTGCAAGACGCGTTCGGCGGGATTAACCGGTTTGGGGATATCGGTAAACATCTGTTTCAGGCTGTTCTCAACCTGGTCTACGTCTACATCGCCTACGATAATTACTGCTTGCAGATCCGGACGGTACCATTTTTTGTAATAGGCACGTATTTCATCGTACTTAAAATTATTGATTACGTCGATGGACCCGATGGGCATGCGGTTGGCATACCGGCTACCGGGAAACATTTTGGGTAACTGTTGCTCCCACAGACGAGCCTGGGCATCCTGACGGGTACGCCACTCTTCGCGAATTACACCGCGTTCTTTCTCGATGGCGGAGTCTTCCAAGGCAATGAATCCTGACCAGTCGTGCAGGATCAACAGGCAAGAGTCTACCACTTCGCGGCGGTTTACCGGGGCGTTCATAATCATATAAACGGTTTCGTCGAAGGAAGTATATGCGTTGAGGTTTTCGCCTCCGCGTATTCCAACACTTTCAGTAAAATCGTCTATGCCATGCCCGGGAAAATTCTTGGTTCCGTTAAAGGCCATGTGCTCAAGAAAGTGTGCCAGTCCGGCCTGATTGTCTTCTTCCTGCATGGAGCCAACCCGTTGGGCGATGTAAAAATCGGCTCTTTCCTTGGGTTGTTCGTTGTGCCGGATGTAATAGGTCAGTCCATTGGCCAGTTTGCCATAACGTACTTTAGGGTCGATGGGAAGGGGTTGCATTTGTTGCTGGGCTGTTATTGGAAGGATAAATCCCAGCAGCAACAGCCAGACTAAATAACTTCGATTTTTCATTTTGATCAAATTCTTAAATTGTTTTCGTGGGGATATGGTACAATAGAGTAACAAACATAACTAATAAAATTCAAAAATTAATATATTTTGACTATTTTGTGATATAATTCGGTTCGATTAAGTCTTTTTGACATAACAGCGCATGTTATTTAACATGTTTTATTTGAAAAAGACTTGACAAAAGGGCTTTTTGCCTGTATCTTTGCATCGTGGTTTTTTCATAATAGTATTAGATTTAAGGTTAACAAAGTTTGGTTAGGGGATGTCGGGATGACATCCTTTAATTGTTTATAGGGGGAGCTATCTCCCTTTTTTTATTATAATCATCTTACAAGTCTGAACATACCACCCGGCATGGTTTTTATTTTTCCCTCCATCTCCAGTTCAAACAGCTGTGTGGTTAGGTTGCGTATCGGAATATTCAGGGCGATGGCCATCTGATTTACGTGCAGCTCTCCTTTTTCCTTCAGAAGTATGACTATCGGATGGGCGTTTTCTTCTTCAAATGCAAGGCTGTGCTGTACATTGGTTGAGGGGGATTCGTTACTTTCCCAGCGCAGGGCCGCAATCAGATCGGCGGCGCAGGTGATTAGTCCTGCTTTATTTTCACGGATCAGTTTGTTGCAACCTTTGGATTGCTCGTCAGCTACTCTTCCAGGAAAACAATAAACATCCCGGCCATAGGAGAAGGCGATGTCTGCCGTAATGAGTGATCCGCCTTTACTGGACGATTCAACTACGAGGGTGGCATCTGATAGCCCCGCTACGATACGGTTTCTTTTTATAAAATTCTGTTTGTCGGGATTTGTTCCGCTGGGGAAGTCGGTTATTAATCCTCCTTGCTGCAACATTTCAACGGCGGTGTTGCGGTGTATGGCCGGATATATCCGGTCAAGTCCGTGAGCCAAAACCCCGATGGTAGGCAATTGATTCTGCAGGGCGCTGCGATGTGCACAGATGTCGATTCCGTAGGCTAGTCCGCTTAGCACCAGAAGATCTGGAAAGTGTAACGCCAGATCCCGGATCAAGGATTCAGTGAGATCCTTGCCGTATGTAGTGGCGTTACGCGTACCCACAACGCTGATTACCCTCTGTACATCTGGTTTGATATTGCCTTTGCTATAAAAAAGGATGGGGGCGTCTTCGCACTGCTTCAGACGGTGTGGGTAGGTACTGTCTGTATAGAAATGGCAGTCGATTTTGTTTTTCTCAATAAAGGTGAGCTCCTTTTCTGCTTTCTGCAGTACATCGGCGCGCAGGATCTCGGTCGACAGGGTAGGACCGATACCTGTTATTTTTTCGAGTTGGGATTTCTTTTCAGTAAAGATGGCCTCCTCGTTTCCTAGAGATTCCAAAAGATGGCGGGCAAGAATATCGCCCACCCCGTTAATCATCGTAAGTCCTATCTGGTAAATTCGTTTGTCGGTCATGGTTATTTCATAATGTGATTTACTAAAGAAGATTATGCCGTTGTAACAGGTCGTCGAAATATTCGCCCCGGGTAAGCCGCCCGTTGTCTACCACCACCGATTCAACAACGCCTTTAATTGCCAACGCACCGTCGCTGTCGCGGTAAATGTCTTGCAGGAATTGTAACCGGGGACCGTTTTTTACGATGTTTAGGCAGGAGGTGAATGTATCGCCGCTGCGTAAAGGGGTTTTGTATTGGATATCCACCCTCGAAACAAAGGCGTCTATGCCCTTTTCGTGCATGGCTCCGAAGTTTTCGCCCAATGATTCGAGAAATTCATGACGGGTATGTTCCAGGTAATGCTGGTAATTGGCATTGTTTACAACACCCTGAAGATCGCATTCGTAATCGCGTACCTTCATCGATAGTTTAAAGATGTATGATTTCATTGCTTATACAAGTTCTGATTATGGATATATAAGAAATCAGATCCTTGCCGCACAAGGGCAGGAATCTGATTTTAGTAGTGTTTGTTATTTTAACTCTTTTTTCTGTTCTACCGGAACCATCTTGTACAGACGATCCGACGGACGTACTTTTTCTCCTACCTTGAACGAAAAGCGTTCGCCCTTTACGGTTTCCTGAACCGGATTGAGTTCTACGCGAATCTCATCGATGGTCTGCATCACTGCTCCGGTGGTGGGACCGGTAATCAGGATTTCGTCGCCTACCTTGAGTGAACCCGACTCCATTTCGAATTCGGCTACGCCCAGAGAACTGAAATACTTGATCCCCTTAGCCACATATACTTTGCGTTTGGTAGAACCGGATCCGTACTTGCTGCTCCATTCGCCCAACCGTTGTCCCAGATAATAACCGTCCCAGAAGCCCCGGTTGAATACCGAACGTAACCGCTCGTCCCATGCCTCAATCTTTTCGTCGGTATATGTTCCGTTACAATAGGCCACTACGGCCTCTTTGTAGCAGGAAGTCACGGTGCGTACATATTCGGGTCCGCGAGCACGTCCTTCTATCTTGAATACACGCACCCCAGCATCCATCATTTTATTCATGAAATGGATCGTCTTCAGATCCTTGGGCGACATGATGTACTGGTTGTCTATATCCAGTTCGATGTTGCTCTCCTTGTCCTTCACGGTATAGCCACGGCGACAGATCTGCATGCAGGCTCCACGGTTGGCCGAAGCATTCATCTCGTGCAGGCTCAAATAGCATTTACCGGAAACAGCCATGCAAAGAGCTCCGTGGGCAAACATTTCGATCCGTATCAGCTGGCCGTTAGGACCTTTAATCTGTTGCTCCTGTATCTGTCTGAATATTTCGCTTACCTGTTCGAGATTCAGTTCGCGGGCCAGAACAACCACATCGGCAAACAGCGCATAAAACTTAAGAGCTTCAACGTTCGATATGTTTAGCTGTGTGGATAGGTGTACCTCCACACCGATGCTTCTGGCATAACTCATGGGAGCTACATCCGAGGCAATGATGGCCGAAACATCTGCCTCCTTGGCGGCATCGATAATGGTTCGCATTAATGAAAGATCCTCTCCGTAGATAACCGTATTTACGGTCAGGTAGCTTTTGATGCCGTTCTCTTTGCAGATGGCGACTATTTTGTGTAAATCTTCCGTTGTAAAATTGTTGGACGAACGTGAACGCATGTTCAGTCCCTCGATACCGAAATAGATAGAGTCGGCACCTCCCTGAATAGCAGCCATCAATGATTCGTATGAACCGACAGGCGCCATTATTTCAAATTCTTTTTCGCTCAACTTCTTGATGTTTTAATGGTTACAGGGTGCAAAGGTACATAAATTTGCCCTGTAACCATTCCAAAACTTCTTAATATACATAAATTCGAACGATCGGTTAATATTCCCATCCGGTGATGGAACGCAGGAAAGGAACCAGCTCGTCGGCCCCTTTGTACTGCTGTGCCTTGGATGGATGCCAGCTTGCGCCGTAACCCAGACTTCCGTCGGCGGGAGTAAGGTCGAACCGGTATACCTGGCTGTCGCCTGCATCATTGGCTTCGCGTGCAACACGGTTCAGGGCAGTCTGGACATCTTCAAGCGGTTTTCCTTTTAACATGCAACCACTTAATAGTACAATCTTTGCTTTGGGATAGTAGCCCCGAAGCGTTTTAAGAAAATTACGATATCCCTTCTCTAATAAACCGGTATCGTAAGGTTGGGTGCTTACGTCGTTTGTTCCCAGATTAACACATACCACATCAGGGGTATACCGGCTGAAGTCCCATACCTCGGTCGTATCTGTAAACAAAGTCTGTGTGTACATGGCTGGCATACAATCTTTGTTGCCCGTCTTTGGACCATTGTAATTGCGGTAGATTCCGATGCCCGAACGGGCAACAACCAGACTTTGTGCATTTAATGCGCGGGCAGTGGCGGCAGCATAGGTGTAATAATGATTTTCAGTCTCGTCCTTGAAGGGAGCGTTAGGATCGGTAACTTCGGTTCCGTATCCACAGGTAATTGAATTGCCGATGAATTCGATCTTCCTTTTGGGAAGCAGTGGCAATTGGGGGATGGTTTTTCCTGCATCGAGCAGGAAACCCCTGAATTCGGGTCTGCGATGATAGCCTTCGTAGGCAAGCGTGATGGTTATTTGATGCAAGATATCGTCCAGGTTGTCGGCCAACTGTACAACTGAATCGTTTTCGAGGGATGCAACCTTGAAGGGTTCGCGGTTGTCTATTTCAACCATAAAGTAACCACTATTTGGCTTTACACGCATTGCAATGGAAGTTCCTTCAAAACAGGCTCGTATCTGTACCCCCGGATAGGTAAAACAGGGCGACTCCGGGTTAGTGAAACTTACCCGGCCAACATAGGCTATGTTTGGATTGCTGGCGGGGATAATTGTTTGGGATGTAGGTTTCTGCGCCTGAGCGGCGGCGATTGTAAGTAGTCCGAAAATGAACAATACTAGCGAAAATCGGTTCTTTCTCATGAGTTTATATTGAATTATATCTGATATTTATACAAACTAATTATAGACAATATACGATTGATCCGGCAACATGCTTCATTTTTCGTGCTTGACGTGGATATGAACAGGGTGGCCGTTTCATAACATTAAGAATTGATAACGTGGCAAATATACTGCTTTCTTGTAAGAAAAGCAGTACTTTTGTCCCCAATATACAATCTATCGGAGAACACGGATCGTTTGGATCAGGGTATCCCTACGAAGTACATCCGGAATGTTTTCTGTTCTTTTTTTAATAATACATTACAATAATGAAAATTGGTTCTATAGATTTAGGCGAACGTCCGGTTTTTTTAGCTCCCATGGAAGATGTTACAGATATCGCATTCCGGTTGATGTGCAAGCAATTTGGTGCCGACATGGTTTATACAGAGTTTGTTTCCAGTGATGCGTTGATTCGTAACGTATCTAAAACCCATCAGAAGCTTACAGTATCTGATGAGGAACGACCCGTGGCGATTCAGATTTATGGCAGGGAAGTTGAACCCATGGTTGAAGCAGCTAAGATTTGCGAAACGGCAGGGCCCAATATTATTGACATAAACTTTGGTTGTCCGGTAAAGAAAGTAGCAGGTAAAGGAGCCGGTTCCGGGATGTTACGTAATATCCCGATGATGCTTGAAATAACTCGTGAGGTTGTTAAGGCGGTGAATCTGCCGGTAACGGTGAAGACCCGTCTGGGATGGGATCACGACAGCAAGGTGATTGTTGAGCTTGCCGAACAGCTGCAGGATTGCGGTATTGCAGCTCTTACCATTCATGGCCGTACACGTAGCCAGATGTATACCGGTGAAGCCGATTGGGAATTAATCGGTCAGGTTAAGAACAATCCCCGTATGCATATTCCTATTATCGGTAACGGAGATGTTACCTCTCCTGAAATATGTAAAGAACGTTTCGATACCTATGGTGTGGATGCCGTAATGATTGGCCGTGGAAGTATCGGCCGCCCCTGGATATTCAGAGAGGTAAAGCATTTTATGGAAACCGGGAGCAAACTGCCTGCCGAATCTTTTGAATGGTACCTGGATGTGCTGAAAAGACAGGTGATGCAAAGTATAGAACGGTTGGACGAGCGGCGCGGTATTTTACATATCAGGCGACATTTGGCGGCGACTCCCCTCTTTAAGGGAATAGCCGATTTTAAGTCTACACGCATAGCCATGCTTCGGGCAGAAACCATTGATGAGTTGTTTGGTATCTTGAATAATATACCTGAACAGTTCAATATTGGGGCCGAAAAAATTGATTTACATCAAATTTAAGAATTTATATGACAATATAACAATTAATTGTGTTAATACTTGATTGAATATGGAAGAGTTCGTTTTATATTTGCAACGAGTTTTTTTCATAGTATTTTAGATCTAAGGTTAACAAGTCTTTGCAGGGAAGGAGTCGGGAGACTGTTTCGTTGAAAAGCAAAAAGAACTGCCTGCCTGACTTTGTGTTAGGCGGGCTTTTTTTATTTTTGTAAAAAACTTTGTTCTTTGTGTAACCATTGAAGTATATTGTACGTCTTATCAACAAATAGAAACCATAAATATTCAACGATATGTGTAATAAGAAAATTATCTGGGTAGTTGTTCTGGTGATGGCTTCCCTTAGCAGTTGGGCCTCTGCAAACATTAAAGGCAATGGTTCTGTAGTTACCAGGGAAATCAAAGTCTCGGATTATTCATCCATTCGTTTGGGAGGAAATGTATCTTCTTCTTTAGGAGAGAGTATTAAAAAATTGTTCTCGGGAGAGAAAAACAGCGGCTCCACGCCCGTATTTATTTATAGTCAGACCGATGCGCCTGCTGCGCTTAAGGTAACTTTAGATGAAAACCTGATCGAATACCTTGAGATCAAGGTTGAAAACCGTCAGCTGATTGTACAGACCAAAAAGAATATCCAGGTGAATCCTACACGCTTCGAGTTACGTGGACATTCGCCTTCCTTGCAAGAGGTGAAGGTGGGAGGAAGCTATGATTTTCGCATTGAAGGCCGATTGGATTCCGATAAGCTGTTGCTTTCTGTTTCAGGGTCGGGTTCTGTACGCGCATCCGAAAATATTAAAACTTCGGTATTCTCGGCCAAAGTGAGTGGCAGCGGGAATCTTTATCTTAAAAATATTTCAACGAATCAATTGGAGACCAAAATATCGGGTAGCGGAAATGCCAACCTGGGTGGTATAGCCAATGTAGGAGACTTTGCCGTGTCTGGAAGCGGAAATATAAATGCATTTGAATGCCGGGTTGGCGATCTTTCTTGTGCTGTGTCTGGTAGCGGCGATATGAAAGTGCTGGCTTCCAATAAACTTAAAGCGTCTGTTTCCGGAAGCGGCGACATTCAATATAAAGGAGCTCCCGATGTGGATTTTCATACCTCAGGATCGGGATCTATTCGTAAAGCTAATTAATGAAAAAATTTACAAAACGAACTAAAATGAAAACAAAAGTATTTTTCTTTTCGGCGATTGTTACGCTGCTGCTTGCTACCGGATGTTCGATGCATGTTATTCAGGGAGATGGAAATCTGGTTACAGAACAGGTAGCGATTGGAGATTATTCCGAGATTGCCGTGAGTGGGGGTCATTTGGATTTTACTTACCAACAAGTGGATTCGTTACCATCGCTGGAAATAACGGTGGATAAGAATATAAAAGAGGTCCTTGAGGTGAAAGTTGAAGGAAGTAAGCTTATTATAAGACCGTTGCGCAGAGGAATGAATCTGCGTCCTACTCAGTTTGTGATCAAGAGTAATTCGAAAGAATTACGTAAGCTCGACCTGGCAGGAAGTGGCAAGTTTATAGTAGCAGGTCCTTTCAGATCCAATGAGCTGGAGGTGGATGTTGCCGGTAGCGGAGATATCCTGTTGCAAGATACTGCGTTTGTAGATAAGGTGAAGATTGATTTGGCCGGTAGTGGAAAGTTTAACGCCACATATCTGACAGGAACGGAAGTGGACGGTGATATTGCAGGTTCCGGAGCCATCAATCTTGCAGGTAAAGTAAAGGCTTTAGTGTTGGATATCGCCGGAAGTGGTGAGGTAAACGCCTTTGATTGTGAAATAAACGATCTGAGTTCCAGCATTGCCGGAAGTGGAAAGGTGGATGCTACTGTAATGAACAGTATCAAGTCGTCTGTAGCCGGAAGCGGTAAAATCCGCTATAAAGGCACAGCTTCACAAATTGAAAGTAAAAACATGGGGTCGGGAAGCGTTACAAAAGTAGATTAATGCTTTAACCAACCCTCCTTACGATACCAGTCAATGCTCTCTTCCAACCCTTTTCGTAAAGGATAAGAGGCTTTGAAGTTCAAGTCATCCTGCAGTGGCGTAATATCACAAATCCAGTTACGCTGCTTCAGGATGATGTATTTATCGGTGTTGAGCGTCATCTCCTTACCGATGATTTTGCCAATCATCTCCGAGCACCAGCAGGCTATTTTAACGATACCAAGAGGAAGCCGTCCGCGTAATACCCATTTTTTGCCCAGAATATCCTGAATCATGCGGGCAAAAGACTCGTCGGTATGTACATCGCCGTCGGCCACAAAATAGGCTTTGTTTACCGCCTTTTCGTTTTCAATGGCCAGAAATGCAACCCGGGCCAGGTCTTTTACATAGATGAAGGTGATTTGTTGTGGAGTAAATCCGGCGGCCATATCTATTCCGGATTGGATACTTTGTATCTCCATGAAATAGTCTCGTTCGCCCGGTCCGTATACTCCTGTAGGATAAAGTATCACGTATGGAAACCCGGTCTGTTCGCGAACATACTTTTCTGCCAGCATTTTACTTTTTCCATAGACTGTATTGGGCCTTTGCGGATCGGTCTGTTTGATTGGCGTGAACGTTTTTTCGTCGCCCGGGCCAAAACTACTGAGACTGCTCATCAGAATAAATTTTTTGGGAGAACATCCCGATGCTTGAAGGGATTGCAGAAAAATCCGGGTCTGCTCGGCATTAACCTTGTAGAAGTTCTCCTTTTTCAATGTTTTAATTAATCCCGCATTGTGAATAATATAATCCCAGGCTCCATACAGGCGGACGTGTTCGGTAAGTTGTTCCG
>JACCEE011711994.1_pt1 | contig 13960 bp, 7 predicted proteins | sample 7449931 | NCBI WGS metagenome assembly JACCEE01 (sample SAMN15323457, study PRJNA562643) | freshwater metagenome | isolation source: river surface water | place: USA:Blue River Watershed | collected 2017-08-19 | reverse complement strand
TATATTTACGATGTTACCCCGCAATATGTCTATATGGGTTACACACCCGGATACCTCGGCACCTACATTTATGGCCCGGTTGTGGTGTATGGGACAGGTTATCATTATCGCCCCTGGTATGGAAGTTACTATTATGCACGGCCCTATACCTGGGGGTTCAACATGCGCTATAACCCGTGGACCGGCTGGAGCTTAAGTTTGGGTTATAGTTTCAGCTGGTTCCATTTCGATGTGTGGGGCCATCACCACTACCGTCCGGGATGGTGCGGAGGCTGGTGGGGGCCACCGGTCTACCGTCCCCCTTATCATGTTCACCGTCCGCCACACCATCCGTATCCCGGCCACGGAAACCGTCCCAGCGACCATTACTATGGCCGTAATCCCCACACAAAAGATATTAACAGACACCATACCAACAATATCTATAACCATCGAGGCGATGTTATCACGCAAACCAAGCCCTCACGCCCTATCTACGGAGGCAATTCATCGAGGCCCGGTCCTTCGGTATCGAACCGGCCAGGTACAAGGCCAACCACTCCTGAAGCGGTAAAACCAGGCACAAGGCCAGCCGTTCGCCCTGAAACACGACCCGGCACCTCAGGTCAGACAAGGCCAACGACCCGTCCTGAAAGCCGACCTGGGAACAGTGAACAAACCAGGCCTTCCACGCGCCCGACAACACGCCCCGCAGGCAATAGCCGTCCGGTCAGCAAAGAGGGTACCACAACCAATCGGGCACCCAGGCCGTCAGTCAGCCGCGAAAGTGTAACCGTCGATCGGGAAGGAAATGTATATCAGCGCAACAAGGAAGGAAATGTACAGCAATACAATGGCCGCAACTGGGAGAATGTGAGCCGCAACAGTTCGAACCAGCAAAATGTGAACCGCCAGATTGAACAACGGCAACGGGGCAATACCAATGCTTCCGTTAAATATCAGAATACCCAACGGGGTGGAAATGTAGGCAGCAGTTACAGCAAACCGAGGGCAACCAACACCCCAAAGGCAACTGCACCGGCCGCCAGACAGGCTTTCCCAAAAAGACAACAGCCGGCAGCCCGTCAGGCTCACAGCAATTCATCAACCCGAAGGACCCATTAGTTTCAGCGATGCATGGTTCGCAAATATGATTTTAAATCTCCCGCAGATGATTTGGATAGACATCTATCTCCGAACACTGCGGGAGATTCGTTTTTACCGGCTACCCACATTATGGCACCCAATCTCAGGTAAAGAGGCTTCACCATACCCGAACTGCTCAATATTTTCGGTTTTTGCTCCCGCCAAACGCCTTTTTCACTATTTTTATGCACGACAGGAAAATTTCCAAACGATTACGCAACGATGAAAAAAGAAATCTTCACCATTTTAGTTTGTCTGGCCGCTTTCAGTTTCGCGGGAGCACAAAAAACAGTTGGGCTCGACCACTGGTACAACCGCGAAACCAACAGTAAAACCAACGAACCCTACCACTATCTCTGGAACGACAGTGCTTTTAGCGGCTTCTCGCAACTGGGCGAGCTTTTCAGTCAAAAAGGGGCCACACTGCAAACCATTGGAGCTAAGCCGAATCAAACCAATTTGAACAATATCGATATTTATATCATTGTCGACCCCGATACGCCCAAGGAGTCGGCTAATCCAAATTATATTGGCAAGGATGAAATATTATTGCTGAAAAAATGGGTGAAAAACGGAGGTGTATTGTTGCTGATGGCCAATGATGGCCCCAACTGTGAATTCGAGCACTTCAATCAGCTTGCCGGAATATTTGGGTTTCATTTCAATCCGGCAACCCTCAATCCTGTGATCAACCGTGTTTTGGAAATGGGGGCTGAGATCAATCTGCCCGACCATTCGCTCTTCAACGATGTGCATAAAATCTATCTAAAAGAGGTGGCCTCCATCGCCCTTTCGGGGAAAGCCACACCGGTACTGACCGATGGGCATGATCATTTTATTGCCGAAACCCGGTTCGGAAAGGGATATGTAATGGCGATTGGCGACCCGTGGCTATACAACGAATATATCGATCATGCCCTTTTGCCAGAAAGCTTCGAAAACCTGAAAGCTGCGAATAATCTGGTTGAATTGCTGTTAAATAAAACAAACTAACGGCATTTCAGGAATTATTCTAAGTTTGTGGTGTAATTGGTGTTGAATGGATATCTACAATACTACATTAGTCGGAAAACTAAAGTGCGGCGATATTACTTCATTTGAGATTATTTATAAGTCGCATTACAAAAGGATATATCACTTTGTCTTTCAATATCTGCAAGACAAAGAGATTGCTTCCAATATTGTTCAGGATGTTTTTTCTTCGCTGTGGGATAACCGGGAACGACTTGAAAACGACACCAATCTGAACGCCTGGTTATATACGGTAGCCAAAAACAGTGCCCTCAAACTACTTAGGTCGATAAAATGCGAAAGCAAACATGTGTCAGAGCTCTCTGTCCGACTTATTAACATTAACTATCAGGCATTGAGCGAACTCGACACTTCGCCGCTCTCCTTTATTGAAGTCGAACGTATTATCCGTACAACTCTCGACAGCTTATCACCTCAATGCAGAAAGGCTTTTGAGTTAAGCCGTTTTGAAGACAAAAAGTACGCAGAGATAGCAGAGCAGATGCAAATCTCTCAAAAGACAGTCGAAACACACATTTCAACTGCTTTAAAACACTTCCGCATTGCATTAAAAGACTACTTACCACTCGTAGTTTTCCTTTTCCAATAATTTTTTTCGTTTTTTCACTCAGGGTAAAATCGGGTGAAGGGATTATACTATCAAAATGTCAGTGATGAAAGACGAACAGCTTATCGGTTTTATCAGTGGAGCCATTACTAACCCATCAGAAATTGAGGCCATTGTTGCCTGGATTGAGGCTTCGCCTGAAAATCGTAAACAATATAACAACCTGCTCAATAGTTGGGCAATCTCAGGCATAGTACTCGAAAGCTGTGACCTGAATCTTGATTACAGTTTCAGTCAACTGAAGAAAAAGAAATTTGGATTATACGCCATTCTTAACTATTTAAAATATGCTGCGGCAATCATCCTTATACTGGCTTGCGGGGCTTTGATACCCCGGGTAGCGACCCGTATGATTACAGCCCCAGATGAAATTGTTTGGACAGAGATAAAAGTACCATGCGGGCAAAATGCAGAAATTACGCTCGCCGACTCGACCAAAGTATGGCTTAATTCGGGGAGTAATTTTCGTTATCCAAATACTTTCAATCCCCAAAACCGTCAGGTTGCCCTCAATGGAGAAGCCTTCTTCCGCGTAAAATCGGATAAATACCACCCATTCCACATTCAAACAAATGGGATGAATGTGAGGGTAACCGGAACGACTTTTAATGTGGAAGCTTATGATACTGAAAAGAGTATGGCTGTGACCTTGGTTGAAGGTCAGGTTGAACTTCGAACGCAAAGCGGGAAATTAATTTCGAAGATGACTCCCAATATGTTGGCCACACTCAACAAAAAAAACAATACCCTTGAATTTAAAAATGTTGATACCAATTTCTATACCAGTTGGATGGAGGGTACTATCTCTTTCAGACACGAACCACTTGAAAAGATTGCAGCCAAACTGGAGCGATGGTACAATGTGCAGATCATCTTTGACCAACCCGACATCAAGGATATTCAATTTTCAGGTTCGGTTTTGAGAAATAAACCGATCGACCAGATCTTCGAAGTTCTAACATTTACCTCAGGTATTGGTTATCAAATGGAAACCCGGAATAATCAACCAAACATAATTCACTTAAAGCATCTGCCTATGAAGAAAAACTGATAAAAAAAGGCCGGAAATACTCGCAATATTCCCAGCCTCTGCCCTGATGTGTCAGGAATCCAATTAAATTTTGAAAGCTTCATTATCCAAAACTTAATTTGTCAAATTTATGAAAATTTTACACCATCCTTCACATCCCATGTGGAGATTAACTAAACTTCTGAGAATCATGAGAATTACATTATTATTTCTCTTATTGGGTCTTTTGCAAACATTTGCAACCAATAGCTATTCGCAAAGCACTAAATTATCTTTGAAAATGGAAGAAGCCTCATTAGAGAGCGTTCTGAACGAAATTGAAAAAGTATCAGAATTCCATTTCTTTTATCAGAGCAATGAGATCAATTCGAAAGCAAGTGTCAACATCGATGTTAATGGCAAAACCATTGATGAAATCATGGAACTTTTGCTTAAAAATACTGACCTGACATACAAAGTAATTGACAAATATATTGCGATTGTATCGAAGGAAAATGCCAGTGCAAAAATTGCAACTTTGATGCAACAAAAGGTAGTTAGCGGAAAGGTAACCGATAGTTCAGGTTCTCCGTTGCCGGGTGCTTCTGTAGTAGTTAAAGGCACTACAACCGGAGTAATTACCAATGCAAACGGCGAGTTCTCGCTTCCCAATGTTCCTGACAATGCTATCCTGACAGTCTCATTTGTAGGGATGAAATCGCAGGAAGTGGCAATGGCCGGAAAGAATACAATCAACATAAAGTTGGAAGAAGAGACTGTCGGCGTTGACGAAGTCGTGGTAACTGCTCTTGGTATCAAACGACAGGAGAAGGCGCTTGGTTACTCGGTTCAGGCAGTCTCGGGCGAAGGACTTCAAACTGTAAAAGGAGTCGATATGGGAACCTCGTTGACAGGTAAAGTAGCCGGGTTGATGGTGAAGAACAGTTCTGAATTTACAGCTGAACCCGACATCCAAATTCGTGGGGAAAAACCCCTTATCGTTATTGATGGGGTGCCTTACGGAAACATGACACTTCGCGACGTTCCATCTGACGACATTGAATCCATTAGTGTTTTAAAGGGTGCTACCGCTTCGGCCCTTTACGGCTATCGTGGTGCAAGCGGCGCTATTATGGTGACCACCAAAAAGGGGAGCATTGCAAAGGGGCTCTCCGTTTCGGTAAACAGTTCAACCATGTTTACTGCCGGATATCTGGCGATTCCTGAAATGCAGTCAACTTATGGTCGTGTTGTCAATACTTCTACCAATACTTATTCCCGTTCAGGCGATGGTTCCTGGGGCATTCCGCTCGATGGGCGCGAAGTGGTTCAATGGGACCCGGTTTCCAAATCAATGAAGGCAATGCCCTATCTACCGATTGGCGGCAACAATTTCTCGAATTTCCTCGAACAAGGATATGTATTGAACAACAACGTGAACATCGTGCAACAGGGTGAGTTCGGAAGTTTTCGTTCTTCGGCTACCTGGGTAAAAAATAAAGGTCAGTATCCTAACTCGATGTTCGACAAAATTACCTATACTATTGGTGGCGATATGAAACTCGACAAATTCACGTTGTCATCGACCATGTCGTATAACAAGCAAGTTACACCCAACAAAGGCTTTAGCGGTTACACAGGATACGATCCGATGTACAACATTTTGGTCTGGTCAGCTCCCGACTACGATATTCGTCAATATCAAAACTACTGGGTAACCAAGAATGAGGTTCAGAACAGTAGTTATACTTCTACAAACAATAATCCTTATTTCGATCGTTACGAAAGAACGCATAGCCAAAACCGCGACGTGTTTAACGGAACATTCGATGTTTCGTACGATATCATGACGTGGTTAAAAGTTACCGCACGTGTAGGTTTTGATACTTATAGCGACCGCCAGGAGATTAAAATCTCTAAAGGTTCGTTTCAGGGTGCAGGTAGTGCAACGGTTATCACCGATGGGACTCAAGTGTGGGGTGAGTCTCAGCGCGGTTCGTACAACGTGGGTCTTGGCCGCGGGTATAGTATTAACAACGATTTCTTGCTTTCCGGAAATAAGACAATCGATAAATTTACAGTCGACGGTTTTGTTGGAGGGACTATTTACTATCGTCAGGATGAAGGTATCGAGGCCTTTACTCAAGGAGGTTTATCTATCCCAGGGTTTTATTCTCTTAAGGCTTCTGTTAATCAGGCAAAAGTGCAATCCCGTCTTTACAAGCAGCAGGTAAACAGCGTTTACGGCCGATTGGCTGCTTCCTGGGACAACCTGATTTATGCTGAGGCTACCCTCCGTAACGACTGGAGTTCGACTCTGCCCAAGTCGACCCGCTCTTACCTCTATCCGTCAGTTTCATCCAGTTTTATTGTTTCGGAACTTCTACCTGAAATCAATTGGCTCTCGATGTGGAAACTCCGCGGCTCGTGGACAACCTCAAAAACCCCTGCCGGAATTTATGATATTAACTCGGTTTACAATATTACGAACAACGCATGGGGTAACCTTAACTCAGCCACGCTACCCTCGACCATTCGTGGCACCGATGTTCGTTCTGAATCGGCCAGCACATTTGAAATCGGGACTGCTGCCAATTTTTTCAAAAACCGGGCATCGATCGACATTTCATATTATAATAAGAGAATGTACGACTTCCTTCGTTCAACTGGTGTAAGCTCTTCATCAGGATACAGTGCTTACTATGTGAATATTGACGAAGAGATTACTCGCCGCGGCTTGGAAATAGCAGCAAACGTTACTCCGATTAAAAATAGCGACTGGCAGTGGGATATTTCATTAAACTGGTCAAAGTATGCTCGTTACTATACCCAGCTCGACGATGAGTTTTCTGCTGATAAGCCATGGGTTAAGGTAGGCAAACGCGCCGATCACTACATTCTTCGTGAATATTTGCGCGACACGAATGGCAATATCATTCACAACAACGGTTTACCTCTCTATTCAAATTATGACTCCAAATTCGGTTATTACGATCCCGACTGGATCTGGGGTGCAAGTACAATGGTAAGATATAAAAACTGGCAGTTTAATATGGCTATTGATGGCCGTGTAGGCGGTCTGGCACAAACTACTACCGAAATGTATATGTGGCGTGCAGGCTCTCACCCAAAATCTGTAAACGAAGCTCGCTACCTTGATGCAACTCAGCCAGGTACAAAAAACTATGTGGGCGATGGGGTGAAAATAATCTCAGGAGAAGCCACTTACGATACCTATGGCAATATTGTATCAGATACCCGTGTATTTGCCAAAAACGATGTTTTGGCAACTTACGAGACTTACATTTCGAACCTTCATAAAGGGACAGCCTGGGGTGGAAGCCCGTCGCCTGCTGATGCTTACAGTACCACATTCTTTAAAATCAGAGAGGTTTCATTGACATATAATCTTCCGAAAAAAATCTCTTCTCGCGTGAAAGCTAAGGATATCTCAGTTTCAGCCGTAGGCCAGAATCTTTTTCTATGGGCAAAAGATTTCAAATATTCAGATCCTGACGGGGGTTCAGAAAACTTCAGCGATCCATCGCAACGCTATATCGGCTTTAATCTGAAGGTAAATTTCTAAAAACTAACAATCATATATATAACAACAATATGAAACGTTTAAATAAAAAACTTGGAATCTTTGGATTGCTCCTGCTGACACTATTCGCGGGTTGTAGCAATTTTGATGATCTCAATACCAATCCCGATACATCCACTCAGGTAAGTGCATCGATGCTGGCCACCAATGTTATTTTACGCGTAACAGCAGTTGGCGTTGGCGATGGCAAAGGACTGATTGCACAAAATGCGCTTCCCAAATATGTGGGATATGCAAATGAGGGACAGCTCAATGAGCAATACAACAAAATTGGAAGTAGCGATTTTGGTGGAATGACCCTTCTTCCCAACATCGAAAAAATGGTAGAATACTCGAAAGGAGATGTCGCTGAGAACTCATACAAAGGAGTTGCCAAATTTGCCCGCGCCCTGATGTTCTTTAATCTTACGATGCAAATGGGAGATATTCCATACAGCGAAGCCAATCAGGGAGCTAGCGGAAATTATCGTCCAAAGTACGATGAGCAGGAAGCCATTTTCGTGAGTATTCTGGATGAATTGAAAGAGGCAGATCAGTTCTTTGCCAGCGGTGTAACTTTTAGCGGCGATCCGACTCCCTATAATGGCGATCCGGTAAAATGGCGCCGTGCGGTCAACTCTTTTGCCCTAAATGTTCTGATGACACTGAGCAAAAAAGAAGGTGTCACTTCCCTGAATATCAAATCGAGATTTGCTGAAATTGTGAATACCGGATATATTTTGGAGGAAGGAACTGGCTATTACGGGTTGGTTTATTCTTCTCAGAACAAACACCCCCTGTCGGGCACAAACGATCTTTTCACCAGCCGGACAGTTCTCAGTTCATTGTTGATCGAGAATTTGAAAAGCCTGAATGACCGCCGTATGTATTACTACGCTGAACCAGCCGGAGCGCTCATTCTATCGGGAAAAACAGAATCCGATCCGAACGCATATGTAGGCGTTGACGTGTCAATGGATTATTCTGCTATGAATGCCGGACACAGTGCCAATCTCTACTCGCTGCTCAACGTCCGTTATCTAAAGGAAGAGGCCTGTGAACCACGTATGCTGATTACTTTCGCAGAACAACAACTGATTCTTGCCGAAGCAAGGATAAAAGGCTGGATAACAACTGGAACAGCTCAGAATTTTTACGAAAGTGGGGTCAAATCCGCTTTAACAGCAGTAATGGCAACCAAATCGAGCTATGCGCACGGAATGGCAATCACACAAACATATATCGACGGTTATTTTACCGGTGAGGCCACCTTCAAGTCAACTGCTACAGAACAGCTACATCAAATTTGGATGCAGCGCTATATCCTTAATTTTATGCAGAATGCACGTACAAGCTATTACGAATATCGTCGCAATCAATATCCTGTATTCCCGATCAACCCGGAAACCAGTTTGAACGAAAATAATCGGAATGCAGTACCTATGCGTTATCTTTATCCAAGCTCTGAAACCACTTACAATCGTGAAAATTTGATTGATGCATTGGACCGTCAATATGAAGGTTACGATGAAATCAACAAATTAATGTGGTTGTTGAAATAAAACTGGTATAATTTTAAGTAATTTACCGTGGTTTCACGTCGACATTTTAGCCCGATTTGAAACCACGGTTTATTTCACACCAGACCAGTATATTTCATATAATAAAGTACACAAAATCAGTAATTTCAATTTTATTATGAGGTTAATACCACTATTCTTGCTGCCATTTTTATTTCTTTTTGTTGGACAAACTCTTGCAGAAACTCCACGCTATCTGACTATAGAAGGACGGATTATATGTGAAGGGAAAGGTGTTGCCGACGTTCCGGTAAGCGATGGTTTTTCAGTTGTGTCTACCGATAAAAACGGGAACTATTCCATTACTACAACCTCGTTGCATAGCCATATTTTCTATTCACTTCCATCGGGTTTTGAATCGCCCGTTGTAAATGGCGTTCCTGAATTTTATGCTCCGATTGATCCAAGCAAAAAGAAGCAAACAATTCACTTTTCGATCCAAAAATCGTCCGGCTCTCAACAAAAACACGCCGTTGTTGTATGGGCCGATCCTCAGGTACTCGAAGAAAATGAGTTTGAATTACTGAGAGATGTTGTTAAAGATGTAAAGCATACAATTGATTCGGTGGCGGGCTTAAAGCCGGTATATGCCATTAGTTGCGGCGATAACGTTTTCGACAGACTGAATTTTTTCGACAATTATAAAAAGGAAATTGCAGTTACCGGAATTCCGTTCTATCATGTTCCGGGAAACCATGATCTTGACTATAACCACCGTTCCAATGACTATTCTGCCAAAAGCTATTCCAACCATTTTGGCCCCGCATATTATTCATTCAACAAAGGCGATATCCATTATATTGTGTTAAAGAATGTTTTTTATTACGGATTCAGCCACCGTTATATCGGCTATATCGACGAAACCCAGTTAAATTGGCTGGAACAGGATTTGGCTCGGGTAAAGCCGGGTAGCACCGTGATGGTTTCACTACATATTCCCACCGTTTACGGAGATAGTGAAAAACCTTCCGATTTTGCCTCTGAGATGTCAAACTCGGTCATGAACCGTAAAGCTTTATTTGAGATTTTGAAACCGTTTAAGGTTCACTTGTTAGCTGGTCACAGCCATACGCAATGGAACACCTTGATCTCCGATAAGATGATGGAGCATACTCATGCAGCAGCCAGCGCTGCATGGTGGCAGGGTGAAGTATGCATCGACGGTTCGCCCAAAGGGTATACCGTTTATGAGGCCGACGGAGATAAACTTACCTGGTATTTTAAAGGGGTAGGTCTTAGTAAAGATGAGCAGTTTAAACTCTATCCTGTCAATGCCGACAGTTCAAACCCCGAATGTTTCATCGCCAATGTCTACAATTTTGATCCACAGTGGAAGGTGGAGTGGTTGGAAGATGGCAAAGCAGCTGGAGCAATGGAACAATATTGGGGCGTTGATCCGTTAGCAAAAGAGTTATACCAGCCGGGGAAAAACAAAAAATTCGGATGGCTCAGTGCTGGTAGCACCCATCATATTTTCCGGGCAAAACCAAAAAATCTCGAAGCGAAAATTACAGTTGTTGTTACTGACCGCTTTGGGAATGTTTACAAAAAGAATTTAACCAACTAATTTAAAATTAAATGAAAATCAATATTTTAACAAAAGTCGTAGTTTTCTTGTCAGGGATGGCTGTATTCTACTCTTGTAATAATAATCCAAATAAAGCCAGCAATGGCGACTGGAAATTGGTATGGAGCGACGAATTTGACTATACCGGTCTGCCCGATTCGACCAAATGGAGCTACGACACCGAAGGTAATGCCTGGGGGTGGGGCAACAACGAGAAACAGTTTTATACCAAAGCCGACAAGCGAAATGGCTGGGTCGAAAACGGGATGCTCACCATTACTGCATTGAAAGACTCGGTTGAAGGAAAACCTTACACTTCGGCCCGACTGATAACCAAAGGCAAAGGTGACTGGCTCTATGGCCGATTCGAGATTAAAGCGAAAAACCCTACAGGTTTGGGCACCTGGCCTGCCATATGGATGCTTCCTACCGACTGGGAATATGGCAAATGGCCAGCCAGTGGCGAAATCGATATCATGGAAAATGTAGGCTACGACCCCGATACCATTGTCGGTTCAGCCCATACGCAGAAATATTACCACTCGATTGGGACGCAGAAAAATGCCAAAATCTTTTTCCCAACCAACTATACCGACTTTCATGTGTATACCCTTGAATGGGAGGCTAATGAGTACCGCCTCTATATCGACGACACGCTCTTCTTTACCTTTAGGAACGAAGGTACAGGTTTCGAAGTCTGGCCCTTCGACAAACGGTTTCATCTCATCCTTAACCTGGCTATCGGAGGCAACTGGGGAGGCGCAAAAGGAATCGACGAAACACTTTTCCCGCACAAATTCATTATCGACTATGTAAGGGTTTATCAAAAATAATCGTTCAGAAACCAATAATAAACCCCGGTTAGCACAATGCAGACCGGGGTTTATTGTTTAGAACCGTTTCAGGAACCTAAAAAATCTTTTAATACAAACCAGCCAGAATCTTACACCAAAAGCCATACTATTTTAGCCCGTCAAAGGCTTCCATTCCGATAATAAAATTTTCTATATTTGTGGACTTCAAAAAAATGAGGGATTTTTTTCGTTATGACTAAGAAATTCAAGGAATACAAGGAGTTTAATCTCTCCGATATCAATAAAGAAATTTTGGAATTCTGGAAAGCCGATGATACCTTTCATCAATCGATGACCACCAGAGCCAATGCCCCGTCGTATGTTTTTTACGAAGGCCCGCCGTCGGCCAACGGCCAGCCCGGAATCCATCATGTTGTTTCACGTGCCATCAAAGATATTTTCTGTCGTTACAAAACCCAGCAAGGCTTTCTGGTCAAACGCAAAGCCGGATGGGATACTCACGGCCTGCCTGTTGAGCTGAGCGTCGAGAAGTCGCTTGGTATCACCAAAGAGGATATTGGCAAAACCATATCAGTAGCCGAATACAATGCTGCCTGCCGCAAAGAGGTGATGAAATATACCGATATGTGGGAGGATTTGACCCACAAAATGGGCTATTGGGTCAATATGGACGATCCTTACATTACCTACGACAACCGCTATATCGAAACCCTTTGGTGGTTGTTGAAAGATTTGTACAACAAAAACATGCTTTATAAGGGCTATACCATTCAGCCCTACTCGCCCGCAGCCGGAACAGGATTAAGCTCGCACGAGCTGAACCAGCCGGGTTGCTACCGCGATGTAAAAGACACGACCTGTGTTGCCCAGTTTAAAGTGGTTCGCAACAGTGCTTCAGAAAAGCTCTTTGCCAATGTAGAAACCGAACTTTTCGTCCTGGCCTGGACCACTACCCCCTGGACACTGCCATCGAATACCGCGCTGGCCGTTGGCCCCAATATCAGGTATGTGAAGGTCAGAACCTTCAATCCCTATACAGGGCTACCCGTTACGGTAATCCTGGCCAAAGATCTCTATCGCAATTTCTTCCCTGAGAAAAACGAAGCTCTTTCTTTCGAAGAATACAAAGGCGAAGGGAAAAATATCCCTTACCGCCTGTTGGCCGAATACAGCGGCAGCGAACTGGCAGGCACTCAGTACGAACAGTTGATGCCCTGGGTAACCCCCATGGGCGATGCCTTCAGGGTGATAACCGGAGATTTTGTAACCACCGACGATGGTACCGGCATTGTTCACATCGCACCAACTTTTGGTGCTGACGACGACCGTGTAGCCAAACAAAACAATATTGCACCACTGCTGATGATCGACCGCGAAGGCAAACGCCAACCGATGGTCGACCGCCAGGGCCGCTTCTTCCGCATCGAAGATCTCGATCCTGAGTATGTGAAAAACAATGTCAACAGCGAACGATATGGCGAATATGCCGGTCGCTTTGTCAAGAACGCTTACGACGAATCGCTGAGTGAAGAGGATGCCCCGCTCGATGTTGACCTGGCGGTGATGCTGAAAAAGGAAAACCGTGCTTTCCGTGTCGAGAAACATGAGCACAGTTATCCGCACTGCTGGCGTACCGACAAACCGGTGTTGTACTATCCGCTCGACTCATGGTTTATCCGTACAACCGCCGTCCGCGATGAAATGATTGAATTGAACAAGACCATCAACTGGAAGCCGCAATCGACCGGAACAGGACGATTCGGCAACTGGCTCGAAAACCTGGTCGACTGGAACCTTTCCCGTTCACGCTACTGGGGCACCCCGCTTCCCATCTGGCGCACCGAAGACGGGCAAAAGGAAAAATGTATCGGATCTGTTGAAGAGCTTATCGATGAGATAGAAAAAGCCGTAGCTGCCGGGGTGATGAAAGAAAACCCGTATACGGGTTTCGAAGTAGGGAATTATTCGAAAGAGAACTACGAAAAGATAGACCTCCACCGTCCGTATGTCGACGATATTGTACTGGTATCGGAGAGCGGTGAAAAGATGTTCCGCGAAACCGACCTGATAGATGTCTGGTTCGATTCGGGAGCGATGCCGTATGCCCAAATGCACTATCCGTTTGAAAGCCCCCTAAATCCCCCCGTAGGGGACTTGGTGAACCGATACAAAACGGCTAACCCATTGCTTTACGGAATTTTAAAGGAAAAAGCTTTAGATCATCGTAAACACCAAACCAATGCCGAGGCTCTTCTTTGGGAGAGTTTGAAAAGCAAACAACTTGATGGATTTAAATTCCGCCGTCAGCATATTATCGACGATATGATTGTCGATTTTGTCTGTCTTTCGAAACGTTTGGTTATTGAAGTTGACGGAGGTTACCACAACGAACCGCAAACAAAAGAGCTGGACAAACTGAAAACCGATATCCTCGAGGCAGTCGGTTATCGTGTGGTGCGCTTTACCAATGAAGAGGTGATTGGCAATCATGAAGAGGTACTCAAAAAGATCAAATCAGCTCTTAAGAGTCCCCCACGGGGGGATTTAGGGGGCTTCTTCCCTGCCGACTTTATTGCCGAAGGAGTTGACCAGACCCGAGGTTGGTTCTTTACGCTGCATGCCATATCGACCATGATAAAAGG
>JACCEE010675440.1_pt1 | contig 13964 bp, 11 predicted proteins | sample 7449931 | NCBI WGS metagenome assembly JACCEE01 (sample SAMN15323457, study PRJNA562643) | freshwater metagenome | isolation source: river surface water | place: USA:Blue River Watershed | collected 2017-08-19 | reverse complement strand
TTTCGCCCATAAATCCCATAAGGCCAGGCGCGCGGATAACCCAACTACGACGACGCCCGGCGGGGTCCATCTTTTGGAGCCGTCGCCGGGCGATCCGCTTAGCTGCATAACAATTTATTAGATGCTCGTATATCCGCCGTCGACCTTGAGGTTCTGGCCTGTGACATAGGAGGCTTCGTCGCTCGCGAGGAATACGGCCGCGGCGTTCAATTCGCCCTCCGCGCCGTAACGGGCCATCGGCACCGACGCTTGCATGAAACTCGTGAATGCCTCGGTTCTGAGGACATCTGCCGTCAGCTCTGTCTCGAAATAGCCGGGGCTCAGGGTATTGCAGGTGACGTTGTATTTCGCGAGTTCGGCCGCGACGGCGCGGGTGAAGTTGATAACACCGCCCTTGGAGGAGTGGTACGCCACGGTATCCATTGCCGTGTTGCCGACCTGGCCATAGATAGAGGCGATGTTGATGATACGACCGTACTTGGCTTCGGTCATCGGCTTGGCGAACGCGCGCGTGACTTTGAAGACGCTGGTGAGGTCAGTATCGATCGTGAATTGCCAATCTTCGTCGGTCATGTCGAGCACGCCCGCGTTTCGGGAGGCGCCCGCATTATTGACGAGAATATCGACTTTCCCGAACTCAGCGAGAACGGCGGCCGCGGCGCGCGTGATGTCTTCGGTGTCGGTGACGTCACATTTGACCGGCAAGCAGCGTACTCCTTGCGCGCGAAAATCTTCCGCGATCTTTTCGAGGCGGTCGACACGACGTGCGAGAAGCGCCAGGTGCGCGCCCTGTTCGGCGAAGCCCTTTGCCATTTGAAGACCTAATCCGGACGATGCTCCGGTAATGACGGCGACCCGTCCTTTGAGTGAAAACATATCGTACCTCCCGATGAGTCTTTGCATCTCTTTTGCATTCCTACTATTTCTGTATGGATTCGATCCTATTGTAGTAGAAGTATGGGAGGTACTTCGTAACATTTGGTACGATTTGACAAGACGGCACAACAAGCTTTCTTTATCCGTCGATTTTCATTTTCTACTCGCAGAGGGTGCTCATCCTCCGAATTTCACATTCGACTCGCAGCACGGGTCATCTTGCATCCCGAAGCGGATCGCCCACTTTTTTCGCCTCGTTTCCCGGCCTTCTCGATCAATTACTTCGTGAGATGTACGAGGCGAACGCCGTCATGGAGCTGCACATCGTAGCGACGATATCCGAGTCCCTCGTAGAATCGCAGGTTGTCGAGGCTGTCCTCTCCCGTGAAAAGCTCGTAGCGGGCTCCGTCAAAGCATTGCTCGATTGCCGCCATCAGGCGGGCTCCATAACCGCGCCGCTGATACTCCGGGTGCACGGCGAGACGTCCGATAAATACGGTACCGTCCTGCTCATACGCGCGTACCGTTCCGACGATGCGGCGATCCTCCGTCAGTTTGAGAAGAACAAAGGAATTGTGTCGATTGTCAAACTCTCGTCGTAAGTCCTCGACCGTCTGCACCATCGGCGCAATCTGATCGTTGCCGCACCGGTCGGCTTCACGGCGGAAGGCTTTTTTTTGCAAGGCGATGATTTCCTCGAGATCCCCGGACTGCGCGAATTCGGGCGCGGGGAAGCGCGAGACGAGGCCTTCCGCTTCCATCGCTTTTCGCGTGTAGGGGCAAATCGACGTGCAGAATCCGCACAAACTGACGCCGGGTCGCAGCTTCCAGTTCCTCTCCAGACACGATCTTCGACAGGCGAGCGCATCGAAAAGTTCCGAAGTTCGTGTCGAAGCGATGATTCCATTCCCGTCCATAACGGCCTCCCGAGTTACTTGCTGATTAATATTTCTCTTATCATACGCCCGAAGGAAACATCTGACAAATCGTTTCGGTACAGATATAATAAGACTAATTTGCATGAGGAAGGGCACGACTGATGATTATCGTTCTGGTAGCGGACACCATTGATATGAGAATTCCGGGGCTTGCCCGCAATGCGGCCCTGCTTCTCACCCGCTGTGAAGAAGCCGGTCACACGGTGCGTCTTGTCGCCTGCCGCGCGGAGAGAACGACGCCCTATTCCGTTCGTCGGCGTTACCTCCCGATCCTGTCACGGCATGCCGCTCGAGAGGGAATCCATTACGGCAAGCCGGATGAACAGGTTCTTGAGAGAGCGCTCGAAGGCGCCGATCTTGTTCTCGTCGCGATGCCGTTCGGTCTCGGAAATAAGGCCGAGACTCTCGCCCGGACTCGCAAGATTCCCGTGCTGGCCGCTGTACCGCTGGATCACCAAGGATTTATGGAACTGTCGGGACTGCCGTTCTTCCGTAAGAAGCCCGGCACGGCGTATTGGTTCTTCTACAACGAGTTCTACTGCAAGTTGTCCAACCTGATCTGTTACAGCGAAGAGATCAAGGCGGCGCTTCCCGCGTACGACTATTCCGCGCGCCTTCACGTGATTACGCCGGAAGAACTCGGGACGGTTGCGACTTCCGAACAATCCGCGACTCCCGAAGACGGGCGCCCCTCGATCACCGCTCGGCTTGACGCGATCCTTCACAAGACGATCGAGGACGACCGACGAACGTACGCTGATAACAGCCGCCAGATTTTTCGCCGCAACTGGGCGATACTTCGGTCGAGCATCGATGTCAGTAATCCATATCGGCGGCCGGGGGCCTTTTTTCGCCTATGGTACGCGCTCGTCTATTATGCAATCGCCTACACGGCGGCCGTCGCTTGCTTCTTCCTCTACGGAATGCGCAAGAAGAACGGGAAGTATTTTCGCGAGGTCAAGGGCGGCGCGATCACAATCAGCAATCACATCCACAATGTCGACGGCGCGATGGTGGCGGTGTCGATGCTTCCGCAGCGGATCACCTTCACGAGTATCGAGGGCAACTTCCGCCTCCCGATCGTCCGGTGGCTCGTCAAATGGATCGGCGTCGTTCCGATCCCGGCCGCGACCCATCGGCTCAAGGAGTTTTTCGCGATGACCACCGAGCAGCTTCGTCAGGGGCGCAAGGTCCACTTCTATCCCGAGGGCAGTCTGTGGCCGTATGCACAAGAGGTTCGCCCGTTCAAGAAGGGAGCCTTTCACATGGCCTCCGATGCCGACGTGCCCGTGATTCCGGCCGTAATTGTCCAGCGGCGCCCGCGCGGTCCGTTACGCCTCCTGCGCAAGAAGCCGCTATTCGGCGTCGTCTTCTGCCCGCCCGTGTACCCCGATCCGCAGCTTACGGGCGCGAAAAGAATCGAGGACATGCGGCTCCGCGCACAAAACGCGATGACCGATGTCCTCGAAAATAACAAGAAAAATATGTCCCGGGATGATCGCCTCGTCTAGTCGCTACTTGCGACACGACGTGCGGTTCGACGCGCGACGCGATCTATGACCCGACGTCGACCCGACTTCGGACTCTAAAGATCAGAGCTCCATCGTGGCGACGTTCATGCCGCCGATCGCCTCGATCTCGGCCTTCATCGCCATCGCTTCCGCTTCGGTTCCGGTTACGAACTCAAGAAGAATGTAGCCCTGCTCGCTGCAGCTGTCCGTGGATGCGTCATGGAAGCCGAGGCGGGTGTTAATGATGCAGCCGTTCTTCGTCAGAACATCCTGCAGCGCCTTGGCGGTTTCCTGTCTCTGATTCACCTTGATTCCCATTACAAGCTTGCCCATGATCATTACCTCCTGTGGTTTCTCGTTACAGACGGATTGGATGGATAACATAAATGGTTTCTGATCTCGACAAGATAGATCGATCGAATTATGCGATCACCTGAAGAGACTCTTCCTCTTCCTCTGCGAACTCAGCGTTACGCAGGAACAGGAGGATGAAGGGGAATGCGATCGGAATGATCACGGAGATTACGGTGAAAACGACCGTGTTGTCGCCCTTGAAAATCTTGAAGAAACGATAAAGGACATAGATTCCGGCGACAAAAACGATGATGCCAAGGCAGATGCGAAGAATTACTCCGAGAATAGGTATCACCGCAAGGGCACCGGACACAATTGCCGTTCCATAAACCATGGCAACATATACCCAGGGAAATTGCGGGATCGTCTTCGTGCCGACCTTCAGCTCCGATCCGATGATCTCGGCAAAGAGGTATTCCTGTGCGAAAGGAATCCACGCGAGCCACGGATGTGTGATGCCACGGCGCTCGGCGATACGATACAAGGAGAATGCGCGAAGTAAGAAGAAAATAATTCCAATGAAGGCAACCACCATCAGAACAACCATCATGATGAGCCAAGCTGTTCCTACAAACAAGCCACCCAGTAATTCAGCAAGTTCAGAGTCACTCATAGCCAATACCTCCTACGTTGATGGGTTAACCGTATTGAACATAATCTTATACGTACACTCTTAACGTACAGCATTTCCGCCGTCGCGTCAATCGTTGCCGGCGTCCGATGACACTGTCGGCGCGGTGTTCTCGCTCTCCTGCAGGCACTGAATAATCAGCTGCAGTTCCATCACCCGCTGTCCGTTACGCAGGATGAACCGGTTAATCCGGCCGCCGGTCTCGGTCAGCTCGAAACGCTTGCCATACTCGGCGCTGATTCCGCGGATGCGGGCGACGGGGAATACCTTACGGACAACCGGCGCGTTTTTCAACGCTTCATTCGGAGTGCCGCTCTTGCGTTTGGCGGCCTTGAGCTCCTTTTTCGAGTAGGTGATGCCGTTCTCAATCGCGCATTCGGTTCCCTCGTAGACAATCTCCCGGCCGTGGATCGAAATCGTCCCGCTTCCGACTTCCCGATATTCATACTCGCCCCAGGGCAACAAGAGAAGTGTCTCCTCCGTGAAAAGAAAATCCGGCGATTTGATCTTCTCGCGGACACGATCCTTCTCCCATTCCTTCCACTCGTGAAGATCCCGGAACGCCTTGTCCTCGGGGCCGGCGGGTGCAATCTGGTAGCTGGAATCCATCTTCGCCCGGTTGCCGCATTTCGCGCAGACAATCGTATCGATCTCGGCCGTCGTCTCATTCTCGGACTCGCAACGGGGACAGACATAGGCGATATTCTGAGCTCCGGCGGCAATCGCCTTGCTCTTGAATTCCCGCGGATTCTCGCGAAGCCACTCGTTCTCATCATAGTTCAGATGCTTGAGCATGGTCTCGTGGACTTCGGCGACCGACATCTTCTTCACATCCTCAACCGAGTACACATAAGAAATATGTCCGGTAATACTGCCCCGGCGGAAGGAGTTCGTGCTCCATCTCGGCCACGTCGAGTACGCGCCGTTCGAACGGAGGAAGGCCATGCCGCTGTCCGTCTTCTTGATCATGCGAGCGAGAGCGTCGTCGATCCGGATACTCGTCCCGTCGACAAAGCGTGTTCCCTCGGGAAAAATGCCGAGCGTACCTCCTCGCTTCAGAACCGCGAGCATCGCCTTGACGGCGCGGGAATCCGAGCGAAACTGCACCTTGGGAATACACCCGCCGGCGGCAAACATCGGTCCGATAATGCGGCTGCGGAAGAGGAACGCACCCGCGACAAAATTCATCTTGCGGCCTTTACATGCTGCGGCCATCACAAAGGGGTCAAGATACGAGGGATGATTTCCCATAACGACCAGCGGACCGGGCATCTTCGCCACCGCCTCATCCGGATCAACACGGATGTTATAGAAAAACCTGGCAAAGCGCGCCACCAGGCCAATTCCGATCCAACTGAAAAGGAACGTATTGGGTTCGCGCCCAAGCTTCAATATCTGCTTATCATTCTCTGCCATTTCTGTTACCATAGTCGGCGACGGCATCACTTCGAGCTTCGACCGGTCCGTCGCCCCTTTCTGACACAAATTGCTAACATCTGTTTCGTATTATACAGGAGAGACCGTCATTTTACATGGACAAACGCACTTTTTCGATGACGGAATAAAGGACGGAGAATCTCATGGCCAAGTACTGCTTCTATTGCGGACGGGAATTACATCAAGCAGAGAAATGTCACTGTCGCAACAGCTCCGGCGCCACGGCGCGCGAGGCCGCCGCAGGGGTTGGCTCCGCGGACTATAACGCGAAAAATGCCGCAGGTCAGCGGGCCCCCTCAGGAGTTTCCGGGGCTTCCGGACCTACCGGGTCTTCCGGGGCTTTCACGGGAACTGCCTCGGGCACATCTTCGGGATCCGCCGCAGGACCTTTTTCATGGGCCTCTTCGGGATCCGGTCGGACGAAAGCCACAAATTCTTCCTCCGCGAAGACCGGCTTCCGGAAGAATTTTAGCGAGAAGATCCGTCAGTTTTCGCGCGCCTTCACAACGCCTTCGCAATCGGCGCGGCCGATGCGCTCCTCCCGCCTCCAGACATTGCGCGATCAGATCCGTATCCTGTTCCCCACATTCTCAATCGTCTGGCGCAATATCTCCGGTTTCTTCCTGCGTCCGGCGACCAAGATTCGCCAGGAATCGATGCGCCCCAAACTCCGCTGGTCCATACCGATCATCCTGATCGTTTCCGTTCTGTCCGGGTTCCTCGGCATGCTCTTCTCCCGGGCCGGCTCGCCACTTTTCGACAGCGTCATGAACCTCGTCCTTGGCGAGAACATCAGCCTGCTCTATATTCAGCCGGTTTACTCGATGATCGGCTTCTCCTTGTTGACGCTCCTCTTCATCCTCGTTATGTGCCTCTCCTTCTTCATCGCGTCCATCCTGTCGCGTAAAAAACTTCGCTTCCGCAAAGTGATCGACCTTGTCTCCATCTCCCTGATCTACCTCTTAATTCCCGAGATCATCCTCCTGATCACCATGTCACTCGGCAGTCGCGGAGCGCTCTCCCTGCTCTTCATCAGTTTTGTGATCATGAGCATCTGCCACCTGATCTCCTTCCGCACCGCAATGTCCCTCACGGAGGACACCATCTTTCTCTTCCTCCTCTTCGTATACAGCTCCTGCTATCTGATTTTCCGCACCGTTCTGGACGCGACCGCGCTCTTCTCACGGATTCTCTGATCGAAAAGTCAGTAATTGCGAGAAACACTTCAAAGCCGTTGCGCGAAAAATCACAAGTTATGCTTTTCGATAAGCGAGCGGAGATTGGGACTGTCTCAATTCATTGTGGCGCTAATCGGGCAGGCAGGAATTATATATCAATGAGGCACATACGAAACAGGGTTCTTAACGGGTTTTCGTATGTGCGCTGGATATCGAGACATTTGTTAGAGATTGTTATCTGGAAAGCGTTAATTATTTGCGACAGTATCTTGGATTTGTTCTGCCTGTTAAGCAGGTGATTTATGACAGTCCCTTGCCACGCCCTCTGAAAGTAAACATTCGGCCATGTGAGGACAATTTATCGTGCCGTCGCCGGGCGGGGCTCTTCTTGCACAGACGACGCGAGGCGAGCTTTTTCATGTGGTGGCAGTGCATGGTGAGCCTTTCTTTTGGACGAGAATACCCTGGACTGGCAATCTCGTCCACAAATTTTTAACGGCGACGACTGGATCGGGATTTATACTTGCTATTGATTACATACCACCACCAACCTTATTCACCTATACACACCTCAAATCGCTAATCGCATAGATCTAGATTAGCAAGAACTGCACAACGAACGCTCGTGCCCATATAAGCGGGGCGTATCGGATGTGTCTCCCGATCGTATCCGCGAAAGCGCCCCTGATCCCCCAAAGAAGAAGGGGTCTGTTGCAGAAATGAAGGAGAGCCGGCGGAGCCGATGCGGATTATAAGTCGCGCCGCCATATAGGCAACCCTCGTCTCCGACAACCCGAAGTAGTATAAAAATCCGCCTGCCCTCCGATTTTAGTGGTTATCATTGACAAATAACGTGGTTATTGCTCAATGAGGAAGTATAATTTTTCGAGTCCCATCGAATTTTAGTGGTTATCATTGACAAGAAATCAGGTTTTTTCTCATTGAGGAAGTATAAAAATCCGCCTGCCCTCCGATTTTAGTGGTTATCATTGACAAACAATAAGGAATAGACTCCATCGATCCCGATATTGGGCGAGATTGGGGGAAGTGGATCTATTCGCCCATAAGCGCAGTAGGTCGCGCTCATTTCAGCTTCTTGCAGGAAAAAGGACTGCTGCATCCTGAACCTTTACGTTCATTTTGCAACAGCCCCTTTTTTATCACTTCTTCCAAAGCTTGCTCCATGTATTCGGCATCAATCTTCGGGCTCGTCTCTGGCGTCTTTGGCATCCTTGGTATCCTTGCCGCTCTCCCCTGCCTCGACGTCCTTCGCTGTCTTCACGTCCGTCATCTCACCGATTCACGCCTCACCATTCTTCGCAGACTCACCATTCTTCGCAGACTCACCATTCTTCGCAGACTCACCATTCTTCGCAGACTCACCATTTTCCGCAACCTCAACAGGTGCACTTGTCCCGGCAGCCATTCCGGTCGCCTTCTTGCGAATCTTGATCTGATCTCCCTCGACATCGGCGATCGCCGTGTCTCCGGGCTCGACGACGCGGTCCAACAGTGCCTCCGAGAACATATCTTCCAGGAAAGACTGGATCGTTCTCTTGAGCGGACGCGCTCCGTACTGCGGATCATAACCTTTTCTCGCAAGCAGTTCCTTGGCGCCGATCGTCAGTTCGAGACCGATGCCCATGTCGGAGATTCTTTTCGAGAGCGACGTGATCAACAGATCAACAATCTTCAGGATCGAATCCCTGTTAAGCATACGGAAGAAGATGATCTCGTCGACACGATTGATGAACTCGGGATTGAAGGCTTTCTTCAGCTCTTCGAGTACAACGGACTTGGCCTCGTCATAGGTCTTGCCGCCGTAGAGGCGCTCGTCCGATGCCTCGTCTATCGTGACATACCCCTTGCCCGTCTCCTCGTCGATGTGCGACTTGGGGATCGCGAACCCGATCTTGCGGCCGGCCGACGTCGTCAGCATCCGCGCTCCGATATTCGATGTCATGATGATGATTGTGTTGCGGAAGTCGACCGTGCGGCCTTGGCCGTCCGTCAAGCGACCGTCGTCCAGAATCTGCAGCATCGAGTTGAAGATCTCCGGGTGCGCCTTCTCAATCTCATCGAAAAGCACGACCGAGTACGGGCGTCTTCTGACCTTCTCTGTCAACTGCCCGCCCTCGTCGTAACCGACATAGCCCGGCGGCGAGCCGATGAGTTTCGATACGTCATGCTTCTCCATGTACTCCGACATGTCGACGCGAATCAGGGCGTTCTCGTTGCCGAACATGACCTCCGCGAGTGCGCGGGCCAGCTCGGTCTTACCGACACCGGTTGTGCCGAGGAAGATGAACGAACCGGACGGGCGCTTGGGATCCTTGAGACCGAGGCGGCTTCGACGGATTGCCTTCGCGATCGCGATGACGGCTTCATCCTGTCCGATGACACGCTTGCGCAACTCATCCTCAAGGGACTTGAGACGTTCGGCGTCGGACTCATTAATCTTCGAGACCGGAATTCCTGTCCAACTCGCGACGATGTCGGCGATATCGTTGGCGGTAAGAGATGTCGGCGAAGCCTCTTTCTCCTTCTCCACACGGGCGCGCAGGTCGCCCAAGCGTTTCTCGAGATCGACCTCCTCGTCGCGCAGTTTCTGGGCCGTCTCGAAATCCTGTTTGTCGACAGCCTCGGCCTTCAGGCGGACAATCTCGTGAATCCGCTCTCCGAGCTTCCTGTTCTCCGGCGGCTCCTCCGACTTCTTGAGACGGACGCGCGAGGCGGCCTCGTCGATCAGGTCGATCGCCTTGTCGGGCAGGAAACGGTCGGTGATATAACGGCTTGACAGGATCACGGCCGCGTCGATCGCTTCGTCGGGAATCTTAATCTTGTGGTGATCCTCGTACTTTTCGCGAATACCCTTGAGGATCAGGACCGCGTCCGTGGTTGACGGTTCATTGACCATGACCTGCTGGAAACGGCGCGCCAGTGCGGCGTCCTTCTCGACATGCTTCCTGTACTCGTCGAGGGTGGTCGCGCCGATGACCTGCAGCTCGCCCTTGGACATGAGGGGTTTCAGAATATTGGCCGCGTCCATGGCGCCCTCGGCGTTGCCCGCGCCGATGATCGTGTGGAGTTCGTCGATAAAGAGGATCGTCTTCGTCGAAGACACCGCTTCCTCCAACGCCTTCTTCAGACGCTCTTCAAACTCTCCGCGATACTTGGATCCGGCGATCATGCCGGCGATATCGAGGGATACCAGGCGCTTGCCGCGCAGGATATCCGGAACGTCATCCGCGACGATCTGCTGGGCCAAGCCCTCGGCAATCGCCGTCTTTCCGACGCCGGGTTCACCGATCAGCACGGGGTTATTCTTGGTGCGACGCGCCAGAATTTGCATGACCCGAGCGATTTCCTTCTCGCGTCCGATGATCGGATCGAACTTGCCCTGTGAGGCCATGACGGTAAGGTCCTTCGAGTATTTGTCGAGCATCGACTGCTTGCCGCCCTTGCCGCCGTTGGGGCGGGGACCGGGCATCCCCTCTTCCGAAGACATGCCTTCCTGTGACTCCGGCTCGCCGTCGAACGACTCGTCCGGTCCGAAATTCATCTCCGCCTCGGAAGCGTTGTCCGGATTCTCGAGGTGATTCATCAGCGCTTTGACGATCTCGGCTCCGGAGATACCGAGTGACGTTACAATCCGGAAGCCCGTGCATTGGCCGTCACGCATGATTGCCATCAGGATGTGCTCCGGTTCGATAATGGTCTGACGAACGCGCTTTGCGAGGAATTCCGCCAGATAGATGATTCGCTTGGTGCGGTTCGTGCACATCGCGAAAAGATCGTTCGGATTCATCGGCTTCTCTTCGAAGGGCTGCGGTTCGTGAGTCGCGATCTTGGCGATTTCACGAAGCACATCTTCCTTCGTCAGTCCGAAATCGTGCAGAACGCGGCTGGCCGCTCCGTCGCCTTCCAGAAGCGAGAAGAGAAGCTCCTCCGTACCGATGTAATCGAGCCCGAAAGCCGATGAGCACAGGTACGCCCGGTATAAAGTCTTGATTGCTCTCTCTGAAATATTCATGTGTTCCTCCTGTTCCCCTGAACGGTTATCGTATCTGAATTTCCTCTATATAATCCATCTTTTGTATTTTTTCGCGAAAAGTCCCGCTAGTCTTTCGTTTCTCCCGCATTTCCCGGGTCCTTCTTTTTTCGTGAGGCACGGGGTTTCTTCGTTATGGGAGCCTTATCCGCCCCGACATCCCCGGTCGCCTCTCCGGCTTCGGCGTTGCCCGGAGACAATGACTTGACGGCTTCCTCAAGGAGACGTCTCGTTTTCTCCGCCCTGTGAATCTCCTGAAGTCGCGGCGACAACATCTCCCCGCTGTCCTTCTGGATACTTGCCGTACCGATCACCGATGACAGTCGCGCCATCGTCTCTTCGTCGATCTCCTTGAGAATTCCCAGAGAAATCCCGAGGCGCAAGTCGCTGATCCGCTTCATTGCCTCGACGTCCGTCATCATGCGGGCGTAGAGCAGTTCACCGTAGGAACGATACACGCGGTCCGAGATCTTCATCGGATTATTCTCGAAAATCTCGCTTCGCAGCTTGCGTTCGAGTTCCATCACCTCGCGGACCATGCGCTCAAAACCGACAAGAATATCCGTCTCGGAGATTCCGAGTGTGATCTGATTCGACAGTTGGTAGATATTCCCGTCCGCCTGGCTGTGCTCGCCGAGATAGCCGCGAACCGCGAATCCGGCCTGCGTCAGACCGTCGATCAAGGGTTTGATGCGTCCGGAACTTGTCAACGCCGGCAGATGAACCATCACCGAGACGCGAAGGCCGGTTCCCGTATTCGTGGGACACGCGGTCAGGAAACCATACTTTTCTGAGTAGGCGATCGGCAGATCGCGCTCCAGTGCTACGGCAACCGCTTCGGCACGACGATACACCTTCGCAAGAGAAAAACCTTCGCTCATTACCTGGATGCGGATGTGGTCCTCTTCATTGACAAGAATGCTCACCGCCTCGTCCTGCGAGATCATCGCACAACGCCCGGTCCCGCCCTTGGCAAGATCATCGCTGATCAGATGTTTCTCAACCAGTGCCTGCCGGTCCGCATCCGGTAGAGAGTCCATGTTCAACGTCATGTATTTCTCTTGGGTCTGGGACTCCGACGCGCGAATTGCCTTCACGATGCGGTCGCAAACTTTGCTGCATTCCTTTGTCGTCATGCGATACGGAAAGGAGCAATCCGTCAGGTTTCGGGCGAGGCGAACGCGGCTCGATAGAACGACATCCCATTCCGGACCCTTCGTTAGATACCAGCTCATGCGTTGCCTCCTTCCTTCTGCTTTTCGAGATCCGCGATGGCGTCCCGCAGCGCAGCCGCCTTACGATAATCCTCCACCGCGATCGCATCCTTCATCTCCTGTCGCTTCTCTTCAATCAAACGCTCCATATGTAATCTCTCCAAGGCGGCTATCTCCTCCGCGTCGTGCGGGATCGAATCCGTGACCTCGATAGCGCCGACCTTCTTCTCGGGCTTGGCATTCGACTTAGGTTTCTCCCTGGATACGCCTTGGTCGGCGGGCGTATTCTCCTCGGTGACCTTCGGCGACTTCAATGCTACATCATGATTATCCTTGCCGGCCTTCACATCCACCTTATCAAACGGCAGCGAGTGCATCGATCTCTTGCCAAGCCCTCGCCCGACGTGCTCCTTGCCCATCTGCGTCCGAAGGAAAACCGGATCCAGTCGATCACCGAATGCGTCATAACAGTGGATGCATCCGAGAAAACCAGACTTCTGGAACTCGTCAAACGTGATGCCGCAACTCGGGCAAGCCGTCGCAAGAGGCGTTACCCCGTCTCCGAGACCGACATCAGTGGTGAAAATCCCACTCATCGACTTAAACGGGTTCGGCGTGAACTTAGCACTCTTCGGATAGGTCGGAATGGAAATACCCAGCTCACGTGCGCAAATATCACATAAATAAAACGTCTGCGGTTTCTTCCCGGAGATCTGTTGAACGATCTGTACGTTCGCTTCTCTCTCCTTACATCTTTGACACTTCATCTTCCAAAATCCTCCCGAAAACTCGCGCGGTAGCCTTCCGAAACGATCAGACTAACCAACATGTTCTTAAAAATCTCCATCCGAACGATCGCCTTCTTATCCGCATCAACGCTGACAAGAGATTGATCCGACAGCGCCGCCTTCATCAGCTGCGCCTGACTCTCCTTGACAATTCCATAGTCCAGAAAATTCCGAAGGTAAATATCTGCCTCCTGCTGAGACAAATCATTGCCGAGCGAATTCACCGTATGCATCAGATAATCCGTCGACGAAACCCGCTGGACGCGCGCGATACGAATCTCTCCGCCGCCGCCGCGCCGGCTCTCGACAATATAACCCTGTCCGTTCGTGAACCGTGTCGAGAGAACGTACGTGATCTGTGACGGAACACAATTCACCCTCTCGGCAAGCGTGCTTCGGCTGATGACGGCATATCCGTGATTCTCTTCGATCATCTGCTTGATGATCTCTTCAATGATGTCGCTAAGTCTTGCCATCTTCATCGTCCTTCCTAAGGTTCACAAACGTCTATCTCTGACTTTGACTATCTTTGACTTACCTTAATTATATCGCCATCCTTCGACCTGTCAATATCCTTGACTACGGCCACCGCCTTCAGCGGAAGAGGTCAGAGTTCTTTTCGCGAAAAGAATCACCTTGCGTAATCCACTCAAAGGCCGTCAAACAAACACGCCCGACAAACTGCCATATCGGTGGCGTACGGGTGAGATGGATCGCCGGATGTCCGAACGAACTAACACAATCCGGGGATTCGTGCATTTGTGTTAATGTTCATTGATAAGAAAATAAATCTCGTCATTGATTACGTACTAAAATCCGAAAAATCGCTATTTCGTATGTGCGTTAATGATAAATAACCGCCTCCGGGAGCTTACCGCACATACGAAAACCCGGGAAATGGCTTGTTTCGTATGTGCATCATTGATAAATAACAGCCTCCGGGAGCTCGCCGCACATACGAAAACGCTGGAAGAGGTCTGTTTCGT
>JACCEE012071264.1_pt1 | contig 13968 bp, 12 predicted proteins | sample 7449931 | NCBI WGS metagenome assembly JACCEE01 (sample SAMN15323457, study PRJNA562643) | freshwater metagenome | isolation source: river surface water | place: USA:Blue River Watershed | collected 2017-08-19 | reverse complement strand
CGATTTGTTCGATTTCTGCCGTGTCGCCGGTGAGGACGCCGTAGGTGGCTAGACGCAGATACCAGCCGAAGTCCCGTAAACATTGGGCCCGCTGTTTGGTGCCGTAGGCGTTGCCACCGGGGGCGATGAAATCAGGCCGTTTAGTCCAGAGCTGCTTGCTGGCTTGCTCCACAATCTTTTTTTCATTTTCCGCCAGGGTGGTGGCAATGCGCACCCGCTGTTCCCCGGTTTGAAAAAAGCTACTGATGCTCTGCAGTTCCCCGCTGCTGGGATAGCGCAGGTTGTCGTCCGCTTTGAGAATAACTTGGCTAACTACACTCATTATTATCCAGAAGGGTTGTTGAATACATGTTTGTAGTTTACCGATTCGGGGAACAGAGAGAAAGATTGGTTTTGGCATCTGGGGATTTTCTGGGAAGATGATTAATATATGATTAGAGATTGGTAACGGCAGGGGCCAGTAAGGAATTGAGGACGATGGAAAGGGGCAGGTGGCAGCAGGGGAGCTTGGTGGAGCTGACGGTGACGGATTTGAGCGATACGGGGGAGGGGGTGGGCAGGTTTGAGAATCGACCGGTGTTTGTACCGGATGCGGTGACGGGCGATCGGGCAGATGTGCGTCTCGTGATGGTGAAACCGAATTATGCCCGAGGGCAACTGCAGGAGCTAAAGCAGCCGGGACCGGCTCGCATTCGCCCTAGTTGTATTGTGGCGGATAAATGCGGTGGGTGTCAGTGGCAACATATTGCTTATGACTACCAGCGACAAGCGAAGCAAAATATTGTGATTCAAGCCTTAGAAAGGATCGGCGGTATCCCTAACCCGCCGGTGGCGGCTCCTTTGGAAATCTCCACTCCGGCGGAGAAGCCATTTTTGGGTTATCGCAATAAATGCAGTTTTGCTTTGGGGGTTTCGGCTACGGGTCAAGTGCAAGCGGGATATTATCAAAAGGGAAGTCATCGCTTGCTGAATCTCAATCGTTGTCCGGTACAGGACGATCGCCTTAACCCCCTGCTCCAAGAAATCAAAGGGGATATTCAAAACCTTGGCTGGCGAGTTTACGATGAAACTACTCACAGTGGTGAGGTGCGTCATTTGTCCTTGCGCATCGGCAGACGCACTGGGGAAATATTGTTAACTTTAGTGACACGCAGTGGCAATTTGCCCGGAATAGAAGCACAAGCTAGCCAGTGGCTGAGTCGGTATCCCGGTTTGGTGGGGGTATGTTTAAATCTCAACCCCCACCGGACTAATGCCATTTTTGGGGAAGAAATGGTGATGATTGCGGGGCGGCCCTACTTGCGGGAGTTATTTGGGGGGTTGGAATTGCACTTGCGGGGGGATACTTTTTTCCAGGTTTATACTGAAGCGGCAGAGGGGTTGTTGCAGGCAATTGCTTCTCATTTAGATTTGCAGCCACATCAGATTTTACTTGATGCCTATTGTGGTATCGGTACTTTTACTCTCCCCTTGGCGCGGTATGTGAAGGAAGCGATCGGCTTAGAAGTACAAGTAGCAGCAGTGGACCAAGCCAGAGAAAATGCTCGCATCAACCAAATCTCTAATGTCAGTTTTACGGCGGGGAAAGTGGAAGAGTTGTTGCCCGCTTTGGGGGTAAAGCCTGATGTGGTGTTGCTGGATCCGCCCCGGAAGGGGTGCGATCGAGCCGTCTTGGAAACCCTGTTGCAAATGCGACCCGATCGCCTCGCTTACATTAGCTGCAAACCCGCCACCCTCGCTCGCGACCTGAAAATCTTCATCGAAGGTGGCTACCGCCTAGAACTGGTACAAACAGCCGATTTTTTCCCCCAAACCGCCCATGTAGAATGCGCCGCCTTTCTGCAGCGCCTCGACTAGAGAGGATAATTAACCCAGTGCAGCTATCCACACAAATTTAGGGAGAGTTCTACACCATCAGCCCTCGGGCTTCTTTGTCAAAATCAACACAGAACCCGAGGCTAAACACATGAGCTTTAATATTCAATCCCTGTATGAATGGTATCGCCGCACCCTTCGCCACCCCAAATATCGCTGGTGGATAATTCTGGGAACCTTGGTTTATTTGCTCAGCCCCATTGACATCTCTCCCGACTTCCTACCCATTGCTGGTCAAGTAGATGATATTGCCCTCCTCACCCTCCTGGTGGCTGAGCTATCCCAAATAGTTGTAGAGAAATTCAAATCTCGGCGGTCTGAGAACGGTGTCCCCCCATCCACAGGTGCGGGCGAAACCTCTCACCCTGGAGAAAGTACGGTAGAGATAAAAGCCACTTCCTTGGAATAAGCTGGTAGCATTTGCTCACTACCCACAAAAACCCGGTAATCCCCACCGGGTTTTTTTATGTGGAGGCGGGGGGTAGGGATATCTTGCTTGTCCTTTGTCCTTAGTCCTTTGTCCTTTGTCACTTGTCCTTAGTCCTTTGTCCTTTGTCTCAAGGCAGCTTGTCACTTGTCCCAAGGCAGCTTGTCCCAAGGCAGCTTGTCCGCTCATAGTGCTTGCTACCAAAGGACAAATGACAAAAGAATCCCTACCCAAGTCCAAATGACAAATGACCAAGTCCAAATGACAAATGACCAAGGACAAAGGACAAAGGACATTATAAAGAATGTATTACAATTCTCAGAACCGACTATTTTTCCTGGTAAAAATAAAGTGGCTCGGAAGGTTTCCGGAGGTAGAGCCGCCGCAGTCATGGGGAAAAATGGGGCAAAAATGTGCCGCTTCTTCGGCCCTATCCCTACCTAGCCGATGATTCATCCCTTGCCTCCCACCTGTCATGCCAGGGAACTGGGTAGCAGGTAAAATAGCAGCCAAGTGTTACCTTGTCAATAGTAGGAAATGAAGTTTAATGAACTGGTAGAAAAACTGGGGGATACTGCTGCCTGCAATAGCCTGAGTCTCGGGAGTGTTAATCCGGAGATTACCGGGGTGGCAGCGGTGGAGGAGGCAACAGCGGGCACCATCAGTTATATAGAAGGAGCTAAATTTAAGGACTGGGTGAGTTTAACTGGGGCAGCGGCTTTGATTTTGCCTCTGGATCAGCAGTTGCAACAGCAAGCGACGGCGCGGGGAATTGCTTGGATTGCGACGGTGGAACCGCGTTTGTTATTCGCCCGAACTCTGGCCCTATTTTACCAACCCTGGCGGCCAAAACCGGGGATTCATCCCACAGCAACGATCGATCCGAGTGCAGAAATTGGGGCAGATGTTTATATCGGAGCGGGAGTGGCGATCGGCCCTGGTGTGAAAATTGGATTGGGTGCCTGCCTCTACCCAAATGTGGTAGTTTATCCAGATGTGGAAATCGGGGCAAACACGGTATTACATGCTAACTGTACTATTCACGAGCGCAGTCGCATTGGCCCTGATTGCACAATTCACAGCGGTGCTGTGATCGGTGGGGAGGGTTTTGGATTCGTCCCGATCGGCGGTGGTTGGGTGAAAATGGAGCAGTCAGGTTATGTGGTGTTGTCATCTGGCGTGGAGGTGGGTTCCAATACTACGATCGACCGTCCCGCAGTAGGGGAAACCCGCATCGGTAAAAATACGAAAATCGATAATTTGGTGCAAATAGGTCACGGTTGCCACATTGGTGAAAACTGCGCGATTGCCGCTCAAGCGGGGCTTGCAGGCGGGGTGAAAGTGGGAAATCATGTGATCCTGGCGGGGCAGGTGGGCATTTCAAATCGGGTCCAGATTGGCGATGGGGCGATCGCCTCGGCAAAAACAGGAATTCACAGTGATGTTCCTCCCCACACGATCGTTTCCGGCTACCCTGCCATTCCCCATAAACTCTGGCTGAAAACCGCTGCCATCTACAACCGCCTCCCAGAAATTTACCAATCCCTCAAGCAGTTGCAGCGGCGTTTGGGAACGGTTGCCGATCAGCCTCCCGATGCTCCTACCTGATGAGCAATTGAGTTGGGGGGAGTTGGCACAAGATGGCTCAGGATGGGGCAGATTTTCCTTACCCATCTTGCCCCATCCTTAACCGGGGTGGTAGTGAAAATTTGCCTCAAATCAGCCCCAGACCCGGAAAAATTGTCAAAAATGCTGCAAATTTAAGACCCACTCCCGAGGGGCGCTTATTAAATAATCAAAAATTTTCGGGATTTAGGCAAAAAAAGTTGTGACAAATCTCGAATTTAAGGATATATTTTTGATAAGGCGTCCACTTGACATGGACTACCATTTAATTTCTTAGAATCGAAGGATATCAGGCAAAACGATGATTGACACTGCAACCGCACCACTTACGGGAAAGGCGCTGCTTCAAAAAGTAAAAGAACTCTCGAACTTACCCCGGCGTGAAACCGCAAAGCGCTGCGGCTACTACACCAGCACAAAAGGCGGTCAAACCCGCGTCAATCTCACAGATTTTTATGACGCGGTGTTGGCAGCCAAGGGCGTGGCCTTAGATCCAGAAGGGGCCAAAGACGGTCGCGGTCGCGAACCTACCTACCGGGTCAGCGTCCACAAAAACGGCCAAATTGTCATCGGTTCCACCTATACTCAGGCCATGAACTTGAAGCCCGGAGATGAGTTTGAAATCAAGCTGGGCTACAAGCACATTCACCTCATCCAGGTGGATGGAGACAAAAAATCCGATAATGGCCTCGGCTCTTTTGATGACGACGAGGAATAATCGCGATCGGGAGTAGCCACAAGCCAGCTGCCCCGAAGCATCCCCCATATATGGGAGGGGCTCAGTTCTAAAAATGGGCTTGTGGCTGCGGTAATCTGGCTCAATTTTGGCTCTCTTCGCCATTGAGCCTAGCCTTGGCATATTTCGGGCAAATTCATTGGTCAGCCACGGCCAAAATTGGCGGCTGCGGGTTTGATTTCTCAGGCAGGGAGCCGGAATTTTACCCTGCCTATGCTTCACTATCTATCAAATCTCTGGCCTGCCCCAAAACCTTGAAGTCACCTTGATGATGCCCTCCAAATTATCCCAATCCGCCCGTAAGGACAGAGCATTGCCATGTCCTCGATCGCCAGAAAACCCCTAGGCGGAGGATTGGGATAGTCTATCAGATCCGATCGGTTCATCCTTGGTTGGTCAACCCCCGCTCTCATCTCTGTGTCCTCGGTGCCAGAGTGGTGAATTAAATCACTTTCGGCACAAAGGACACCCAGAAAGATGAAACAGCGCCCCTATGGCTGGGGGTGGGCTTTAGCGTGTTTGCCCATCTGACTTTTTCTGATTTGGTGATGGTAAAGCTGAAGGGTTGACACTAGGGCCGGGAGAAATTGCCTCGATTTGGGGGCTAATGGTTGCTGTGAGGATGGCTAAGTTCTGGGCAAGTGCGGTTTGCTCCTCAAGGTTTTCGGTGGTAGAAAGGAGCTGGTTGAGGGTATCAATCAGTTCGCGCAGATTGTTGAGAAAATTGGGGTCGCCGCTGAGGCGGTCTAAATCGGAGGTGATTTTCTCGACGTTTTGAAAGGTGGTACGAGCTGAGTCTAGGGTTTGTTGAAGCTGGAGCAGATTGGTGGAGTTGGAAAAGTCGCGCAAGTTGGTGGAAGCGCGGGTAGCATCAAGAGAGACTTGGGCGAGATTGCTGCTGATGGTTTCTAGGTTGCTAAGGATTTCTGATCGCTCTACTTGCTGTAGTCCGGTTTGCACACTGGCGATCGCCGGTTTGAGATTATTCACGGCTCCGCGCAACTCTAAGCTGGTGGCATTAAGATTATCTAAAGTTCCCACGAGAGTAGAGCGGTTGCTCGCTACCAATTGATTCAGGTTGACCACCAAAGCATTCATATCTTTAGCTGTCCCCTGCAGTTGGTTGGTAATGGTGCTAAATTGCGCCACGGTATTCCTAATTTGGGCACTGGTGGCGGTGAATTCGCCGATCGTACCATTAACCAATTTGGCGGATTGCTCCAGGGCGGTGACGGACCTGGTGGCTGATGCGGTTAAAGGTGTAAGCTGTTTATCAATCGAGACGCTGAGCATATTTAGCTGTCGCGATAGTTGGGCGATTTCTGCCATTGCGGAAGTGCTGTTTTGCATAAGCTGACCCAAACCAGCCACAAAGCGAGGGTCGCCAAAACTTTTGCTAAATTGCAGGGTGGAACGGAGCAGCTCGTCAAAGGTGACTCCAATTCTGCCTTTGAGCCGATCGCGATCGCACAAAATCATATCGGAATTACAGTCCTGGTCTAAGGGGTCTGGGGCATTAGCCACCGATGTCACTGCTTTGAGGGGAATAATATCGATGGAGGCTTCGCCGATAAATCCCGCCTGATTCGCCTCGATAATTACTTCGTTAGGCATGACTAAATCTGTAGCAGTAATGCCTAACTCTACTTCCACGCCGTTGGTACTGGGGGAAATGGCTTTGACTCTGCCCACCTGCACACCGCGATAGCGCACGACGCCACCGATTTGCAATTTGGCGATGTTGTCGAATTCTGCCACGATCGTATAACCCTTATTCCCCAGGGCGATGTCTCGCAACCAGAAAATGAGGAACCCTAACATCCCCACACCAAAAATAATTAACAAGCCCACCGAGCCTTCTCTGACTTTTCGCGAGCGCATGGTACAACTCCCTATCACCTATGATAAATCAAAAGTGCCCACCTCAATCAATTACCTGAATCGGTCCGCTGACACTACCGCTGAAAAATTGCCGCACCATCTGGTTTTCTGTGGTATCAATTTCGGCAATTGTTCCTTGCCACTGCACTTTACCCTGGTAAAGAAACACCACTTCATCAGAAGTGCGGCGAATGGTGCTATCTTGGTGCGTCACCATAATATAAGTGCTGCAACCGCCTTTTGATGCCTGTAACTGCCGGATTAAATCTTCAATCACCGTGGAGGCGATCGGATCTAACCCCGCCGTGGGCTCATCGTAGAGCAAAACTTCCGGAATAGATTTGGGATCATCCGGGTTAGACATAATCGCACGGGCAAAACTGACTCGTTTGCGCATCCCCCCAGACAGCTCTGAGGGGTAGCGATCGCTAATTCCGGGCAAACCCACCATCTCCAGTTTTTCCTCCACCAGTTCCCGGATTTGAGAACGGGGCATATCAGAATGCTCGTAGAGCAAAAACCCCACATTTTCTTGCACTGTCAGGGAATCGAACAAAGCCGCATTCTGAAACACCATACCAATGCCGATCGGATCGGCCAAATCGTCCACCCACCTTTCCCGGCGGTCTCCCTGGACGTAAACCTCCCCCTCATCCGGTTCCAGCAGCCCAGCAATGATTCGCAAAATCGTTGACTTGCCCGTACCCGAAGGGCCGATAATACTCAGGGCCTGGTGCAGATGAATCGTTAAATCCACACCGTCTAAAATCTTATTGCTGCCAAAAGACTTGCAGATACCCCTTAGTTCTATCAACGGCTCCAGCACTTCGCGCATCCTTTTTCCAGATGGGAAACTTACACTTAAGTATAGTGGTCTGTACAAATGACTTACTGGGAGACTTTTTCACCGCATCCCGGCCACTTGACGCCCCTCTCGCTTCGCTTCTTCCTCGGGGGGCACTCCGGGCTCTTGAGGAGCCACTTTACACACAGAGGCGATACCCTGGTAGTGTCCCTGCAATCACCGCACCCATCCTCCTCACCATAACAGTGTTAGATTTTGGTTGTCCTGTTTGGTGCATGGTCAACTCTACCACTCCTGACCATCTCGCCATCCCCGCCACAACTATGCAGTTGGTAGGGTAATTATGTATTAGCACTTATCCCGAACGGAAAAGCTATGTCTAATGGTTTACTCAAACAAGCCCTCCGGGCGCTGGAAGTGGAAACCCGCTCTCTGAGTACCCTCTGGCGCAAAACCCCGCCGCGATTTGGCCAGTGGTTCAAGTGGCTGGCTCCCGGACTGTTTGTCAAACGCTGGTTACTGCTCATTGTTGGCGGTGTCATCCTCAGCCTCCTAGGGTTGGCGATTTCTATCCGTCTCACCCCGATTTTTCGGGTGATGCAGTTCTTGGAAACGTTTTTGGCCAAAATTACCACCATCATCCCTAACTATCTCAGCGGCCCACTGGTGTTTCTGGTGGGCATTCTGTTGCTGGTTTGGGGCCAAAGTCGCACGGTGGGCTCTGTGGGAGCGGCCCTCAATCCTGGGGGAGAAGAACATTTGGTGGATGTGTTGCTCAACCGTCGGCGGTTGAATCGGGGCCCGAAAATTGTCGCGATTGGTGGCGGTACTGGTCTTTCTACTCTGCTTAGGGGACTGAAGGCTTATAGTTCCAATATCACGGCGATCGTCACTGTGGCTGATGATGGCGGCTCCTCGGGACGCCTCCGCCGCGAAAATGGCGTCTTGCCCCCTGGTGATATTCGCAACTGTTTGGCTGCTTTGGCAGCGGAAGAAGAGTTGCTCACGGAATTGTTTCAATACCGGTTTCGTGCAGGCAAAGGTTTGGTGGGTCACAGTTTTGGTAATCTGTTTCTCACGGCCATGAGTGACATTACGGGGGATTTGGAGCAGGCGATCGCCACCAGTTCTAAAGTTCTCGCTGTGCGCGGTCAAGTCCTCCCCGCTACCCTCACGGATGTTAATCTGTGGGCAGAACTCGCCGACGGACGCCGCATTACTGGAGAGTCGAGCATCTCGGAAGCTGGCGGCCAAATCGTGAAAATTGGCTGCATCCCCGCCGCTCCAGTGGCCCTCCCGAAAGCTCTGCAGGCAATTCAGGAAGCTGATTTTATCATTCTCGGTCCGGGGAGTCTCTATACCAGTGTGATTCCTAACCTCCTGGTGCCAGAAATTACTGAGGCGATCGCTCGGCGTCAAGTTCCCACTATCTATGTTTGCAACATTATGACCCAGCCAGGGGAAACTCAGGGTTATACTGTCTCGGACCATATCAAAGCTATCGATCGAGCTTGCGGTTACCCCTTGTTTACTCACGTCCTGGTGCAGCAACAAGTGCCCACAGCTCAAGCATTGATTCGTTATGCCCAAGATAATTCCCACCCCGTATTTGTCGATCGGGAAGATATCCGCAAATTAGGTAGGGAAATCGTCTTTGCTAACGTCATGGACGAAGACCACCAAACCGGTTACGTCCGCCACAACTCCGAACTCCTGGCGCGGGTCTTGCTCCGTTGGTACAGTCGCCACCAAATGCGCCCTAGCAATTCCTCTGTAGCGAAGTTGTCCCGCGCCAAAGTTGCTCGCGAAATAACTAGATTATAGACCTGCTTAAGCATACTTTCCTGTTCGCTCCTCCTTTTCCACAAACTTTCCGTCCTCATCACAATTCACTTTCATCTTAATGACCAGGTGCAGCACGATTCTACTACCCGACGCCGCCGCCACTCACAGTCTCGGCTTTAATCTTGGCCAAAAACTCCCCGCCCATACTATTATCCTCTTAGAAGGAGACTTAGGCGCTGGTAAAACTACTTTAGTCCAAGGTATTGGCGCCGGTTTAGGTATTACATCCAATATCGTTAGTCCCACATTTACTATTATTATCGAATATACCGAAGGTCGCCTCCCTCTCTATCATTTCGACTTATATCGTCTTAACCCTGTAGAAGTCGCCCAACTCCAACCAGAAACCTATTGGGAAGGCATAGAATTTCCCCCTGGAATTGTGGCGATCGAATGGCCCGATCGGCTCCCCTACCTCCCCCAAGATTACCTCCGCCTCCACCTCACCTACGAACAACACCAACGCCAAGCCCAACTCATCCCCATTGGCAACTTTGTAGAGTTTTAGCCCTCCTTCTGTGGTTCTTAGTTGGGCTTCAGCCCTCCTTCTGTGGTTCTTAGTTGGGCTTTAGCCCTCTTTCTGTGGTTCCTAGTTGGGCTTTAGCCCATTGACAACTGTAACTTATAGCCGATATCCAGGGACAAAGCCATACCATATCCTCTCCTCTAATCATCAAACCCAACCCCCAATTACCCCAATATTTCCCTCCCCACAATTTTATATTCTTGACAAACCAAATCAATACAGATATAGCAGTAGCCAGTTTAGTTAGGACAATCATTGTTAAGCGCCAGCAAGGAGTAGAAGTCCTCTACCTCTGCTGTGTAGAGGTAGAGGACTTCTACACTCATATCAAGTCTGGGAGCATCGATCGGGTAATTTCGGGGCAACCACAGGGGGATTGCCCCTACCGTAGGGGCAGCCCCCAGTGGCTGCCCCCTCAGTTATTCAAAAACGAAGCCATAGGACTTGATATCACTCGATGTCCTAATCTTTCTGGCTAATGCTATAATTGTCCGCCGATGCCTGCTGCACCTGTAGTCAGCTTTGAGGTGCCGGTTTCCATTCCGGGAACTGATGGGGATGATATCCTGGTTGGTACTCCCAATAACGATGCCATCAATGGTTACACGACCCCAGCTTATCAGATGTGGACTTGGGTGATGCCATCTACGGCGGCGCCGGAAATGATGTCCTTTTGGGCAACCAGGGGGATGATTCTATGTCCGGCGGCGATGGTGGTGACTTCCTCTTCGGCGGTCGCGATAATGACTTCCTCTATGGGGATGCCGCTGGGGACTTCCTCTTCGGCGACAAGGGTAATGACAATCTCTCCGGTGGCGATGGCAATGATACGCTCTACGGTGGCACTGGCAGCAACCTGACTGTGGCTCAAAATGAGGAGCGGGACTTCCTTGATGGCGGTGTTGGCAATGATTTAATCTTCGGCAGCGAAGGGGATGATATCATTACTGGCGCCGATGGCGACGATACCATGTACGGCGGTAAAGATGATGACTCGATCGCTGGCGGCTCTGGTGGTGATGTCCTCTCTGGTGATAAGGGGAGCGATACTCTCACTGGTGGTATTGGCAGTGATAAGTTTGTCTTGGCTGCTACCGCTGAGGGTGATTTGATTACTGACTTTGCCGATGGTGTAGATACGATTTGGTTGAGCGGTATCTCGTTTGCTGGTTTAAGCATCAGCGGTGATAGCTCGACTACATACATCGATTTGGGTGGAGAGCGGTTAGCTACTCTCTCTGGTGTCGATTTCAGTTTAATTACTGAGTCTGATTTCGCCACGATTTAGTAAGTAATGGTGGGCATTATTGCCCACCCGAATAATGCTGCTATAAATGTAGGGTGGGCAATAATGCCCACCCTACTGTCATTCCGGCGTGGGCGGTCATCCAGAAAAATTTTATCCCACATCAATCTGAAAATAGCGATATAATTAAATTATCCTTTACCCAGGAGTGGCGATGACTTCTACTCTCAGCCAACGCACCTACACGGTGGATGAATATTTAGCGCAAGAAGCTCCATCCACGGAACGCCATGAGTATCGTAACGGAGAAATTGTTCTTATGCCTGGTGGTACGCCTAATCATAACCGAATTACCGGTAATTTGTTCGCTTTTCTCAATTTTGCGCTCAAACGCCAACCCTATGATGTTTTTGTCACAGACCAACGCCTGTGTATCCCGGAGAAGCGGGTTTATACTTATCCTGATGTGATGATAATCCGTCAGCCCATAGAATTGCAAGTAGGGCGCAATGATACGGTGCTGAATCCTTTGGTTATTGCGGAGGTGTTATCAAAATCAACCCGCAGTTATGATAAAGATGATAAATTTGCTGCTTATCGGACTATTCCCTCTTTTAGCGAGTATTTACTCATCGAACAATATGAGCCCCATGTGGAACATTACACCAGAACTGAGGGGCAGGCTTGGCTATTTCGGGAGTATGATGGTTTAGAGGCGACGGTATCTTTACAGGCGGTTGAGTTTGTGATTTCACTGGCTGATTTGTATGATAAAGTGGATTTTGGGGTAGTGGAGACTGCTACAGAACCAAGTTAATTTTACAAAAAACGATGATTTTTTTGCGCTGTAGGGGTGATTCGCGAATCACCCCTCTAAACCAAGAGAATTTTCGCCTTTTAGAGAAAACTTAACATAACTTAAAATAAATTTATGCTGTCAGGGGAACAATCATAATTGACCAGTTGTCTTGTGGCGCAATTCCGGTTTTTTGAATTGTGGGAAAACAGGGTATTGCTCGGATAATCGCGGGCAACAATGCGGGCGATCGGATATATAGTCATTTCAGATAAGAATGAGACAACCCTTGAGAGTTACCCTCTATCCCCCAACCCCTTTCTCCCACAAGGGGAGAAAGGGGAGTAAGACCTATATGCTTTTTGGCTCCAACTCTCCCCTCTCCCGACCTGGGAGAGGGGAAGGGGGTGAGGGATTGAGCGGAGTTTAACCAAAAAAACATTCTCATTCTTAATTGAAATGACTATATTTATTATCTCTTAAAAGAATAAAATTGCTGTCCGGAAACCGGGAAAAGTGCTTGTTTACTTAGCCAGAAATGGTCATTTGTCCTTGGTCATTTGTCCCTATTCACTTGGAGAAGAAACCGGGTTTCTGCCCAGAATCTCCCTTCAGGTACGAGATATCTCGTTGAGAAACCCGGTTTTTGGGGGACAAGGGACAAGCGGACTGGCGGACAAGTGACATGTTACCAATTATGGAGAGCGAGAAAGTGAAAAAGTCTAGTTATCCAGTTTTAGGAACGGCGTTGGCTTTCTTGAGTGCATCCACGGTGGCAACTTTGGTGTTAAATGGGTGGTTATCCCCTGGTGTGATGGCTAATCCTGCCAGCATCGGGGGAGAATCTCAGCCAGCTATGAAGGGGCAAATTATTGCGGGTCAAACTGTTATTTATGTTGACCCAAAACGGGGAACGGATGATGGTGTCGCTGGTGATACATCGGCAAATCCCTTGCGGACAATTACGGCGGCTTTGGCAAAAGCGGATGCGGGGACGGTGATTCAATTAGCCCCGGGACGGTATAGTGCGGGGGAAGTGTTTCCGTTGCAGTTGAAAGGGGGTGTGATTTTGCGGGGTGATGAAGGTCGCCAAGGTGAAGGGGTTTTGATTGTGGGTAGTGGTCGCTATGTGAGTCGTACTTGGGCGCGACAGAATGTGACTATTTTAGCGGAAGATAGCAGCCAAATTCTGGGGGTGACGGTGACGAATGCGGAAACGCGGGGGACGGGGGTTTGGATAGAGAATGGCAATCCGGTGATTAGTAATAGTACATTTGTGAGCAATAATCGGGAGGGAATTTTTGTCTCTGGTCGCGCTGAACCGGTCATCGAAAATAATCAGTTTGCTTATAATGGTGGTAATGGGATTTCGGTGACGCGGGAGGCGAAAGGGTTAATTCGGGGTAATGTGTTTCTGGATACGGGTTTTGGGTTGGCGATCGGCCATGACGCAACTCCGATAATTGAAAATAACCAAATTCGCCAAAATCGCGTCGGGGTGGTGGTGACACAGCAGGCTCGTCCGATTTTACGGGGCAATACTATTGAAAATAATAGCGAATATGGTGTAGTGGCAATTGCCCAATCGCAACCGGAAATCGCCAGTAGCAATACTTTCCAGAATAACGATCGCACGGACACCTTTATCGCCAGGGAACCCCAAGGCGTCCCCCCCACTCCCACCGTGGCGATGGGTGAGCAAAAAACTGTCTTTACCTGCGAACCCTATACTAACGGTTTTGCCACCGTGGCGCAAAAGGGAAATGCTTCCATTCCCCAACCCATGATTATCTGGAAGAGTACAGAATTTGACTCCCCAGAAAACCGCTGTTTGCAAGTCACCCAGCGGCTCAACCAAATGGTGACAGAAAAAGGCGGCAAATTTGATAATATGCTCTTTGCCACCGGTCGGGTGAATGACAGCAAAGTAGTTTGCTTAGTCAAGAATGTGGCGGAAAGCTGCCAACCCAATAATATGCTATTTGCCCTCAGTGGCAGCAACGCCAGCAACCCCGCTGAGGTGTTACGCCGGTTGATTGCTTTTAGCGTTAAAGGTGGGGGCAACCCGGTGCAGGAGTTGGGCGAAGAAGCGGTAGCACCTTTGCAACCTGTAGCTGATAATTTGGCTCCCGAACTGGGTTTGTGGTTTGTCAATGCTGTAGAATAACAGTTATAGTTATTTCAAATAAGAGTGAGACGCCAAGT
>JACCEE011964674.1_pt1 | contig 13969 bp, 13 predicted proteins | sample 7449931 | NCBI WGS metagenome assembly JACCEE01 (sample SAMN15323457, study PRJNA562643) | freshwater metagenome | isolation source: river surface water | place: USA:Blue River Watershed | collected 2017-08-19 | reverse complement strand
GAAACAGACGTTACGGGGGGAGGCACCACGCTCTTTTGGAATATCCTTAAAGGGAAAATTGACGAAGCCGAAGCTCTCAAAATAGCACTAGAACTCAAAGCGGGTTTAGATATCCCTACCGTTGATCTGACATTTTCGGTGAATATTCTCAGCCAGCTGGCACATATTCCGGCCGAAAGCGTAAAAGATCATAACAAATTAAGCCCCGGAATAGCATCACAACTCGTAAACCGCATCCAACAAAACCATTTAGAGTGGTTGCAAAGCAGAAATGGTATACTAATTGCAGATTTCGAGGAAGAACTTTACGACGAAGAAGATCGCCTTTGTGGCGTGAACCAGCTCTGCTTCATATCCCCCAAGGAGTGGCAACAGGTTGATCGGTGGCGCTGGAAGTTTGACTCACACATGACTTACCGTTCCGATTTTAAAACGTATCTTCAGGTAGGTCTATTCCACCCGGTAACATCGAAGAAATAAAAAAGGCCGAACTATTGCTCGGCCTATATATCTCATTGTTTTTTTGCTATTACTTAGACTTCTCGTCGAATGAGAAAACGCGAACCCAATCCATCTCCATAAATACGGGCAGCTTACTCTCTTCAATTTCGCTGCATAAACCCGAAGAGAAGGCTATATACATCGGTTGATCCGGTAAGGTATTTTTCTCTTTTCGAATAACCATTCCGTTTACTCTCCAGCACAACTCATCCTTAGTCCAATCCAAAGTGAAAACAGCAAACTTTTCGCTAATAGTTGGCAGTCCAAGTTTCCCAACACTCTTATTCACCCTACCCGCAGAATCGGAAAGGTAAACACCATGTTCAAATTTCGATCCGGACTTGGCACCAAACTTAAAGATTGTAATCTGTGGAAGCATCTTATCGCCCACCATCCAGAATGCTTGAAAAACGGGATGCTGAGGCTTCACCCGAACCTTTGCCTCAAAGCGACCATAACTCTGACGGAAACTTTGTCCGGTAGATATTAAGCCCGAGGTATAGCTAAACTCCTTTGGAAAGAAACCCAACTTATTATCCCATACGAATCCCTTTGCAGTCTCTTTTCTTGTTTCAATCCGTAAGAGGCTATTGTTCAGCACAACGTTCTCGCCATCTGTTAAATGCTGTTTTTCCGAAGATAATGAATACCCCTTTTGCATTAATGCCTCACCCCAGAAATATCGAGTAAGCCATCGCGATTTATCCAACTTTTTGTCGTTGAAATCATCTTCAAAGGTAAGCGTCCACTTGGCATACTTTTGTAGCCTGCCCGATTTAACCTCTTTATGGTAGAAAATAATATCGTCGTTTTTGCTTAACTCCTGAAATTCCTGTAAAGTCTTATACTCCTCGGTCTGTTCAAACTTATTCTTAGACAGGAGGTATTGCTTGCGTGCCTTAAAGGCTTCACCGTTGCATTGGTCCTCAAGTGCAGCAAGTTCTTCAAGCATGTTTCCTGAAGTAACCTGCTCAAGATTTTTAAGTAAAGTAGAACTCTTAACCTTATAGTAATTCTTTATTTCATCGTCATGCTCAAGTTGCTTATACTCCAGTTCCAGTGCATGCTCCGGTGTGTTAACCCACTTATAATTCTTAAGAAAATCGTTAAAGGTGTTCGCATTAACCCTCTTTTCCAACTCAATAAATCTGGCAACATTTGAGTTTCCTGCATCAACCTCTTTTCCCTTTAGATGCTTTTTTACATCCGGTGATTTGCACAGCTGTTTATATTCAGTAATAAGTTGATACTCTTCAGTATTCTTGACGTTATATCCTCTCTTTTTTGAGACAAACTCAGGTGAGTTTATACTTTCCTTTAACTCCTCGTATCTATTCAGTTTTTTTGAACCTTCTACTTTAAGAAAAGAGAGGTAAGGTGAAGAATCTTTAAAGGATAAATATTTTTTAAGGCTTGAATTACTGCGCAACAATGCCAAGCGGCTCTCTGCGACGCACTCCGGACTTCCCTTGTAGATAAGGAGAGAAAGTGAATGCTTCACCTCTTTAAATTCGGGAGACTCAACAAATGCTTTTAACTCGGTATAGCGATTTAGTAGACTAGATGATTGAATCGATTTAAAACGATTCAAATCATTCATCAAAGAAGTTTCCTTTTTTTCATAAGCCTCAGCACTTGGAAGAAGACCAAATGTGCGGGAAATAGTAAATCGTAACCGATATAAAAAATTAGCCATCTGAATGGGTCTTTGTGTTAGGAGTTCCTCTGATGCTTTACAAGTGTGAATGGCAACTTCAGATTTTCAGCATAATCTTCGCCAGCCTCCATCATATCATCATCGTCTTCAAAAAAATGCCACTGTATCTCTACATTATGTCCGTGACGGTGAAGATCGCGCATTTTTTCGAAAATTCTAATAAAAATTTTAGAAGAAGATGTGTTGTAATATTCTAAGTTGAAAATAAGCGATGTTGAAGGATTTGGATTGCTTGTATACTCATTAAACCAAGTAAGTATTGGATTGTAAAACTCAAGTACATCCTCAGGTAAAGAATTTCCGGCTATCTCAAATACGCCCTGTCCCTTATCAAGAACAACTTTGGGAGTTTCCTCGGTTGGATCGATATTTATTGGTCTCATGGCAATTAAAATTTATCCAAGTGGCAAACGGCAAATGCAGAACCATTTTTCCTTGGTATAAAATTAAGGAAAATAAGTTATCGCACACTACAATTATATCCAAAATATTCTAATAAATCAACTTAAAGCCCTTTCCCCTCAAGTTAATAATCTGAATTGAAGGGTCATCTTTTAAAAACTTACGAAGTTTAGTTATGTAAACATCCATGCTGCGGGCATTAAAGTAGCTGTCGTCGGACCAAATTGCTTTTAATACTTCGCTTCTGTCGACCACAGCATTCCGGTTAGAGCATAAGTAAAGCAACAACTCCGACTCTTTTGCTGTAAGCTTCGATTGATTCTCGCCTAGGATTAGCGTTTGCTTAGTAGGATCGAAGGTGTAGTCACCAATCTTAAACAGCTGTCCTTCCACGGCCTGATTCCGTGCACTAGTTCTACGAATTATTGCCTCCAACCGCGCGATTAACTCTTCAATGCTAAAGGGTTTTGTCATGTAATCGTCGGCCCCGGAATTAAATCCCTCAAGCACGTCTTCCTTCATCGACTTAGCGGTAAGGAAAATGATGGGAATGTTTGGATGGGTATTTCTTATTTTCTTGGCAAGCGAGAATCCATCCAGTATGGGCATCATCACGTCTAGCACACATACTTGGTAGGAGGTGTTTTGAACAAACCCCTTCCATGCTTTTTCACCATCCGGATATAGATCGGCAGAATAGCCCTTTGCATTTAGGTATTCCCTAAGGAGCATACCTAAGTTCTCGTCATCCTCTGCAAGCAGAATCTTTATGCTGTTTGTGTCCATCTTTTATATACTTTTTTTAGTATTGATGATGATTCCTCTTGATTGTTTTTATCTACTTCGCGGGGAAGAAAGATAGTGAATTTTGTACCTACGCCCAACTCACTCTCAACGCTTATAGAACCCCGATGAATGTCAACCATCTTTTTCACATAGCTGAGACCTAATCCAAATCCCTTAACGTTATGAACGTTGCCAGTGGGAACCCTATAGAACTGTTCGAATATTCGCTTCTGATTCTCTTTACTTATTCCAATACCATTATCGCTTACACTTACCAGTATACCCTGTGAGTGATCAGCTGTAGAAACAAGTATTTCTGGCTTGGAACCCGAATATTTCAGCGCATTTTCAACCAAATTCGCAAAGATATTTGTAATGTGAACTTCATCGGCTACCACCTGATAGTTCGACGCTTCAAAATTCACCTTGATGATCCCATTCTTATTGGTAACTTGAAGTGTGAAGTTATCAACAACCTTTTGTGCAACGCTATGCAAATCGACATTTTTCAGCTTCAGTTTCAGCTTTCCTTTGTCGAATATGGCCATTTGAAGTACACGCTCAACCTGAAAGCCTAGCCGTCGGCTCTCCTCCCACACCACCTTCGATATGTACGGATAATTCTTCTTGTCGGCAGGCAAACTGTTGTCCATGAGCATTTGAGCAGCCAAAGAAATTGTTGATATTGGCGTTTTAAGTTCATGGGTCATGTTACTTACAAAATCATTTTTTATTTCCGATAGTCGCTTTTGGTGGATAATAATATACAGCGTTGCGCTAAAGGCAAAGATAATTATCAACGTTAAAATAATTGTAGCACCAAGAATAAGGCCCAACGAACTAATGATAAAACTTTGCTGCCCCGGAAAAAATACATTCAAATAGTATTTAGGCGAAAGCACATCGTTTGGGAAGAGCAAGCCGGTAAACAGGTGATGCCCGTCTAAAGTGTATCGAGCCGACTGATAAACTACGTTGCCTTTACTATCAGAAACTGCAAATTCATAGGGTATTGTAATGCCCTTCTTTCTGAATTCAAGGCGAACCAAACTGTCCAACTGTTCGCGCGAGATACGCTCATCAATAGTAGATTCAACCCGAATTAACTTATTCACAATATTTTCGACAAATACAGTTTTTTGCGTTATACGCTTCGAAAGAGGAATTAGCCCATACTCTGAACTTGGGTTAATTACCTTCTTCTTTTTGTTGGTAACAAGCGGCTTAGAGTTATCCCCAACTTTACCGGATTCCTTGGTGATTAAGTCGAAGTTGGGCGTTACAAACAACGAATCAGCCTCATCGAACACCAAAACCTCACGCTTGCGCTGAACCATCTTTACACTCCAGGGAGTTTTCTCAACCTTGTTCATTTGATACTCAACCACCGAATTGCCATTCTCCTTCTCGTTAATGAAAGGCTTCATTTCGTCGTAAATCTGGGAAACAGTCTCCTGCCGTTCAACCTCATCAATAACCCTATCGAGAGTGTTGTTTACCAACCGATCGAACTCCTCTTCCTTCATCTGGTAGGAATTACGAATCCAAAGCATTTGGAGAATAACAAGGGCAATGGAGGTAAGTGAGATTATAACCGTTAAAATCCAGATATGGCGACGATTCATTGAAATCGAGTTAAGGTTCTTTTGCGTTTACGACAAAGTTAAGTTAATGATTTAGTTATTCTACCGAGCCTTAACATAGTTTAACAGTGAAAAGCTGCCATTAACAGAGCGATACCGTATATTTGAAAAGCAGTTATTAGTGCAGTTTAATGCAAATCTTCTCAGATTGCAAATGGAGTAGAGCCCATTGCAACGTATAGATTCAGAAAGGGTGGAAATTATTCCACCCTTTTTATTTTATAAGCAATGCTTTTAGTTGTTTCAGAACGCCCTTTTCTGCCGGAAGAGGATAGCACCCCACAACCCCATCAATCTTCTTGATCTTAGCACTAAACATGGCTAGGGGCTTCTCTGCATTATGTCCAACACAGACTAAGAGGTAATCAATATTCTTTAGTTCAGGAGCAAGTCGTTTTTCGTTAGCCCGATTGGCAATTAACATAAAGTGCAAGGAGAATTCCTCGTCAAAAAACTGAAATGTAGCAAATGGGGTTATCGGCTCGGGAGATTGATCGGTAAATGCAAACTCAACACCTAGCTGCTTGTTGAGAAGCCATGAAAAACGATGGATCGGTTCGGCACACGATATCCCCAAAAAGGCAGCACTGTGCAATGGAATATCGAGCTTGTGAACAGTTTTAGGCATAGCTACAGCTGTAAATGTAAACTTACTGGCTTAAAATCTCTTCCGACTTCAAGCATGAATCATCAACAATGCTTTGAGCAAAAAAGTTGAGATCGTCTTCATTCGAAAGCACAATCATCGAGGCATCTTGCTCTGCCTCTTTTTTCGAATTACCCCGCCCCTCTCCCACAGGTGTGCCGTTGATAAGCAATGAGGCATAAAAAACGGGGGAAGACTCTCTGGATTCGTGCTCTTCTTTATAGCTAAAGGTAATAATTTTACGGTGCTTTTGCCCCCACTCAATAATGCGACTTTTAAAGTCAGTTTCGAGCAGTTCCAGTGCCGTTAAGTCAATATGATTTCGGAATATTTTGTTTACTAGGTATTTTCTGGTCTTCTTATACCCTTTGTCAAGATACATTGCCCCAATAAAGGCCTCAAGTGCATCGCCAAAAATATGCCGCTGAGTTGCGTTACAGGAGTGCGAGATAATTAGTCGCTGCAACCCGATTTGAACTGAGAGTCGATTTAGATGAGAGCGGCTAACGATCTTAGCGCGCATCTTTGTAAGAAAGCCTTCGCGCTCGTTGGGATATTGCTCAAAAAGAAAGTCGGCTATAATGGCATCGAGTATGGCATCGCCTAGATACTCCAACCGCTCATTGTTAACCGACTGGCCTGTTGGTAAAATAATAGAAGCTGACTTATGTATAAAAGCCAGCTTATATAAGTTAAGATCTTTGGGATAGAAGCCTAATGCTGTTTTAAATTCAGCATAGAATTTTCTGTCATCGACAGACTTGAATCTTTTCCGATGAAGAATAGCTACCCGCAAATTCGTAATTACAGTTTTCGTAGTAAGATGGAAGAGTTGTGACCACCAAATCCAAAGGTATTGCAAAGAGCAACCTTCACTTCACGCTTTTGAGCCTTATTTAGGGTAAGGTTCAACTTAGGATCGATTTCGGGATCAGCATTCACGTGATTAATGGTAGCTGGAACAATTCCGCGAGTAATAGCGAAGATACAAGCCAAGGTCTCAACAGCACCCGCAGCACCAAGAAGGTGACCGGTCATTGATTTGGTAGAAGAGATATTTACCTTGTAGGCATGCTCACCAAAAACAGTTTTAATAGCCTTTGTTTCAGCAATATCTCCAAGCGGAGTAGAAGTTCCATGAACGTTGATATAGTCAACAGATTCAAGTGGGGTGTTGTTGTCGGCAAGAGCCAACTTCATCACGTTAGAGGCACCAAGTCCTTCTGGATGTGGAGCTGTAAGGTGGTAAGCATCAGCAGTCATACCGCCGCCAATAATTTCACAATAAATCTTAGCACCACGTTTTTTAGCATGCTCATACTCTTCAAAAACAAGAGCAGCACCACCTTCTCCCATAACAAAACCATCGCGGGTAGAGTCGAAAGGACGAGAAGCGGTTTGAGGATTATCGTTGTTGGTTGATAATGCTTGCATGGAGTTAAAACCACCAACACCAGCTTCATTAATTGCAGCTTCCGAACCTCCGGTCAAAAACACATCGGCCTTACCTAAACGAATAAGGTTGTATGCATCAATCATTGCGTGGGTTGATGAAGCGCAAGCGGAAACAGTGGAGTAGTTTGGACCGCGGAAACCGTATTTCATAGAGATATGACCAGCCGCAATGTCCGAAATCATCTTAGGGATAAAGAAAGGGCTAAATCGAGGGATATTACCCCCCTCGACATATCCCTTTACTTCATGCAGGAAGGTATAAATACCTCCAATTCCTGAGCCCCATACAACACCTGCGCGATCGAGATCCAATGTTTCAAGATTTAACCCCGAGTCCTTAAATGCCTCTTCCGAAGCAACTAAAGCATACTGAGCATACAAATCGAGTTTCTTAGACTCTTTGCGATCGAAGTGGTTGTTGGGATCGTAATTTTTAAGTTCGCACGCAAATTTTGTTTTAAAATTGGTTGTATCAAAACTCTTTATGAGGTCGCAGCCGCTAACTCCTTTTTCAAGGTTAGCAAAATACTCCTCAACGTTGTTTCCTAAGGGATTAAGTGTTCCTAATCCAGTAATAACTACTCTTTTAAGTTCCATAAAAACCAAATAATTTAAAAACTAAAAAATGCGTAAAACTTGATTTTTTTACTTTTTACTTGCTGTGGCCTTCGATGTAGCTAACTGCATCTCCAACGGTGCCGATCTTTTCAGCATCCTCATCAGGAATAGAAATGTTGAACTCTTTCTCAAACTCCATGATAAGTTCAACAGTGTCAAGTGAATCTGCACCCAAATCATTGGTGAAACTTGCAGTAGGAGTAACTTCGTTCTCGTCAACGCCGAGTTTGTCAACGATAATAGCTTTTACTCTCGATGCGATGTCAGACATAGTTGTAAGTTTTAATTAATACTTAGGTTAACTTTAGCATTCAAAATCATAAATGAACAACTTTCGACAAAAATGGAAAGTTATCCAAAAAAAATAATCGGGGCAAAAGTAAGATAATTTGTTCTTATTTTTGACCTTTAATTCGAGATTTTTACATTTTTCATCCATAAGCACACATTACAACACTGTATATGAAATCAATAGCAATTTTTGCTTCAGGATCGGGCAGCAATGCTGAAAACTTAATAACCCATTTTCGTAAAACACAGTGTGCTAGGGTATCTGTGGTGCTTTCAAACAATCCGGAGGCATTTGTGCTTGAAAGAGCAAAACGGCTTGATGTGCCTTCATCCTGCTTTTCGAGAACAGATTTTTACCAATCGGAGACAATTTTAGCTGTTCTGAATAAATATGAGGTAGACTACGTTGTTTTGGCCGGTTTTTTATGGCTTATCCCATCTTATCTAATCGCAGCATTCCCAAATCGAATAGTAAACATCCATCCCGCGCTTCTGCCTAATTACGGAGGAAAAGGTATGTTTGGCGATAACGTACACAAAGCGGTTGTTGCTAACGGGGAAAAGGAGAGCGGAATCACCATTCACTATGTAAACGAGCAATACGATTCCGGCAACATTATTTTCCAAGCAAAATGTGCACTTGCTCCCGGTGAGACACCTCAAAGCTTAGCCGAGAAAATTCACGAACTTGAATACAAGCATTTTCCTGACGTGGTTGAAGGGTTGATTCGCCAGCTGTAGCTGTAACAAAAACGGGTGCATATTATTTATGCACCCGTTTACATTCTTATCGTTTAGGTCTACTCCTTCTTCATAGCTTTTACAGCCGAGGTTCCGGAATACACAACTGTATCTCTCATCTCAATTCTACCATTTAGCGCAGCCTGAATGCTATCGCGATATACCATATAACCTGGAACATTCTCCTTCTTCATAGGCTCAACGGGCGGGGCTTTTACCATCAATGGATTTACTGCAGAACCGTTTTTCCAAACCCTAAAGTCGAGGTGAGGACCTGTGGCGTATCCGGTTCGGCCTACATAACCGATAATTTGCCCCTGGCGAACACGCGTCCCAACATGAATACCCTTTCCATAAGCAGACAAGTGCAGATATCCGGTTGAATAGGTAGAGTTATGCCTAATCTTCACCGAGTTTCCACCTCCACCCGAGTATGCTTTCATGATAACGGTTCCATCGCCAATACTCATAACCGGAGTTCCGGTTGGCGCGGCATAATCAACTCCGGTATGTGGCCTATAGATGCGCAATACAGGATGGAAGCGGCTACGCGAAAAGCGAGAACTTATTCGCGAAAACTTTAATGGTGCTTTTAGGAAGGCTTTACGAAGGTTATTGCCCTTCTCGTCCCAATACTCATCCACCGAATCTTGAGCATACGAAACGGCCAAGTAAGGCTCGTTTCTGTGCGTAAAGCGCGCTCCATATATCTTTCCAACACCCACACTCTTGTTGTCGATGTATAGTTCATCGTAGATAACCTCAAACCCATCACCTTTTTGGAGGGCAAAGAAGTCGATGGTCCAAGCATAAATGTCGGAAAGGTCTAATACAAGCGATGGAGGCAAGCTATCTTTAACCATTGTCTCCCAAAGAGAGGTGGTAATGGTGCCATTGGCCTTTTTACGAATAGAGACCACATCCTTTTGGTTCTTGACAACATGTATGGAGTCTCCAAAAGAGAAAACTACATACTCTACGGGGGTTACTTCGTAAACCATGTAGGCAATGCGCTGTGTTGTATCGCTTGTGGTGAAAAACTTAAGAAAATTCCCAGCCTTTATCTTCCTGAGATCTATTACCCCTGCGGCCTTTGTTTCCAACTCATATATCTGGGCATTGGTTAAGTTGCGCGCGTTGAGAATGGTTCCTAAGGTTTGATCTCTTGTAATGGTAACCTTTTCTATATTGAAAGAGTCGACGGGAATACCATACTCCAACACTGGAGGAATAAGAGCCTCCTCCTTTGCTATCTCAACATTTACAAAATAATCGTAAGCAAAAAGCGATAAAGCAACCGCCACTACAGAAGCGATTGAGATTTTAATCCATTTTTTTTTCATTGAAAAGGTGCGGTTCTAGGGTAAAAAAAAGCAACCCCGAAGGGTTGCCCAAAAATATCAATTCCAAAGAGATTACAAAACATAATTAGTGTTAAGATCGAATTCTTTCAAATCCTTTTCCATACACACCCATTACCAAGGAAACTGAGATGAATGCTTCATCGTCTATCTCCTTCACAATTCGGTATAAGTCGGAGAGCTCGTGCTTACGAACCATAGAGATTAATACCTTTTGACGCTCCTTTGTATACCACCCCTCGCCATCGATTACAGTAACACCACGGCCCAACTCTTTGGTAACCCTGTCGGCAATTTCAGCATACTTCTTCGAGAAAACAAAGGCTTGAACGCTCTGCTTCGATCCTGAAATAACCGCATCGATTGCGTAAGCTGTAATAGACATTGACACGTAACCGTAAACGACAACTTGAAGTCGCTCTACCGGAGTTTTATCGAGCATTACCAACAATACCGAAGCTATGATAAATACATCGCAGGCAAGAATTACCTTTCCCGGACTTATGTTGTGATACTTGTTCACAATCATAGCAATGATGTCGGTACCTCCCGAAGAGCCTCCTTGAGTAAAGGTAATTCCAATACCCACACCGCTTAGCGCACCTCCAATAATAGCCGACATAAACCTATCTTCAAGCAGTGGCGCAGTTATTAGCCGCTGCATAACCGAGAAAAGGAAAGACGCCATAAGTATTCCAAAGATGGTTTTTACACCAAAGTTGGCCCCAAGTATTTTTATGGCCAACCCTATGAGAAATAGGTTTATCACAAAGTAGGTTAAACCAACGGGTATTCCGGTGGCAAAGTATAGAATTGCACCTATACCGCTGACTCCACCACCTGTAATTCCGGTAGGAATAAGGAATGTTGTCCATGCCAAAACATAGAGGAACAGTCCGAATGTGATAATCACATAGGGCTTTAGAAAATGGTAGGCTCCCTTCATCTTTATGCGTTTAAAGTTTTATTGTTTTTTCCTCTTACTAGAGTAACCTTAACTGCCGAGCAGAATGGAATACCCTTAATATATCAATCTGTTGCTCGCTTTTTATTCGATAAACAATTCTATAATTCCCCTCTATCAACTCCCGAACATGCTTGTCTCCAAACTCTAAAACAACCCGGCCAACGTAAGGATTATGCGCTAGAACTTGGGCTCTTTCGTATATTTTGTTCGTGGTAATAGAGGCATAGCGAACAGAATCTTCGGCAATATAGTCGAAGATCTCCTTTAAATCTTTAATAGAAATCTCAGTCCAAACTATTTCGACCATTTTTCTATCATCAACTTTACGTCGGTATTGGTAACAACCTTGCCCGACTCTGACTGCTGAAATCCCTCCTCCACCTTCTCGATGAAGAGCAACTCGTCAATCAACTCGTCAATAGTGAACGAATCGGGAAGATTGCTTATACCCTTACTTACCTGTTCCTTTGTGAGCATAGTTCCGTCTTTTAAAAGAAATTCGAGCAACTACCTGCTTATACAACGAGGTTAATGATTTTGTTTGGTACGATAACTACTTTCTTTGGTTGCTTGCCCTCAAGATACTTCTGAGTATTCTCATCGGCAAGAATAGCATCCTCTATCTCCTTTGTGGAGATACCCAAAGGTAACTCTTTTTTGAATCGCATCTTACCGTTGATGGAAACAGGATACTCAAAGCTCGACTCTACCAAATGCGCCGGGTTGAACACAGGGTATGCTGCATCGGCAATGCTTGGTTGCTTACCCAAAAGGCTCCAAAGCTCCTCGGTGATATGCGGTGCAAATGGCGATAGCAACACGGTGAGCGGTTCAAGAATTTCGCGCTTGTTGCACTTCAAATCGCCCAACTCGTTTACACAAATCATGAATGCAGACACAGAGGTGTTGAACGAGAAGTTCTCAATATCCTCGCGAACCTTCTTAATGGTTTTGTGCAGCACCTTAAGCTCGGCAGGCGTAGCCTTCTCGTTGGATATCTCGATATCGCCACCCTTATTGGTAAAGAGCTTCCAGAACTTGCGAAGGAACTTCGAGACTCCGTCGATTCCGTTGGTATCCCAAGGCTTGCTTTGCTCAAGCGGGCCAAGGAACATCTCATACATGCGGAGGGTATCGGCACCGTAGCGATCCACCACATCGTCGGGGTTCACCACGTTATACATACTCTTCGACATCTTCTCCACAGCCCAACCGCACACGTATTTGCCATCCTCGAGAATAAACTCGGCGGTGGCAAATTCGGGACGCCAAGCGCGGAACTTATCGAGGTCGAGCTGGTCGTTGCTCACGATATTTACATCCACGTGGATTTCGGTGGTTTCGTATTGGCTCTTCAACCCAAGTGAAACAAACTTGTTGGTGTCCTTAACTCTATATACAAAGTTGGAGCGACCCTGAATCATCCCTTGGTTGATAAGCTTGCGGAAAGGTTCGTCCTTGCACACCTCTCCCAAATCGTAAAGGAACTTGTTCCAGAAACGGGAATATATAAGGTGTCCGGTGGCGTGCTCGGTTCCACCAATGTAAAGGTCCACATCTTGCCAGTAGCCATTAGCCTCCTTCGACACCAAACCCTTGCTGTTGCGGGAGTCCATGTAGCGGAGGTAGTAAGCCGACGAACCTGCAAAGCCCGGCATGGTGCTCATTTCGTATGGGTAACCCTCCTCTGTTTGCCAGTTCTTGGCACGGCCAAGCGGTGGCTCACCCTTTTCGGTTGGAAGGTAGGCATCCACCTCGGGAAGGGTTAGCGGCAGTTTATCGATGGCCACGGGGTATGGCATTTCGTCCTTATAGTATATGGGGAATGGCTCACCCCAGTAGCGCTGACGGCTAAAGGTAGCATCGCGCAAACGGAAGTTTACCTTACGGTTTCCAAGCTTGCGGGCCTCAACCTCATCCACGGCACGCTTCACGGCATCCTTCACATCGAGGCCATTGAGGAAGTCGGAGTTTACCAACTTGCCTGATTTAGCATCGTAGCTCTCCTTGCTGATGTCGCCACCGCTCACTACCTCAATAATGGGTAGGTTGAAGTGCTTAGCAAAAGCATAGTCGCGGCTATCGTGCGCAGGAACGGCCATAATGGCACCTGTTCCGTAGCCGGCCAGCACGTAATCGCTCACGTAAATTGGCACCTCTTTGCCGGAGAATGGGTTGATGGCATAGGTTCCCAAGAACTGGCCTGAAACCTTCTTCACCTCGGCCATGCGCTCGCGCTCCGAGCGACCCTTAATTTCGTATAGATATTCGTCGACCTTAGTTTTGTAGTCGGGATGAGTGAGGGTCGATAACAATTCGCTTTCGGGAGCCACAACCATAAAGGTAACGCCAAAAATGGTGTCGGGACGGGTGGTGAACACCTCTATCTTTTGATCGGAATCTTTAAGCGAGAAGTTAACCTCGGCACCTTCGGAACGGCCAATCCAGTTGCGCTGAATCTCCTTAAGCGAGTCGGTCCAGTCGAGGGTGTCGAGCCCGTCGAGCAGGCGCTGTGCGTATGCGCTGATGCGTAGGCACCACTGGCGCATTTTGCGCTGCTCCACCGGATGGCCTCCGCGAACGGAAACGCCCTCCTTCACTTCGTCGTTGGCAAGCACAGTGCCCAACGCAGGACACCAGTTTACCATAATATCGGCTTGGTAAGCCAAGCGGTAGCAAAGCAGTATCTCCTGCTGCTGCTTCTCTGTCATAGCCTTCCACTCGGCAGCGGTAAATGTTGCCACCTCGCTGCAGGCAGCCTTTACACCGCAGTTGCCGCTCTTTTCGAACTCGGCAACCAGCGCCGAAATAGGCTCCGACTTTTGGGTGGTGAGGTTGTAG
>JACCEE010482868.1_pt1 | contig 13969 bp, 13 predicted proteins | sample 7449931 | NCBI WGS metagenome assembly JACCEE01 (sample SAMN15323457, study PRJNA562643) | freshwater metagenome | isolation source: river surface water | place: USA:Blue River Watershed | collected 2017-08-19 | reverse complement strand
TGGCAACGGTTTTGATTTTCGGATGATCTGGAGCGACACCGCTGCGAACCAAACCCCATGGGGTAGGTAAACGCTCAATCATGTCGATAGAGAATTTCAATTCTTCTGTTTGGGAGTTTTGCAATGCCTGAGCTGCAAAATAGCCGGCTGGACCAGCGCCAACAATTGCGATGCTATAGGTGCTCACAGCACAACTCTACTATCTGTATTTGTGCTTATCTTTTCCAAATTTTAAAGAGCCGCTCTACTCCTTCGGGATAGAGTTTCGCAGCTAAAGGAGCGCCTGTTAAGTGATCTGAATCTGCCGTAGCAAAATCGCACTGTAATTTCTCTGTGATTTGCTCGCGAATTAGAGAGATGTAGTAATTACTTTGTGATAAACCACCCAAAAATGTAATGGTTGGTGTGTTCGGCCCAGCACTTGAAACTTTATGCCACGCTGCAACAACTGTTGATCCTAAATATTGTGCGGCACTTTTTAGGATTTCCTGGGCAGCAACCACACCATTTTCTGCGCCTTGCACCACTGTTTTTGCAGCCGAGATGCAAAGAGCAGCAGCTTCAACCCCTGTTTTATTTTGGAGTTGGTTATGTGTCTCAAGCTCTGCCTTCAATAATCTCACTAAATCATCCACATTATCTCTGCCATCAAGAGTGGATATGGCTCGACGCAATCCTTGTTGTCCAATCCAAAATCCGCCCCCGAAGTCTCCAAAAATCTGTCCCTTGCCATCGGCATGGCCAAACTTTCCGTTATTGCTTGCGACTGCAACCACTCCACCGCCTAGAGTTAAGACAACACCGTTTTTCTCACCTAATGCACCTAGATATGCAGCTAAACCATCATCCATAACAAAAACCTGATCGGAATCGAAAAACTTCTTGGATAGCTCTCCATAAGGCTTCACATCGCCCACATCACCTAGTAAGCCGGTTAAGCTCAAATAAACATTGTTGTACTGCTGTTTTGGAATTAGTTCAAAGGTTTTCTCAAGGGTTTCGATGACTGAATCTGTTGTTCGTTTGGCTATCTGTAATTGCGACACTTGGTCACCAATTTTTACCCTGGCTCCCGATTGACCGAGGTCCACAACTAGATCCATAAGAGCATCCTAATTAGGTAGTAGGTAATCCAGTTGCTGTGGAGAGTTTTATGACCTTTTCACCAGAGAGAGTTTCTTGATTCGCGCCACGCGCCCTCCAGCTAAATTTCGCTTTAATTAAACCTTCCTTGAGATCCTGCTCTGAAACCACATGGCGAATATCAAGGAAATTCAGCCTTTCACCTGGTTTCAGCACTTGAATATCAATAGCCACCGACTCTCCGAAGGCGAGTATCTGAATCTCAGAAATCTCTGCAGCGCTGTTATTAAATATGCGCCCACTAAATCGCAGCTCATCTCCCAGATGAACTCCTGGAGAAACCGAACCAAGAATCTGGTCAAACTCTGATTTGGTGAATACTGGATCACCACTAGCAGAGCCACTAGATGGTCCAATCTCTTTTCGCTCTGATTTACGGAAAACTGACATGTCAATCTTGGGAATAAATTTGTTGGTACTTTTTGAAACAATCTCTAACTGCTCGGAATTGCGTCCCGGTCTTACAAAGCGAAAAATTACATCAAAACCAATCATGTTATGGTCAACCTGTAACGGTAATACCTCGCCAACGGAACGGAACTCTGTCATTTCAAAACGAGCAAAAACCATTTCGGTATAACCGTTTCTTTCAAATAGAACTCCAACTCTGCCATCTGGAAGTTGGCAGGCGGTTGAGTAGGCGGAGCTTTCTTGTTCAATTACAACAGCTTCTGGCCAACTCTTTCCACCATCATATGAGCGCTTGGCTACAGTCCTTCTTCTTAAATCAGTGTCGTGATTATGGGTGCAAATTAATTCATTTTCATTAATTGTTAGTAAAGAACCATTGTCACTTGGGTCTGGCAGCTCTGGATGTGGTTGACGTTCGCTGATAGATAATCCACCATCTAAGGATCTACCACTTACACGATAAGGAGTGGCACGAGAATGAAAGATGATTGAGCCATCTCCTAATGCAGCAACCGCGGTTTCGTTTCCATTTGGTATTTCAGCTCCAAGATTCCATGTCAGGCCATGGTCATCGCTAAAAGCAAGTGCGCTCAGTAGTTGTCCACCGCGACGCAACACAAAGGAATGGATCAGGCGGCCTTCAAAAGCTCCACTTGTGATTCGGCTACCCATTCCAGAGGTGGCGAAAATGCCATGTGTGACGCTGTCTTTTACCTGCTCTGTGATGATTTTGTGTTGCCAATTAACACCATCATCATCAGAGTACGAGAGCGCGATGTGAACCACTGTTGGATCATCCATATCTGATCCAAGAGAGCTTTCGAAAAAGCTGGCCAGTTGAGAGGTTTGAGATAAAACAATTATTCGACCTTGGTTTCCAACACTTGGATCGATAATGATGCTGGCGTCGCCATAACCTTTAATTCCAGCGCTAGCCAAAAAAATCTCAGGTGCAGACCAGGTATCTCCATTATCAATACTGGTGCGCATAATTAAATCAACTGGACCTGGAAGGTCATCCAAATCAGCACGCCCATCGTAGATTGCGATTAGTTTGCCAGAAGGAGTAACCGCCATGGCAGGTATTCGATACTGTCTATAACCACCAACGCCTCTGGTTGCTAAAACTTGATAATCCATTTTTGGATTTCTTACTTGAGTTTTAATCCAGCTCGTTCTAGGAATGGCTTTATCGCAGCAATCTCATTGTCATTCAAAGGAATCGCTGGTGGCGCTGTGCGAGCATCTTGAATAATGCCCAAAAGTTTGAGGCCGGCTTTGAATGCTCCGATAGCAGAAGAGCCGCGACCCATGCGATCTGCCGCACCAACATCTACCAAGCCAAACATTTCAAAGAGCCGTTCTTGTTCTTTGCGAGCGGCGGCAAAATCACCTTTTTTAACCAAGTCATAGATTTTTACATAACCGGCTGGATCAATATTGCCAATTCCTGGAATTACACCATCTGCCCCGAACATAAGTGCGGAGTCAACAGTTAACTCTGATCCAGTTAGAACTACGAAATCCTTAAGATTTAATTTTTGAATTCCCAAAATTACGGCGCGGATTCCAGCATCATTACCCGATGAGTCTTTGACGCCATGAATTACACCTTCTTTGGCCAAGCTCATCAAGGTGCCTAAGTCCAACTTCACACCATTGACGGCAATCGGTATGTCATAAGCGTAAATAGGGGTATCTGGGCAGGCTTTTTTGACCAATCGGAAGTGGTTCGCGATTTCAGCCGGATGGGTGCGGACGTAGAAGGGCGCTGTAATCACGATGCCCTCAACACCGGCAGCTACCGCGGTCTTAACATGCTCGATGACCCGCAAAGTTGTGGTGTCAATTGCTCCAACAACTACGGGAACTCGGCCCTTAACCTCGTCCATAGTAATCCGAATTACTTCCGCACGATTCTTGTCAGTTAAGTAAGCAACCTCGCTAGTAGAACCCAAAATAAATAGGCCGTGAACACCACCATCAATTAGGTGATTGATTAAGCGACGTAGTGAACTTTCATCAACTTGGTAATCTGGAGTAAAAGGTGTGCAGACTGGAGGCACAACACCTTTAAGAATTCTTGGATTTGAAGGTGTGCTCATTTCTTTGCTCCTGTCGGTGGGGTATCAAGATGACATGCCACTTGATGATTAGGTTTACTATCAGAGGCAATTCTTAGGGTAGGTCTAGTTGTTTTGCAAATATCCATTACATAAGGGCAGCGGGTTGAGAAAGCGCAGCCACTTGGAGCATCAATTGGGCTAGGAACTTCGCCTTGCAATGCAATCTTCTTTTTCTTCTCTTTAATCTCCATATCTGGAACTGCGGAGAGCAGAGCGATTGTGTAAGGGTGCTCTGCATTATCTGGCAGAGCTTCGGCAGGAAGAATCTCTACTACAGAACCAAGATACATAACAGCAATGCGATGTCCTACATATCGGGCAACCGCAACATCATGGGTAATGAATACAAATGACAACCCGGTTTCACTTTGAATCTTACGGAGCAAATTAACAATTTGTGCCTGAATTGAAACATCAAGAGCAGAAACGATCTCATCTGCAATTATCAACTCTGGCTTAACAGCCAAACAGCGTGCGATTGCTAGGCGTTGACGTTGACCTCCCGAGAACTCATGCGGGTAACGCTGTAGGTACTCCACCCGCATATTGACCATCTCGCAGGCCTCTTTTATGCGGGACAAACGCTCTTCCGGGTCATCCACGCCATGAACCTGCAGCACCTCATCCATGGCTGCACCAACCCTCTGGCGCGGATTAAATGATGTGTAAGGATCCTGGAAAATCATCTGAACTTTTTTGCGGAAAGTTAACTCCTCTGAACGATCAAGGCCGATAACATTTTGCAATCCATTACCAAAATCAAAACTTAATTCGCCATCTGTTGGTTTCTGTAAGACCGCCAGCATTCTTCCTAAAGTGGTTTTGCCGCATCCTGACTCTCCAATTACCGAGATGGTCTCCCCACGATAGATATCTAGATCTACTCCATCCAGTGCTTTAACCTGACCAATAGTCCGGCGCAGAATTCCCCCGGTAACCGGAAAATACTTTTTGATTGCCTTGACTTGATAAATTGGTTTTCCTGCATTCACTTTCTTGCTCATGATAGTTTTCCTATCTCTTCAGCACGAATGCATCTGACTTTGTGTTTATCGCCAAAGCTAGTCAGTGGAATTACTTGATTGCGACATGCTTCAATTACAAAGGGACAGCGACCAGCAAACTCGCAACCTTGTGTGACATCAGCCGGTGATGGAGTTTGACCCTCAACCGTACTTAGTTCGATATTTTTGTCTGCCGCTAAAGATGGCACGCTTTGTAGTAGCGCTTTTGTATAAGGGTGTTTTGGATTGCGCAGAACTTGATTTACATCGCCATACTCAACAACTCGTCCCAAATACATGACAGCAACTTGGTCAGCTACTTCAGAAACTAAAGCCATATTGTGGGTAATAAGAATGAAGGTTTTGCCTGCGCTCTTTTGTAAATCCTTTAACAGAGTCATAATCTGTGCCTGAATAGTTACATCTAGAGCGGTGGTTGGTTCATCTGCGATAACCAAATCTGGTTCACATACTGTGGCAATCGCAATCATTACTCTCTGTCTCATACCCCCAGAGAATTCATGAGGATAGGCCTCATAGCGACGCTCTGGATCGGGAATGCCAAGCTTTTTGAATAGCTCAATTACCCGCTCTCTTGCCTCTTCTTTCGACAAATTCATGTGTTGACGCAGGGTTTCAGCTACCTGCCGCCCGACTTTATGGGCTGGGTTTAATGAGGAAAGAGTGTCCTGAAAAATCATGCCAATCTTGGCGCCACGTAGGCTGCGCATTTTCTTGCCAAACTTTTCCAGTTTATTGATCTCTAAAGCTTCACCACCATCAAAATAAGTGATGCTTCCCGAATCAACTCTGCCATTGTCAGGCAACAACTGGACTATCGCCTGTGCTGTGACTGATTTGCCGCATCCTGACTCTCCTACAACACATAAGAATGAGCCTTTTGGCACCTCTAAAGAAACATCCCGCAAAATATGTAGATCTCCCGACTCTACAGAGAAAGAGACATTTACCTCTTTTAGCTCAAGAATGTTTTTCATGCGCCTTGCTTTCTTGAACCGAGTAACTTCTCTTTGATAGTTGCTTTAAAGGAAGCATTCGCGGAACTAGAGCGCTGTCTTGGATCTAGCGCATCGCGAAGTCCATCTCCAATAAAATTCACACCTGTCACAAATACGATGATTGCCAGAGCAGGAAATACCCAAAGCCACCAATACTGTTCGACTACAACAGGAGCTTGTGCCGCTGAAAGTAAATTGCCCCAGGTTGGTGTCGTTACTGGAACACCAAGACCTAGGAAGGAAAGCCCCGCTTCTGCAATTATGTAGATAGCGGTGTTGATTGTGAAAGCAACAACGATTGGGCTCATTGTGTTTGGCAGTAGATGACGGAAAATAATCCGTTTCTTTGAAAATCCAAAAGCACGATCGGCCTCAACGAAAGCCTCTTCGCGAAGTGACATGAACTCACTTCTTACCAATCTAAAAGTGGTCATCCATCCAGTTACGGCGAACACGAAGATCACGTTGCCGACTCCCTGGCCTAGGATTGTTACAAAGATTAAAACCAAAACTAGTTGTGGGAAGGTCATAACCAACTCAGACAGACGAATCAGAATAGTGTCGAGTTTTCCGCCAATATAACCTGCAATTGCACCCATAACTGTGCCGATTAGATTGCCTAGGAATGAGGCTAAAACCCCGATTAATATGGAGTTTCGGCCACCGTAAAGAACTCGGCTAAACATGTCGCGACCCAATTGATCGGTGCCCATTAAGTGGGCGGTTGATGGCGGCATGCTGGTATTCATGCCATCAAAAAGATTTGGGTCATAACCTGAAATTTGAACCGCAAAAATTGATGCGGTAATCACCATAAAAATTATGAAAACACCCAACATGCCAATTGTGTTGGAGAGAAAGTTATTGACGAGAAGGCGTGCTGTGCTGGGAGTCCTTTGATTCATTCTGTCACCGCTCCCAATCTAACCCGCGGATCGAGAATTGATTTCACAATATCTACCAAGAAGCTAGCAAACAAAATGGCGACTGCGATCAACAAGCTGATAACCATGATCACAGGGAAATCTGAAACCGTTACCGCTGCGACTATTGTGCTGCCGATGCCTGGCCACTGAAATACGGTTTCAACCAGAACTGAGCCACCAATAAGAAGTGGTAAACGAAAAGCTAAAATCACCATTACTGGTCCGAGAGAGTTGCGGAACACATGGCTCCACATAACTTTCCACTCTGGCAAACCTTTACTCCGTGCTGTTTTTACAAAATCTCTATTTAACGTATCAAGAACCGAGTTGCGGGTGTATCTAATTAATACCGCAAGCATCGCAATACTTAGTGTGGCAACCGGCAAAATTAAGTGAGGTAGTCGATCAATAAAGGTTTCTTGGCCTGGCGAGATTCTCTGTCCGGTTGGCAGCCAACTTAATCTGTAAGCCAAAATATTCAGAAGAGCTAGTCCAATAAAGAAATCTGGAACCGCAATACCGACCGCCGCAAGACCCCTGGAAAACTTGTCGGTTAACCCTCCACGATTAGCTCCGGCGATTAACCCGATGAGTAGAGCTAAGGTTGTTGAGATAACCAATGCGGAGAGAACTAATTCCAGAGTGGCTGGCATACGAAGCGCCAAAATCTCGGAGATGGGCTGGCCGGTCTGGATGCTGTAGCCGAAATTGCCCTTCATCATCTCTAAAAGCCAGTTGAAATACTGCACAACTATGGGGTCGTTGAAGCCCAACCGCTCCCGCAGGATTGCCAAGTTGGTTGGGTCTGCGGCCGCATCAGGCGATATCAAGGAGTTAAGAGGGTCGATTGGTGAAAGCCTTGAGGCAAAGAAGATGATTGCGCTGATGGCAATCGCCATCGGAATCACAACCGCGGTTCGCCTAATTATGAAAGCTAACAAGACCCTTTTCCTTATTCGATATTACATACTTCAAAAAATAAAGAGAATCAGTGAGCCGAATTTCTCCAGCTCACTGATTCAACTACTTATTTACTAATTACTCTCTATTAAGAAAGCGACCAGTTTAGGAAGTTATTCTCATAGAGGTATAGCTGTGGACCATATTTTGTTGGTGCACCTGAAATACGCTTTGAGACGTATACATATGCTGGCAACAAATAAGTTGGGAGCTTAAGAAGTTCTTCCTGCTCCAACTCCTGAAGGTCGGTGAGAGCTGCAGCTCGCTGCTTCAAAGTAACAGCTGTTGCAAGCTTTGCATTCAAGTCAGCGTACTTAGGTTGTGCGCCGAGAATCTTTGCAAAGTTTGCGTTGCTGTACTCGCCGTACCATTCACTCACATCGAAGGTGGATAGACCCTTCAACGCCATGTCGTAATTCTTATTGGTGTACAACTCAGTGGTTGCATCGCCAACAAAGCGAGTTAGCTCTACCTTCATGCCGAGAGCCTGCATTTGTTGTGCAACAGCGCTCATGAAGATCAAGTCAGCTGGACCAACATGGTAGTGACGTAGACGCACTGTCTTGCTGAAATCAAACTTTGCTTCAGCTAGAAGAGCCTTTGCTTTCGCAACATCATACTTATAAGTTGGAATTGACTTTAGGTGGAATGGCAAACCTGATGGCACACCACTGTTAATTACCTTGCCATGCGGATAGGCCGCTTTAACAATGTTCACCCAATCAATACCGTACTTAAGAGCTTCGCGAGCTTTTACGCTCTTTAGTGGGCTATTTCCATCGGAAAGGTTGAATACCCAATAACGGTGGAATGGCGCACCAGAAGTCTGGTAGCTCTTGAAGGTATTAAGAGTCTTCATGCCGCGGATGGTGTCCGCATCCTGTGTAATGAAGTAATCCAATTTTCCGGAACGTGCATCTGCCAAGAGTGCTGTTGATGAGATTACGTTAATCTCTTCAATCTTTGGCTTTGGACCTTCGAAGTTTGAGTTGTGAACCAAGGTGATGAAGTTATCTGGGCTCAACTTGCCAATCTTGAAAGGACCAGACACAACTGGATCCAACCAATACTTGCTGGTATCGAGACGAAGAAGATCCTCATTCTCTAATACGTGCTTTGGAAGAATTATGAACTGAGCCAAAATTGGAATGAATAGTGGCTGTGGAGCACCTAGCTTCACAGTAATTTCATTTCCTTTAGCTGTTAGTCCGCTCATATTTACTTTGTTGGCAGCGGTTACTGCAGATGCCCCATCAATTAACTTGAAGGAGTTTGAGTAGTTGGCATTGATCTTGGTTACGCGCAACGCAGAGTTCATTGACCAAAGAACATCATCCGTGGTGATTGGCTTGCCATCTGACCATTTCAAGCCTGATTTCAAAGTAATGGTTACGGTTTTTCCATCTTTGCTAATTTTGTAACCGGATGCGAGATCTCCCTTAACGGTTGTCATATCTGGTCCGGCTTTGAAAAGCGCACGGAACATCGCAGCCTGTGTAAGTGAGCCTGAGTTTAACCAGGGTGGCTCTACCTGTTTGATGCCAACGCCACCTTGTCTGGTTTCGGCGAAGGTTAGAGTTGATTTCGCGTCCGCTGCTTTTGCTGGCACGGTTAGTGCTGTAAGTGCCAAAGCCGAAGCGGCAACCGCTACTCCTAACTTCTTGAGGGTTCCCTTCATTCATTAACTCCTTTAAATAAAACACGGTTGAGGCCAAAGTTTGTTTCTCGGCTGAGAAATAACACTCTGTTTGGTCTAATACAGCGGCTAACTGTTCTAGACCATTTGCCAAAACTATAGTAAGGTTCCAATAAGTCAATAGGCAGAGAGGGCGCGTTGAGTAACGTTTTTGTATCGAGGGAGCAGAAATTTGCAGCCTTCGCGCCCCTCAAAAAAGGGTTGATAGTTTCCTGCCAGGTGCCAGATGGCACCCCTATTGATACCCCTGAATTTATCGCCGCCCAAGCAAAAACCGTTCTACAGGCTGGCGCCATTGGAATTAGAGCCCAGGGTGTTGCAAATGTAAGAGCTGTTGCACAAGCGGTCTCGGTTCCGATCATTGGTTTAATAAAACGATATTCAGATTCCACCCTGATTCACATAACACCAGAAATTGAAGATGTGCTGAACCTCGAGCAAGCGGGCGCAGACATCGTCGCAATTGATGCAACCGGTCGACTAAGGGAAAATGGAGTTTCCTTCCCAACATTTATGGAGGAGCTGCGGCGCAGAACCGATGTTGCAATCTTGGCAGATGTAGACACTGTTGAAGCAGCTATTCAGGCTGAGGCACTTGGTTGCGATGCGATTGCAACAACTCTATCGGGATACACCGAGGCCCCCGCACCTAAACTGCCAAATATTGAGTTAATTGCGGAGATAACTCAAAAAGTAAAAATTCCGGTAATTGCAGAAGGTGGATTTAGCAAACCTGAACATGTCATGCAAGCTTTTAATGCCGGTGCATGGTCGGTGTGTATTGGTACCGCTATTACAAATCCATACCTACTAACAAAAAGTTTTGTTCAAGTAATCTAATTAAGCTTCAATACTAAATCTAAAATCATATTTATCTCCCCGTTTTACAGAAATGCAATACTCCATAGTTCGACCACGCATATCAAAGGCAGTTAGGGTAAACATCAAAGAAGGTGTATTTATCGGCGCTTTTAAGGCTGCTGCTTGATCTTTATCCAAAAGAATTGGTGAGATTGTGGAGTCTGCTTTTATTACCGGGCGCTCATAAATCTCCTTGAAAATCTCATACAAAGAACCTTTTAGGTTGTGCTCTAGCAATCCGGGAGCGTTATCAACTGGAATATGGGTATCTTCAATCGAAAGTGGAGTGCCATCTGCCAGTCTCACCCGCTTGATTCGATAAGCCTGATCCCCCACAGCTATCTGCAAAATATCAGCTAATTTCTTGTTATTTACTTGGACTTTTTCGGCATTCAAAATCTGAGAGCTAGGCTTCATTCCCTTCTCTCTAATCTCTTCTGAGAAAGAAACAAAAACCAATTTTTTCGAGAGCTTCTCGCCGGCCACATAAGTACCCGAGCCCGGAATCGTATAAATCAATCCATCAGCCTGAAGCGCAGCAAGGGATTGGCGTATTGTCATGATTGAAACATCGTACGTGGCAGCTAATTCTCGTGCGGAGGGAATCTGCGAGTGTGGCTTTAGTTTTGAAAACTTGGATTGCAGCTTTTCACGCAACACCACATGTTTGTGTTTCTTGGGAGCCGCGGCCATTTGAAAATCCTCTCACAAACCACACTTTGAAACTAGCGTGTGATTGTTACCTTGCTCAATCCTTCGGGGCTGTCTGGATTTAAACCATTACTGGTTGAGAGGTAATGAGTGATTTTTTGGAATGAAATAGCGTCTGTAATAGAGGAGGTTAGCTCTGAGCTATTTGGTGCGGTCTTTAAAATTAAATCCTTATCCATCGCCTGGTTTGGATTACCAATCCAAAAAACTTGACCTGTGGCGGCACGAACCCGCTCGGCGGCTTCTCCAAATGAACTCTCAGGCAGGTGTTGAGAAGCTATGAAAACCACTTGTGCTTCGCTATTTAGGGAGGCTATCGGTCCGTGCAGGAAATCTGAAGATGACATGCCTTGGACTGGAATCAAACAGGTTTCTTGTAATTTCAAAGCAAACTCTTTGGCATTCGGATATGAAAATCCCCGGCCCAGAATATAAATTGGCCTCTTGATATCTAACCTCTTGGCAAAGGCGGAATAGTTATCTTCATCTGCAACATTTGATTTTGCTGCCTCAATTATTGATTGGGTATCGGCTTCTTGATTGCTCCACATCATCACAAGTAGATAAGAAACCATTAATTGGCCAACATAGGATTTTGTGGCAGGAACCGCTAACTCAGGGCCCGCATGTATCTCCAAATGCAGGTTAGATAACTTAGCTAGTGGTGACTCTGGAGCGTTAGTGATTGAAAGTAGATAAGCGCCGCCATCCTTTGCCGCTTTAGCAAAACTCAACAGATCAGTCGATTGACCACTTTGACTAATCGCGACCAAAAGTGATTTCTCATAATGAAATTTGGTTGGATACATGGTGGCTGCCGATGGTGAAGCCAATCCGACCGGCAATCCCATCTGGGTTTCCAATAAGTATTTCAAGTAATGCGCGGCATTATCAGAGGTACCGCGGGCCAAAATCACAACATTTGTGAAGTCCTGGTTTTTGAAGAGATCTTTGGCAGATTGGTTTGTGGCCATGGCAGATGCGATTGCATCAAGCATCTGTGGGATCTCTTGGATCTCACTGAGCATCACCGCACCGGGCTTAGACATTACCTTCCGATCTCTTGTAGTTGAACCGCTTAAGTTTAATTGATATCCACGGCAGCTTCGCCAGCGCCGCAAATTCGAGCGGTAAATAACTCAGCAAACCCATTCTCTAACTCAAGCGGCACCTGACAATGAGCGTTCTCTTGTGCTGGGAAATCTAGGTAAATTCCTCTTAAATCGCAGATGGTTTGGCCACGACCAGGGCCGTTGGTGGTATCAACTTCAACATTCACATTTGGTGAAACCCTTGCCTTCACTAAACCCGCAGCGATTCCAACTGCGATCGCATCATGCATGGTGGCCAATCTTTTGCCGAAGGAGCGCTCCTCGTTAAATGTTGTGTAGTACTCGGCAATACGTGCCATATATCCAGCGATTCCACCGGCTTGGCGCATTTGTTCAAAATGTTTTTCGGTTAGCAAAGTTTTCATAGTTACATCAAGACCAACCATTGTGATCGGCCAAGGCGCTCTGAATACTAAATCTGCGGCTTCGGGGTCATGCCAAATATTCGCCTCTGCAACAGGGGAAACATTTCCCGGTGTTAATGCGGTGCCGCCCATGATTGTTACGCCACGAACCAACTTGGGAAGGTTTGGTTCAAGTTTTAGAGCTACAGCCAAATTAGTGAGAGGTCCGACTGGAACTAATTCAATTTCCCCAGGGCGTTTGCGACATTGCTCGACAATAAACTCGGCCGCACTAAGTTCAATCTCTTTTCCGTATTTACCTTTCATTCCTTTATTACCTTGTCCATCATTGCCATGAACAAAGTAGGCAAAATCTTGATGTGAACCATTAATCGGTTCGGTAGCACCTTTTGCAACCGGAACATCGGCTCTTCCGCACATCGCCAATATGTTCAAGGTGTTTCGGGTAGCTAGATCTAAATCAACATTTCCCCAAATCGTTCCGATTCCAACAAGTTCGACCTCTGGTGAAATGCAGGCCAGGATTATCGCCATGGTGTCATCAACGCCAGTATCGCAATCCAAAATCATTGGGGTTTTATTCACCCTACAACTCTATAGCTACCTTGCTAGATAACCGCCATCGATCACTAACTCCGATCCTGTTACAAATGAAGCATCATCACTAGCCAGATATGCAACACCGGCAGCCACTTCCTCGGGTAATCCCAATCGATTCATAGGAGTCACTTGCAATAGAACTTTGCCAAACTCAGTCTCTTTTGCATCACCCAAGATTGGAGTATCGATGAACCCAGGATGTACGGAGTTGACTCGAATTCCATGCGTTGCCCAACCCAATGCTGCAGTTTTGGTCATCAACCGAACTGCACCTTTTGCAGCGTGGTAAGCCGGTGATGCACCAAAGCCGCCACTGATTCCAAAAATCGAACTAGTGTTAATGATCGATGCATATTTGGATTTCTTAAGTAGATCAGCGGCTAACTTCATCCCTAAGAAGACCGAATTTTGCGTTACCGAAATAGTTTTTAAATAATCCTCCATTGAGGTTTCTTCAATATTCTTGGTGTCACCAATTCCGGCGTTGTTAAAGAGAATATCTAGACCACCATATCTGCTCTTAATCTTTGCTAAAACCTCTTTCCATGATGCTTCATTTGATACATCATGATGTAGGTATATCGCATCTGCACCTAAGGCTCGTAGCTCTCTTTCTACCTCTGCACCCTTAGCATCTTGGATATCGCTGATGACAACCTTTGCACCTTCATTAATGAATCTAAAAGCGGTGGCTTTTCCAATTCCACTTGCGCCACCTGTAATTAGTGCGATTCTGCCACTTAAACGAGACATCTTTTGCTCCAATCTAAAACTCATTAGCAAAGGATTGTCTGACTAAATCAACAAAGTTGCATCATCTAAATTCTCACAAAATGAACCTCTATCCACACTTTTTGTGTTACTAAATATTTTTCTCAGGTGGCATATTCTTTTTTTGGCCTATCTCTGAAAACAAACTTAATTTAGAGAGGTTTCAAGCTCCAATATAGAGTTCCAAACAAATTCTAGAATTTGGATTCCATCAAGATTATTTGCCTTCGAGTTTGCTTCAACTTCGCCTGGAAGTAGAACGCT
>JACCEE012249223.1_pt1 | contig 13971 bp, 10 predicted proteins | sample 7449931 | NCBI WGS metagenome assembly JACCEE01 (sample SAMN15323457, study PRJNA562643) | freshwater metagenome | isolation source: river surface water | place: USA:Blue River Watershed | collected 2017-08-19 | reverse complement strand
TGAACTACTTCTTGAACTGGTTAATGAACAGGTTCGGAAGCCTTGTAAATACTAGCCCAGAGATAAAAATCGGTTACCCTAATTTCGGATAGTTTAGGGTAACCGATTTTATCCCTTTAGGTTCACGAATGATTGAATAATTTGATATGTGATAAAAAGAAAAAACCCTTAAAATCATACGATTTTAAGGGTTTTAATTCAATTTGTATTTCTACTGGCGGAGAAAGAGGGATTCGAACCCCCGGACCTGTTACAGTCAACAGTTTTCAAGACTGCCGCATTCGACCGCTCTGCCATTTCTCCAGTAAGTCGCTATCATTTCGTGATTGCGAGTGCAAATATAAGAACCTTTTTTGGTTATGCAAATGTATTTTTATAAAAATTGCACCTTTTTTTTGAGCTTTTTTTTAATCATTTCATTTTCTATGTTTTAGGAGAATAAAAAAAATAAAAAAAATAATTCCAAAAGCTTAATAGTTTACGTATTCTGTAATTTCAAGGCCGTAACCAATCATTCCAACGCGTTTTCCTTGTGCTGTATTGGTAACCAATCGTATTTTTGAAATGTCTAAATCGTGAAGAATTTGAGCTCCAATCCCAAAGTCTTTACTATCTATTTTTATTTTAGGAGCTTTGAGCTCTCCATTGGCTTGTAATTCTTTTAATTCTGCAATTCTACTCAATAGGTTTACGGCTTGCATGTCTTGATTAATAAAAATCACGGCACCTTTTCCTTCATTGTTAATGGTAGTAAACATATCATCCAATTGTTTGTCGGCATTATTGGTTAATGTTCCCAACAAATCGTTATTTACTTGCGAAGAGTTGATTCTTGTTAGGATAGACTCACCAGAATTCCATGTCCCTTTGGTTAAGGCAATATGAACTTGTTTGTTGGTGGTTTGTTGGTAAGCACGGAATCTAAAAGTTCCAAAACGAGTTTGTATATCGAAATCTTCTTTCTTAACAATAAGGCTATCGTGTTGCATTCTATAAGCAACTAATGCTTCAATAGAAACTAATTTCAAATCGAATTTTTTAGCCACTTTAACCAATTGAGGTAAGCGAGCCATGGTTCCGTCTTCGTTCATGATTTCTACAATCACACCAGCCGATTTAAAGCCTGCTAAACGTGCAAAATCAATTGCAGCTTCTGTATGTCCAGTTCTTCTTAATACACCGCCTTGTTTTGCGATAAGTGGGAAGATATGTCCTGGACGAGCTAGGTCGTGTGGTTTTGTATTAGAATCCACCAAAGAAAGAATTGTTTTTGCTCTATCAGAAGCAGAAATTCCTGTAGTTACACCATTTCCTCTTAAGTCCACCGAAACAGTAAAAGCAGTTTCCATAGGATCGGTATTATTGCTCACCATTACATGCAGCCCTAGTTCTTTACAACGACTTTCGGTTAGAGGAGCACAAATTAACCCTCTTCCATGCGTAGCCATAAAGTTGATCATTTCGGGTGTTACTTTTTCGGCTGCTGCCAAAAAATCACCTTCATTCTCTCTGTCTTCATCGTCTACTACAATGATTACTTTACCTTGACGAATGTCTTCAATTGCTTCCTCAATCGTATTGAGTTGTATTTTATCTGCTACCATGTGTAGAATTAGTTTTTAGAAGGGAATAATTTTTTAACCAATTTTTGAAAAGGTTCTGTTATACGATCCATATTGATTATACCAATATCGTTGATGGCTCTGTAAGTTAATAATACAGCCAAAGGTGTTAATATGAATGAGGACATCCATGCTCCAACAAAAGGAGTAAGTCCGTCTTCTTGTGAGATTCTTTTCCCGAAAGTGTTGATGAAATGGAAAGTAATAAAAATCAATACTGCAAATACTATTGGAAGTCCAATACCTCCTTTTCGTATAATGGCTCCTAATGGTGCTCCAATGAAAAACATTAAGAAACAAGCAAAGGCAATTACAAATTTCTCATAAATGACAAATTCGTGACTGTTGATGTTTTTTTGTTTTAATTTCAAATCCGAAAGTGTTCCGTCAATGCTAACCACTGTACTTTGTGTATTGGCCAAAGCATTTTTGTAAACGGTTGCTTTTTCATCATCAGTAAAAGGTGCCAAAGGGTCTTTGGCATTGAACTTTTTGGTTTTCTTTACAGTGTCATTAGTTGGAATAGTGGTAGAAGCTAATGGAATAGTAACTTTCTGATTGATGTTTTCAGAAAAAGATTTGGCTTCCGTGGCTTTGCTTTTTGATAATGAATCGATAGTGTATACAAGTTCTGATACATCTAGCATTCCTTTTGTATTGGCTTCTTTGGTGTCTTCTACGGCGGTAGTGTTTAATTTAGATAAGTCAATATTGATGATGTCTTTTTTAAATGAACTTTTTACAAAAGGCATTTTTTCGCGATCTTCATATTTCTTTGGAGTAACATCTTCATAGTAATAACCATCTTTTAAAACCAATTGCAATAAGTTTGATTCTTCATTGCTAATCAATTCGCCAGTTTTGGCTTTGATGACAGTTTTATTTCCATCACCCATTAATGATTTTTTGTGAATGGTTACACCACTTAAAAAGTTTCCTTTATCCCCCGATTTTTTATTCACTTTGATGTTGTATACACCAACGGTGTTAAATTGTCCTTCGGCAATAGCTAAGGCTGGTTTTACTTGAGCAATATTTCTTCTAAAACTCATGAATTTATACTCAGCGTATGGAATTACATTGTTTGCAAACATAAAAGCAACAATGCTTAATAAAGAGATAAAAACAATTAAAGTACGAAAACATCTTTGTAATGAGATTCCAGATGATTTCATTGCTGCTAATTCATAGTTTTCAGAAAAACTTCCGAAAGTCATAATAGAAGCCAATAAAACCGATAGTGGTAAAACCAAAGGAATAATCCTTGGCATAGAGAAGAGTAAGAATTTAACAATCATTATAAAATCCAAATCTTTACCGGCCAGTTCAGTAATGAATAACCAAACGGTTTGGAGAATAAAGATGAAAAAAAGGATAACAAAAACCGTAGTAAATGTAATCAGAAACGATTTTAATAAATATTTGTCAAGTATCTTCACCTATGTTTAATCTATTTTATTGATGTAGTAATTGGGGTATTTACTCGCCGCAAAGGTAAATTGATTTTTTGATAATGACTGATTAGTTTTAAAAGAATTAACGGTAAGGGTTGTTTTTGTTCCTTTTTTACCAAATTCAATTAAGTTATAAATATGTTTGGTTTGTATGTCGATACCAAGTAAGATTTCTTTTCTTTGGTCTTTTGTATTTGTTGGAACAAGTTTTACATATTGTATTTTTCTTCCTCTAACATCTTGAATGATGTCCATAGTGTATTTGTAACCAGAGTTGAAAAAAGTCAACATTTTTGAAGGAGTAATGGCATTGTCGTCATTTTCATTCAGTTTAGAAATCGTGATTTCTTCGTCTTCAGGAACGATTGTGTATGTTTTTTTACCGTCAAAAAGTTTAGTTACGCCCATAAAATTGAGTACATACATATTTCCTTTTAGGGTAACATTTCCTTTGCTGTCTTGATTGATGTTTTCTTTGGCGTTTTGTAGGCTATATTTAAAATCAATCGTAATGTTATCGTAACTTTTTACCTTGCTGGTTACTTGGTCTAGTAAAGCTTTGGCTTTTTTATCTTGTCCATTAGAGGTGAAAACAGAACAAAACAAGGCAATTAACGTTAAAAAAGACAAAATTGCTTGAGACTTGTTTTTTGATGAAAAAAGAGTTGTGTTTTGAGTGCTAGGTAACATGATTTAATTGTTTAGTTCGTTATTGAAAAATTGATCAAGAGAACTCATATCTTGAATATTTACACTACGTGCTTTACTTCCTTCAAAGGAGCCTACAATTCCAGCAGCTTCTAATTGGTCAATTAGTCGTCCTGCTCTGTTGTATCCTAGTTTGAGTTTGCGTTGTAGTAAAGATGCGGAGCCTTGTTGTGCATTGACAATAATCTCGGCAGCTTCTCTAAATAAGGGGTCTCTTTCGGAAACATCCATATCAAGATTAATGCCACTTTCTTCTCCAACGAACTCTGGAAGCAAATAAGCAGTGGCATAGGCTTTTTGAGAACCTATAAATTCGGTTATTTTTTCTACTTCTGGTGTGTCGATAAAGGCGCATTGTACACGAACCACATCATTGCCATTGGTGTATAATAAATCCCCTCTACCAATCAATTGGTCAGCGCCTTGTGTATCTAAAATGGTTCTAGAGTCAATTTTTGAAGTTACTCTAAAAGCAATACGAGCTGGGAAGTTGGCTTTAATCAAACCTGTAATTACATTCACCGAAGGTCTTTGAGTAGCGATAATTAAATGTATTCCGATAGCACGAGCCAATTGAGCCAAACGCGCAATAGGAACTTCTACTTCTTTACCGGCCGTCATAATTAAGTCTGCAAACTCGTCGACTACCAATACGATGTAAGGTAAAAAACGGTGCCCTAATTCAGGATTTAACTTTCTAGACTTGAACTTTTCGTTATACTCTTTTATGTTGCGCACCATAGCGTCTTTTAGCAACGAATAACGATTGTCCATTTCAACGCAAAGTGAGTTTAATGTAGCAACAACTTTTGCATTATCAGTAATAATGGCGTCTTCGGTATCGGGTAATTTGGCTAAATAATGTCTTTCTATTTTATTAAAAAGGGTAAGCTCTACTTTTTTAGGGTCTACCAAAACGAATTTCACTTCGGCTGGATGTTTTTTGTACAAAAGAGAAGTCAATACGGCATTTAATCCTACCGATTTTCCTTGTCCAGTAGCACCCGCCATTAATAAGTGAGGCATTTTCGCTAAATCGACTACAAAAGTTTCATTAGAAATGGTTTTCCCTAAAGCAATTGGTAATTCCATTTCGGCTTCTTGAAATTTAGCCGAACCAATAACACTTTTCATAGAAACCATAGTAGGATTCTTGTTAGGAACCTCGATACCAATGGTTCCTTTTCCTGGAATTGGTGCAATGATACGAATTCCAAGTGCAGATAAAGACAAGGCTATATCGTCCTCTAAACTCTTGATTTTTGAAATTCTGATTCCTGCTTCTGGAACAATCTCATATAAGGTAACCGATGGTCCAACTGTTGCTTTAATTTGAGCAATTTCTATTTTGTAGTTGCGAAGAGTGTCAACGATTTTGTTTTTGTTTTCTTCTAATTCCTCTTGATTGATGGTGATTCCTCCAGTAGAATATTCTTTTAATAAATCTATTGTTGGGTATTTGTAATGTGATAAATCCAACGTTGGGTCGAATAAACCAAAATCAGAAACCAAGCGTGAAGCAAGATTTTCTTCGATAATGTCTTCTTCGGCTGCTTTTTCAATTACAAAAGCGTCATCGTTGGTCGTAATTACTTCATTTGGAACTGGACTAACTACGGGTTGCGGTTTCAATTGAGGTTCCAAATTAATCTCCGAAGCACTACTAATAGTAGGTTTCAAAGCTTCTTTGTTAATTTCGAATTGTGAACCTGATGTTTTAAGATGAATGGTGTCTTCTAAATCTTCTTCCTCTTCAATGGCAAATTCTTCTAAATTGTAGGCATTCGAAGTTTCTTTCGGAAAAGGATTATTGGCTATTTCATCTTTAATTTCTTCTTTGGTTGAATGAAAGATGTTTTGAATTTTTTCTGGCGAAATTTTTATTTTGAAAATCAAGTAAATCAGAATGCCGAATATCAAGACCAATAAGGTACCTGTTTTACCGATATAATCTTGAAAAAACAAATTAAGTTCATAGCCTACTGTTCCTCCTAATTCCGGTACAGAAGTCGCAAAAAATCCAAATAAAACGGATAGAATTACAATCAAGAATAAGTCCCAAAACCAAATGTTTTTAAGTTTTTTGAGACGTAAATCTAAAAACAAAAACAAACCTGTTAGAAAGAATAATCGAACAAATAGAAAGGAAGCGATTCCAAATCCTTTATAGATTAAGGCATCAGCAAGAAAAGCTCCAATTTTTCCTAGCCAATTTTGTACCACTTCATTTCTATCGGTTATGCTATTGACTGCGCTTTGATCCTCTTGTCCATGCAGGAAAAAGGAAACAAATGCAATTAGTAATCCAATAGAAAATAGTACAAGCAAACTACCTATGATGAGTTTGTTTTGCTTGGATAGTTCCCAGAATTTCACCTTGGGAGTTGACGTATCGGAAGGAGTTTCAGGAGTGTTTTTTTTACTTGTTTTTGCCATTCTTTTTTTTGAAGTAAGCCTATGTGAATTTTGGAACGTAAATGATTAAACCTATAACTATAGCAGTAATTGCTGCAAAGAAAACAGATCCTGCAGCAATGTCTTTGATAAAACCAATTCTTTGACTGTAATTTGGATGAATAAAGTCGGCTATTTTTTCTACTGCGGTATTTAGTCCTTCAATGCTCATGACTAAGCCAATCGCAAAAGTTTGAAACAACCATTCTGTAGCAGTAATGTTCATTATAAAGCCTAAAATGCTAATAAGTATTCCAATAGAAAACTGAACCATTATGCTATGTTCCGTACTTATTAATTTTATCGCTCCTTTGAAAGCATATGTAACACTTTTTAATCTTCCGGTTACAAAAGAATTGTCTTTTTGAAATTCCATAAATGTATTTATTATAGTGCGGCTAAAGCTGCTTCGTAATTAGGTTCGTTAGCGATTTCAGCTACTTGTTCAGTATGTGTAACCACACCGTTTTCGTCTAAAACAATAATTACTCTAGAGTGCAATCCAGCTAAAGGACCGTCAGTGATTTCTAAACCATTGGTTTTGCCAAAACTACCTTCTTGGAAATCGGATAAATTCACTACGTTTTCTAATCCTTCTGCACCACAAAAACGTTTTTGAGCAAAAGGTAAATCTCTTGAAATACACAAAACGGTAGTGTTCTCTAAAGCACTAGCGCTTTCGTTGAATTTTCTAACAGATGTAGCACAAGTTCCAGTATCGATACTTGGAAAAATATTTAAAACTAATTTTTTACCAGCAAAATCAGCTAATGTAGCTACTGATAAATCATTTTTGATTAGTTTGAAATCTACTAATTTGCTTCCAACTTGAGGAAGTTCGCCTGAAGTGTGAATTGGGTTTCCACCTAATGTTACTGTCGCCATATCGTTGTTTTTTTTGAGTTTCAAAAGTATGAATTTTTTTTAAGAATTGGGTTTCCTAATGCAAGATTTTAGCTCCAACAAAATAGCTTGTGCTTCAGGAATAAAACTTGTTTTTTGACTCTTTTTTGAGGATTGAAATGAAATAACAAAGCCTCAGAAATTGTCTTTGCTATGGCTTTGTGTTTGTATGTGTGCTGTTTCGTATCGTTACGTTTTATACTCTACTACTAAGCTGAAAGGGTATTTACTTCTTTAGGGAATGAAAGAATAAAGGTGCTTCCTTCATTAACTTTTGAATCTATAGCGATAGAAACGCCTATTTTGTTACAAAGATTCTTGATGGTAGTCCAGCCTAATTGCGTACCATAATTCCCAAAACGATCTTTTTTTGCGATGCTGGCTGAATTGTTTAGGAGTGAGGCGGCCTCGGTCTCGCTTAAACCAATTCCGTTATCGCTAATTTTTAGTTGATAGGAGGTAGTTGTTTCATTGAAGCCAAAGGTAATTACAGGAGTGGTGCTGTAATTGTATTTTAATCCATTCGAAACTAGATTCATTACAATTTGAGTCAAAGCTAATGGATCCGTATATATCTGAGCTTTTTCAAAAGTTGACTCTATTTTGAATTCTTTTTTTGGATTTAGGATAGAGTTGGTGGTAGTGATTATTTCATTTATATTAAAATCCTTTTTACTGATGATTTGATTTTCAGAACGATAATAATAAAGCAGTTTAGTAACGTATTCTTTCAGTTGACTAGAGCTTTCAATCATTAAGTCCAGATATTCCGAGCTAGAAAAAGAAGTTTCGTTTTCTTCTCTGAAAAGGGTAATCAATGAAATGATATTGTTTAGCGGCGATTGAATGTCGTGGGATACACGATTGGAGAACTGTTTCAACGCCTCGTATTGTTCGCTTAAAAGTTTGTAATTGTTAAGTAAAGCAACGTTTTTGTGTCTTAATTTAAAAAGGGCTTCTATTTGTTTTCCTAAAATTTGCAACCCCTTTTTTTGGTCATTTGTGAGTTTTTTGCTTTCATAATCAATAACGCACAAGGTGGCTAACGGAATTCCTTTTTCATTCCTGATTGCTACACTAGCATAAAAACCGTTTTCTTCCAAGCCGTTTAATTTGCCTATACCGCTAAACTCTTCGTCTAGCATTAAATTTGGAATCTCTATAAAATCTAAATTTTTGGAGAGCGCCAAGGCACAAAAGGAATACTCTATAGGATTTTCGTTATGCGTAAAACCTATTTTGGATTTGAACCACTGGCGAGTAGTATCAATTAATGTGATAGTAGAAATTGGTGTTTTACAGATTTGAGTAGCCAAAAATGTAATGTTATCGTATTGTTCCTCGTTTGGAGAGTCAAATAATAAATATTCGTTGATGAGTTTGATTTGCTCTAAACTCGGTTTTATGGTATTTGGCATTTATTGGAAAAATTTGGCGGTAAATTTACTCAAAACTGATGTAAAACATTGTTTTGAGCCTGATTTTATTAAAAAAAATTAAAGAGTATCGCCTTTCATTTTTTGGAGATATATGCTATATTGCATCAAAATCCAAAATCTGTTTATGGTTGAGCAAAATATTTATAATGAAGACAATATACGTTCTCTCGATTGGAAAGAACACATCCGGATGCGTCCCGGAATGTATATCGGAAAGCTTGGTGACGGTTCTTCGCCGGATGACGGTATTTATATTCTTTTAAAAGAAGTATTAGACAACTGTATTGATGAGTTCGTAATGGGCGCTGGAAAATCTATCGAAGTGACCATTAAAGACAAAACCGTAGCGGTACGTGACTATGGTCGAGGTATTCCTTTAGGGAAGGTAATCGACGTAGTTTCCAAAATGAATACTGGTGGAAAGTACGATTCTTTGGCGTTTAAGAAATCTGTTGGATTGAATGGAGTAGGAACCAAGGCGGTGAACGCTTTATCGACTTATTTTAGAGTAGAATCGGTTCGTGATGAGAAACAAAAAGCAGCAGAATTTTCAGCAGGAAATTTGGTTTTAGAAGAAGATATCATCGAAACCACCAAGCGTAAAGGAACCAAGGTTACGTTTACACCAGATGAAGCCATTTTTAAGAACTATAAATTCAGAAATGAGTATATAGTCAAAATGCTTAAGAACTATTGTTACCTAAATACTGGATTAACGATAATTTATAACGGTGAAAAATATTTTTCTGAAAATGGATTGAAAGATTTATTAGATGAAAATATTGCAGAGGAAGATATGGTTTATCCAATTATTCATCTCAAAGGGGATGATATTGAGATTGCAATGACCCATAGTAAATCGCAATACAGCGAGGAATACCATTCTTTTGTAAACGGTCAAAATACGACGCAAGGTGGAACGCATCTTGTAGCTTTTAGAGAAGCCGTAGTCAAAACCATACGTGAATTTTACAATAAAACCTTCGATCCTTCGGATATTCGTAAATCTATTGTGAGTGCGGTTAGTATCAAGGTGATGGAACCTGTTTTTGAGTCCCAAACCAAAACGAAATTAGGTTCTACGGATATGGGTTCTGAGCCAGGAATGGCATCAGTAAGAACGTTTGTGAATGACTTTGTGAAAAATAAATTAGACAATTTTTTACACAAAAATCCAGAAACAGCCGATTTGTTGCTACGAAAAATTCTGCAAGCCGAGCGCGAGCGTAAAGAATTATCAGGCATTCGAAAATTAGCGAAAGACCGAGCTAAAAAAGCCAGTTTGCACAACAAGAAATTGAGAGATTGTCGCGTGCATTTGCCAGACATCAAAAACCCAAGATATTTAGAAAGTACGTTGTTTATCACCGAGGGAGATTCGGCTTCGGGGTCGATTACCAAATCGCGTGATGTGAATACGCAAGCAGTTTTTAGTTTGCGTGGAAAGCCTTTGAATTCTTACGGAATGAGTAAGAAGATTGTGTATGAAAATGAAGAATTTAATTTGTTGCAAGCGGCCTTGAATATCGAGGAAGATATGGGTGACTTGCGCTACAACAATATTGTAATCGCCACCGATGCCGATGTCGATGGAATGCACATTCGCTTGTTGTTGATTACCTTTTTCTTGCAATTTTTCCCTGAATTAATCAAAGAAGGGCATTTGTATATTTTGCAAACGCCACTTTTTAGAGTTCGAAATAAGAAAGAAACCATTTATTGCTACTCTGATGAAGAGCGCAGAGACGCCATTGAAAAATTAAAACCCAAACCAGAAATTACGCGATTTAAAGGACTCGGAGAAATTTCACCAGATGAGTTCAAAAATTTCATTGGAGAAACCATCCGATTGGATCCTATTATGATGGATAAAAACACCTCAATTGAGCAATTATTATCGTTTTATATGGGTAAAAACACCCCAGACCGACAAGATTTTATCATCAAAAACTTGAAGGTAGATTTGGATGTGATTGAGAAAGAATAATATTTTAGAAATGAATAAAAAAACGTTAGTACTCATTATTTTAGCTTTTGCCCTAGGTTTTGGTGGGACATTTTTTATTATCAAAAGTAATGATCATAAAGAATGTGAAATAGTTATCAAAAAAGTGAAAGACAAAAATGGAAATTGGGTGACCACAAAAGAACATATTTGCAAAGAAAAGTATTCTTTTTAGCACTGAAATAGCGATTAAGTAGATTTATAAAGATATAAATGAAAGACGAAGAAGAAGATAACATCCTTCCTAACGAAGACGAAAACAACGACGCCAGTTTTGATGCTAATGATCAAGAGGGTTTCGATGACATTTCGACTTCAAGTGGGATGCACCATTTTTACGAAAATAATGCAGACGAGCACGATACCATTACCAAAGTTACAGGAATGTACAAAGATTGGTTTTTGGATTACGCTTCGTATGTGATCTTAGAACGTGCCGTACCCGCAATCGAAGATGGATTCAAGCCGGTGCAGCGCCGTATTATGCATTCGTTAAAAGAATTAGACGACGGTCGCTATAACAAAGTAGCGAATGTGGTGGGACACACTATGCAATACCATCCTCACGGGGATCAGAGTATTGCTGATGCTATGGTGCAAATTGGTCAAAAAGATTTATTGATTGACTGCCAAGGAAACTGGGGTAATATTCTAACAGGCGATGGCGCAGCTGCTTCTCGTTATATTGAGGCGCGTTTGTCTAAATTTGCCTTAGAGGTATTGTATTCTCCTAAAATTACAGATTGGGGCGTGTCTTATGATGGTCGTCGTGCAGAACCGAACAATCTTCCCGTGAAATTTCCGTTGCTTTTGGCACAAGGAGCAGAGGGAATCGCGGTGGGGCTTTCCACCAAAGTGTTGCCTCATAACTTCAATGAGTTAATTGATGCTTCTATAAAAATTCTGAAAGGAAAATCTTTTACTTTATATCCAGATTTTCAAACCGCTGGGATTGCGGATGTATCGAATTACAACGATGGTATGCGTGGCGGACGTGTGCGTGTGCGTGCCAAGATTAGTCAGTTGGACAAAAACACCTTGGTGATTACCCAAATTCCGTTTTCGACCAATACATCTAGTTTGATTGATAGTATTTTGAAAGCCAATGAAAAAGGGAAAATCAAAATCAAGAAAATCGAAGACAATACTGCTGCCGAGGTTGAGATTTTAATCCATCTTTTCCCGGGTGTTTCTCCAGATAAAACCATCGATGCCTTGTTCGCTTTTACCGCTTGCGAAACGTCAGTGGCACCGTTAGGTTGTGTGATTGAAGACAACAAACCGCTTTTTATTGGGGTTTCGGATATGTTGAAAATTTCGACAGACCGTACCGTAGATTTATTGCGTCAAGAACTCGAAATTCAATTAGAGGAATTAAAAAATAAATGGCATTTTGCTACACTTGAAAAGATTTTCATTCGTGAAGAAATGTACATTGACTTCAAATTGTATTCGGACAGAGAAGCGTTGTACAAATACATGTACGATCGTTTTGAGCCTTTCAAAGCGTCCTTTGTGAGAGAAATTAACGATGATGATTTGCAAAAACTAACGCAAATCCCAATGATTCGAATCACGCGTTTTGACTCGGATAAAGCCGATGATTTCATTGCGAAATTAGAGGACGAAATGAAGGAAGTACAACATCATTTGGATCATATCATCGATTTTGCGATAGCTTATTTTGCCAAACTTAAAGAAAAATACGGTAAAGGAAGAGAACGCCAAACCGAACTCCGCATTTTTGATGACATCGAAGCGACCAAAGTGGTTTTGCGTAATACCAAATTATACGTCAATCGCGAAGAAGGATTTGTGGGAACTAGCTTGAAAAAAGATGAATATGTGGTGGATTGCTCTGATATCGATGATGTAATTGTTTTTCTTCGTAATGGAACGATGATGATTACCAAAGTCGATGCTAAGACATTTGTTGGTAAAGACATTATTCACGTTGCCATTTTTGACAAAGGCGATAAACGCACGATTTACAATTTGATTTATCGTGATGGAAAATCCGGTCCGTCTTACATTAAACGATTCAATGTTTCAGGTGTTACTAGAGATAAAGCCTACGATTTAACCAATGGAGCTGCGGGTTCTCAAATTCTTTATTTTTCTTGCAATCCAAATGGTGAAGCAGAGGTAATTAATATCATCCTACGTCAAGTTGGTAGTATCAAAAAACTCAAATTTGATATTGATTTCGCCAAATTAGCCATCAAAGGAAGAGCCTCTAAAGGGAATTTGGTCACCAAATATCCAATTAAGAAAATCGAACTAAAAGAGAAAGGAATTTCTACCTTATTGCCTAGAAAAGTTTGGTTTGACGATACCGTTCAGCGCTTAAATGTCGATGGAAGAGGAGAGTTGTTAGGTGAATTTAGACCAAGCGACAAGATATTAGTCATTTCTCAGACTGGAAAACTCAAAGTTATTATTCCTGAACTGTCTACTCATTTTGATGAGGATATGATCGTTTTAGAAAAATGGAATCCTAAAAAACCGATTTCGGCTATCTATTATGATGGTGAAAAAGAGCGTTATTATATCAAGCGCTTCTTGGTTGAAGTGGAGAATAAAGAAGAATCGTTTATATCCGAGCATCCAAATTCACGTTTAGAAATTGTAGCTACCGATTATCGCCCTGTAGCCGAATTGATTTTTGCTAAAGTAAAAGGTGTTCAAAAAGAAAATCAAGTGGTAGACATCGAGAGTTTTATTGCGGTAAAAGGCTTTAAAGCTTTAGGAAACCAATTGACAACCGATAAGTTAAAACAAGTGAATTTGCTTGAGCCTTTGCCTTATGAAGAGCCAGAAGAAGAGCAACCCGAACCGACTGAAAGTATAGAAGACGCCATTGATGATTCTTCTATTCAATTAGAAGACGATGGGCAAGTCACTTTATCTTTAGAATAATTCAAAAACCGTTTCCAACTTCAAAAGGAAACGGTTTTTTTAAAACCTGATTTTTATCGTATTTTATATTTTGGATTTGGTTTATTTTTACATAAAAAACAAAAAACAATTCAATTCTTATGAAGTTATTTCCTTCCGACATAGAAATTGCTCAAAAAAGCAAGATTTCTTCAATAAAAGACGTTGCGCAAAAGCTACACATAAATGAAGATGATTTGGAGTTGTATGGAAAATATAAAGCCAAATTGCCCTTGCATTTGCAGCAGCAAGAACCTAAAGGAAAATTAATTTTGGTTTCGGCTATGTCGCCAACCAAATACGGCGAAGGCAAAACGACTATGACTATAGGTTTGACTGATGGATTGAATAGTATTGGTAAAAAAGCCATTGCGGTTTTACGAGAACCTTCTTTGGGGCCTGTTTTTGGTTTGAAAGGTGGAGCAGCTGGCGGAGGCTATGCTCAAGTA
>JACCEE011524534.1_pt1 | contig 13971 bp, 11 predicted proteins | sample 7449931 | NCBI WGS metagenome assembly JACCEE01 (sample SAMN15323457, study PRJNA562643) | freshwater metagenome | isolation source: river surface water | place: USA:Blue River Watershed | collected 2017-08-19 | reverse complement strand
CGCTTTTTCGCGCCGCCACGGGAAAGACGAATAGTAACCATAGTGTGTGCTTTTCCAGTAATTGCCAAATGAAAACTTTGAATTTTACGTGATTCTTGAAAGGGATGCAATGTTATGTTTGGGATAACGAGGGGGAGGAGTTGGAAATGTGGCTTGGGGAGGTTTTTCGTTAGGTTTTTGTAGGGTGCATAAGGCGTAGCCGTCATGCACCTGAAAGGAATGCGTTTTGAAAAATGGAGTTGGTAATTTTTTAGATGTTAAGGTGTATGACGCTGCGCTTATACACCCTACGTTTGCTTTCTTCACTGCCAAAGATTTTCTTAAAACCAAACTCAGTGAAAGGACTAATAAATGTGCCTAACGATTTGTCGGTCATGTTGCACCTTTATTCTTTAACAGGGAATTAATTTCTTGTAACTGGGCGATTTGGGTTTTTAGGTTTTCGATTTCTTTTTGCAAAAATTCATTAATCAATTTTTGCTCTTTCAATTCAGCCGCGCATGAACCGACATAAACATGATTTTGATGAGTTGTGTAGGTATTTCTGTGGTTGTGGTGATGTGAAAAGCTGACATTTAAGTTCCCTTTATCGCTTAAGTCCACCAATTCTGATAGTTCTATTTCAAAGGCATCAGCAATTTTCTGTAATTTCGAAAGTTTAGGGTCATTTTCACCCCGTTCAATATCGCCATAAACGCTAGATGAAATACCTATTTTTTCAGCAACATTTTCTTGGGTTAAACCTTTTGCTTCACGGATTGATCTGATTTTTTCGTTAACCGACATAAATACCTCTCTAACACAGAAAATACCTGATTTTGATGATTGTAACAAACTTATAGCAAATCCATAATCTAATTTCGAATTTTAACCCTGCTATGAGGAGGTTTTATGCTTGATATTCTTCTTAGAAGCAATTACAGAAAGCTGGTTTTTGCCTGTCAGATTATTTTTTTTAGCTATGCGTTAATATTTGTGCATAACGTATTAGCTGATGATGGGGTGGCAGAGACTTCTTGTGAGGCAGTTTATACTGTTAGTGAACAATCACTTGATATTCCGTGTTTAACTTACTTAGATACAGAACGCACTGTATCATACAGATTGAAACTAATCACCCAAAATTCAAAGGAGTTTTCTTTAACTTCGTTTCAAGAAATTTTGTCACCTGAAAATGCCTGTGCAGCCACGTTTTCTTCGTTAACAGGTAAATTGTATTTACCTTGTGTTCTGGTTGAAGTTTCGCCAAAGCAATTTCAACAATATGAAGTGTTCATGTCAAAAAATAATGAAGCTTCTGTTTTTTTGTTAGATAGCATAGTTTCTCTAAATTCAAAGAAACAACATAGTGGTAATTTTGGTACACGTAGTGGTGATTATGGTAGTAATTGTTCTACTGCTCCAAGCGTGGCGGTCAACTCAAATCGTAGTGCTAGACTTGAAACTGCTGGTGATGTGGATTATTTCAAAGTCATTGTACCAACTACTGGTGTATTAATAGTCTCTACCACAGGAACTATAGACACCTATGGGTACTTAAAAGACAGTAACTGTAATGATATTACATCTAATGATGATAATGGGGCTGATATAAATTTTCGTATTAGTCAATCAGTAGTTGCGGGCACATACTACATAGCAGCTAGAGGTTATTATCCATCAGCAACAGGTAGTTATACTTTAGATATAAGCTTAAGTACTTCAGTTTCAGTCTTTCCTGCTCCTTCGTTAAGTTCACCTAGTAATAGCGGTAGTTTGATACCTAACTCACCGACTGATTTTGTATGGAGTACAATACAGGGCGCAGATAATTATCGAATTGTTATCAGTTCGCAGAGTAATTTTGGTAATGTAGATAACCAAACAGGGAATTGCATATCTGGTTACGGTACTGATTGCTTTGGTTTTGCAGGAAATCAGACACGAATTTCATCATCTCAATTCCAATTTCAGACTGGGAGAAGCTATTTCTGGAAAGTAAGAGCAGGTAATGCATCTGCAGGCGGAAATTGGTCTGAGATACGTTCTTTTACTGTTGGAGGAACAGTTATTCCCTCTCTTTCTCCGCCTTCATTAATTTCTCCTAGTAATGGTGGTAATTTAGCACTTAACTCCGTAACAGTTCTTTCATGGAGTGCGATACCGACAGCAACATCGTACAGAGTTGTCATTAGTACAAGAGGTGATTTTAGCAATGTAGCCAATATGGATAGTATCAGTGTAACGCCGTCTTGTACAACGAGCAATAATGATTGTTTTAATCTTCCCATAACAACAGGAGCGACTAGTGTTGGATCATCAAGTTTTCAACTTCAAGCAGGTGTAACTTATTACTGGAAGGTAAGGGCGGGTAATGCATCAACTGGTGGAAATTGGTCTACAGCAGGGTCGTTCATTGCTGGCAACACGTCTGTACCTACAACAATATTTAGCACAGGTGCTTATCAAAATAATCAAACACTCACTGAAACGCTGTCCGTTCCAAATGCTAGTAGTCTGACTGTAACGGTTAGCGGTGTAACTGAATCTCGTTATGACTATATAACTATTGCTGATAGTAACGGAGTTCAGTTACAAAGCTTATCAGGAAACATCAATACAACCTTTACTGCAAGTGGATCATCTGTTCGGGTCACTTTTACTTCTGATAGCAGCGTAAGTCCCGCAGATGGGCGTTTGCCAAATGGGGGAGTGACTGTGACTGTTAGTAGTAGTTCTACTCTGGCACTTCTTCCTGCGCCCTCATTAACATCTCCTAATAACGGGAGTAATTTAGCACCAACTGTTAATTCTGTTCTTTCATGGAGTGCAGTGCCAACAGCAACATCGTACAGAGTTGTCATTAGTACAAGAGGTGATTTTAGCAATGTAGCCAATATGGATAGTATTAGTGTAATGCCGTCTTGTACAACGAGTAATAATGATTGTTTTAATCTCCCCATAACAACAGGAGCGACCAGTGTTGGATCATCAAGTTTTCAACTTCAAGCAGGTGTAACTTATTACTGGAAGGTAAGAGCGGGTAACGCATCAACTGGCGGAAATTGGTCTGAAATACGTTCCTTTACTGTTCAGGGGATAACAAGCACGAAACCCGCTTATCCTGTTTTACTTGTATACGGCAGAGCTAGTAATATTGACACATGGTCTTCTGCTTATATTAATCGCTGGAATACTAATCATGGAATGAATTATGGTGGAGCAATTCAAATTTCAGACAGATATGGCGTGTTGGGTACGGGAACAGCATCTCAGGCAGTGTCTATTCCTCCATCATCCACATCTACTATTTTTTCTGTTCCTGTTGAAATAACTGGTGGATTGCAAAACAAAGATTTTTATACTGTAGACTTTTCGAGCAATAACTCAATCTCATTTGCAGCGCAAGGTCTCCAAGTTAAGGCGGCGGTTTCTCGTGTGTTAGAGCTTACTGGAGCACAAGGTGTCTATATCGTTGCCCATAGCATGGGTGGTTTAGCGAGTAGAGCATATTTGCAATACTTTAACGACAATAGAGTTAAAGGATTGATAACCATTGGAACACCACATTTAGGCTCTCCCCTTGGGTTAGATGCCCTCATCTCATTTGGGTTTGGATCTGTAGCAGGGCAATTAGCTAGTAGTGGCAGCAATGATTTACATACGCTAAATAACTACAACTCAATAAGTCAACTTCCTTCCGCAACAAAATATTTTGCTTTTGTTATTCGGGGACAGACTTATGCTCTTGGCCGCTTCAGCGATGCTATGGGTGACGGGATTGTTTCAATCTTTAGTCAAAGCTTTGGGAATAGTGGTTGGCCTACCCAAGAGATTACAATAGCTGGTAATTATCCTGAAGTTCACACCCATGAAACAGAAGATACTAATTTATCAGATATTGTCTTCGCTAAATTGGTCGTTGATTGGCGTTAACTACCTACATTCTTGTGCTGGTGCAGGTTTGTAACCTGCACCGTAACGTTTCAGCTTGTTCTGACGTTCTCAAATGTTCCACTCGGGGTTACAAACCCCGACTAGCTAGCAAACGTAAAATGTATGGTGACTAGATTTTGAAAACCTAGAAGGTTTTTTCGTATCAAGGATAGTAAAACCTAAGCTGTACGACTAAAATCTTCATCAACAATCTACTACGGAGGTCAAAATGCAAACCTTTCAACTAACCTCGTTTGTTGATGCACAAGGCATTTTACGCCTACAATCTCAATTACCTTTAACTTTAGCAAATCAAGATGTTGAAGTGCTGTTGGTTGTTCAATCACAACCTAAAAAAACTACTCACAAACGTCCAATAGGACTTCTGAAAGGACAATTTGCTGTTCCGAACAGTTTTTTTGACAATTTGTCTGAAGAAGAGCTTGAGGGATTTGAGGGAAAAGCCTGATGAAAGTGCTATTAGACACCTGCACTTTTTTATGGCTGACACATGACGCGCCAGAGCTTTCCGAAGGTGTAAAAGAAATCTTTACTGAGATAGCAAACGAGGTCTATCTCAGTGTTGTTTCAGTCTGGGAAATTACGGTCAAGCACAAGTTAGGTAAACTACCCTTGCCTGATGTGCCACTTGCATTTGTGAAACAGCAACGTGCTATTTACAGCATTGAAACTTTGCCTTTATCTGAGACAGTATTGCAACATTTATTAACTTTACCAGATTATCATCGAGACCCGTTTGACCGTATGCTAATCTGTCAGGCATTAGAACATGATTTGGTTATTTTAACGTCTGATGAATTAATTCGGCGTTATCCCGTCAAAACATTTTGGTAAAATCACCAGTGCCAATAGGATGTACTGAGGAACGAAGCGCATCATTCAAGTAACAACGGTTAATCCCGATTGATGCGCCATTAGCTGGCGCATAATTGTAACCTGCACCGCAATCTTTCGGCTCGTTCTGACGTTCTCAAATGTTCCAGTCGGGGTTACAAACCCCGACTAACTAGGGTCCTAGGTTTAAGATGTATGACGCTACGCTTATACATCCTAAGCTTGATAAAGCTTGTTATTAATTCAACTGCGTCACTCCTACGATCTTAAATTCTCCCCCCCGCCTTCCTGTTTCAAAGAAGGGATCCAAACCCGCATATTATCTTGCTTTATGTTTAACCTAATGGCAGTGAAGTGACACTTGGGAACGAGAAAAGCTTTCCCTGTTCCCTTTGTCAAAAAAATGACAGGCTAAAAATCTAAGCCATTACAGCCTGTTTAATTTTGTTCAGTGTTGCCCCACCCACTCCTTTGATCTTCGTCATATCGGTTTCACTGGCAAAGGGTCTATTACTTGCCAACTCACTGATGAGGCTGTTTTTCACCTTTTGATGCGTCAGAATTAAATACAATTCTTTTTCAGGCAAGCTGTTTAGACGAGATAACCAGCTTTCTACGGAATTGCTGGGCTTTAATTCAGGCTCTACGGCAACAGGTGGCGCGGCGGTGACAACGACCTTCTTACGCCGTGTGGTTTTGGGGGCGGGTTTGGATGGTGTGATTTCTGGCGCAATAATCACCACAGTTTCAGGCGCACTGACTTCAATAACTTCAGGCAGTTCAATCACGGGTTCTGTCACCACAACTTCTGGAATTGAATCCACAACTTTCTGCACAATAATTTTACGGGCGAATGCAGCCTTAAATTTATCAAGTTCACTCGCAATTAACGCCTGAACTTGTTGTAATACACCTATGGAAAATGCAGCGGAAGCCTTGTCAAATTCGTTGAGCACGGTGTTCATGTTATCAATCTCAGGGAATTGAGTTTTTTCAGAACGGAACAATTTAATTTGTTCCAAAATGCTGGCTTCATTTTCCTCAATGATGTAAGCATTGATAGTTTCTGCCTGCGCCAAATCCAGTTCTTTAGCTCGCAATGCCGCATAATATTCCAATGTGCCCGACACTAACTGATAAGCATAAATCCCTTCTCTGCGCAAAATTAAGGGCGTGATCACGCCACCAAGTTGCAAAATTAACTGCGCCCCTGCTTCAATGGCAGCCTCACTGTGTTGTTGACGCGGAAAGACACACTGTATTTTTTTGACCAAAACAATGGCAGGCGAAAGACGATTCATTGGTCTAATCCTATGCGTTGCGTGATGAAACGCGCCAGATTTTCAAACTCTTCCACCGCTTTGGAATTAGGTTTGTAATCGCTAATGGCACGCGGATCGGTTAATTCCAAATCACCCATGTCAATACTGTGCTCCACACATTTAGCCAGATCATCGCGCTCGAAAATAATATAATCCTTAAGCACTTCAATTCCATAACGCTCTTTGACCATATTCATGCGCTGTTGCAAAGTGCTTTTAACAAAGCCCGCATTCGTAGAAATCTTAGTTGGCAATACCCCAAGGATTTCAATCGGCGCACGACTCAGAATTTTGCGATACCCGTTAATCTCTTTGACAAACTCCTTCACGTTTTCCAAACCTTCATTCGCGAAAGGTTTCAAATCGGACGGAATTAATAAGTAATCGGTGGTAATCAGGGCAATGCGTGCATACAGATTGAGCGAGGGCGGTGTGTCAATCAAAACCACGTCGTATTGATCCTTGATCGCCATGAGTTTTTGAAACAACACCACTTTGCTGTAATCAATCTGATTCAACTCATTCTCATATTTCATCAAGTGAATATGCGACGGAATAACATCAATCGGATGGCTGCTAAACTTAGATTTTCTCGCCACTTTGGCAATGGGAAACAACTCATCGTAGCGTAATAGATGATAGATATTGTTATCTTTCAGGGTGTCTTTATCCTCATCGCCAAAATTGACCAAACCCGTGGCAAAAGTGGTATTAGCTTGGCTATCCATATCAATAACCAAGACTTTTTTACCTTGTTTACTCAAAATAGCGGCAAGATTGACCACGGTCGTGGTTTTCCCAACGCCGCCTTTATTATGATAAATAGCAATAACTTTCATTGAATGTTTGTCTCTATAAGCTGTGGAAAAAAGGGATAAAGAAAGCCGTTCTCGCCCAATTAAGGCTTTAATTTCTGCAAGCTTGTGTTCAAGCTGATTCACATAACAATTAAAAATAAGTCGCACTTTATTTTCATGGGTTTCATAAATTCTTATTTCGCGCCCATTCGTTAATAATCCGTACTTAATCTTAATTGTTAATAGATATTCATTGAGTTGTGCAGTGCACTCGTTTAAATTTTTATCAGGATGTTTTGCTTCAATAATTAATTGATTACTAAAGTTTTCTCCTTGGGGAATTGCAAGAAAATCCAAGCGAAAACGATTAAAGGTTTTCTCTTGTTGCCACATGTCAATATGATAGCCCAATGCAGGCAATAAATAGCTCACAATTAATTTACTTTCGACTTCGCGCTCATTTGCACAAAATTTAGCTTCAAAAACAAAATGTTTTGTCATTATTTTACACAACGATAGAATTTTTTAATTAATTTTTAGAAGCTTATATAGCCTCTAAAATAAAAAGTTATTACCAAAAAATGATAATGCCAGTTCTGAGTTGAAAAATCCAATTTTTTATTATGGGCTTTATGTCTAAAATGCTCATGAAAAAACCAGTCCTATCATTATCCAATGACAGGCTTTTTTCACAGGTTAAGACAAAATAGCCAGAAAACGCTACAATAACACATCATCATTCGCAGTGATTCTTATGTCAAAAGTCGTCCATTTTCCGCTAATTATTTCGCTTTGCCTCGCGCTGGTTGCCTGTGGCGATGACCCGCCGCCTGTGCATTCGGGGAAAAAAATACCTGAAGGGAGTGAGCCAAAAAGCTCGGTAAAATTGCATTTAGATGTGCCGAGTTTGGCGGGCTGGAATCTTCAGGAATTGCGCCTGAACGCAGGCGACACCGTAGAATTGCGGGCAACGTTGGAAAACAGCGTGGGCGATGGCATTATCAATGAAATGCTCACCTTCAATTCTCAAAAAGGTAACGGTTTTAGCGATGATCAAAGTGCGACCGATCAAGACGGACAGGTCAGCACGATTTTGCTGGCGAATGTAGTCGGATCGGATGTGATTTCCGTCACCAGCACACAAGGTTTGGTTGCGCAACTTAAAATTATTATTAATCAAGCGAACACCACGCCCGTGAGCAATCCCAATAATTTACCCGATTTACCTGGCGTAGTTTCATGGAAAACCTTGGGAAAAGTGACCATAAAGTATGGACAACCTGAATTTGATAAAGATATTCTTGCCTTAAATGGAAAAGATGTTAAATTACAAGGTTTTATGATGCCTTTGGAAAATGATGAAAAGCAACAACATTTTTTATTAAGCACCAACGCACCGAGCTGTTTCTATTGCTTACCTGCGGGGGTTGAGGGCATTGTCGAAGTGTATACTAATCAAGAAATTCCATTTACTTATGACCCGATTATTGTGAAAGGGCTGTTAGAAGTGGTGAAAGGGACAGAAATGGGCTTGTATTATCGCATGAAGAATGCACAACGCAGTGCTGCAAACTAATAGTTTACTGCTGGGCGATAATTTAGAACTGTTACGCAGCCTGCCTGATGCCTGTGTGGATTTGATTTATTTGGACCCGCCCTTTTTTTCTAATCGCCATTACAGTGTGGTCTGGGGCGATGCGGGCGAGGTGCGCAGCTTTAGCGACAAGTGGGCGGGGGGGATTGAGGAATATATCAGTTGGCTGAAATTACGGGTTCAAGAAATGTACCGCGTCTTAAAACCCACAGGCTCACTATTTTTACATTGTGACCATCACGCCAATGCCTATATCAGAGTACAGATTTTAGACCCGATTTTCGGGATTCAAAATTTCCGCAATGAAATCATCTGGTGCTATAAAAGCCCATCCAACACCAAAAAATACTTCCCCAGCAAACACGATACTATTTTTCGCTATTCCAAAACCGCCTTGTTTACCTTCAATAAAGCCGATGTGCTGATTGATTATGACGCACTGACTTTGGAACGGCGGCGTTATGCAGAAACCCGTAGCAAGGGCATTCCGTTCAAAGGCAAAGCATTTGAAGTATATTTAAAAGGGCATTTGCCGAATGATTGGTGGGATGATATTCCTGCGGGTGGGCAAATGTCGAAATATGAACGCATGGGCTATCCCACTCAAAAACCAGAAAAATTATTGGCGCGGATTATTGCGGTGGCGAGCCATGCGGGTGAATTAGTGCTTGATCCCTTTGTCGGCGGCGGCACGACGGTGGTGGTGGCACAACGGCTGGGGCGGCAATGGCTTGGAATTGACAGTTCACCGAAAGCTTTACAAGTGACTACGCAACGTTTGCAAGCTTTGGATGAGGCTGAATTTGAACTTCAATCCCCCAGTTCTGAATAAGATTTCAACATAAAATACCGCACTGTGTCGGTTGAGTTGACAATGGTAGAAGTTACGCAGTTGAATGAATAAGCTAATTAATTCAAAAAGCTTTATCAAACGTAGGGTGTATAGAACCGATTTGAAATCATTCCTATTTTGAAGTTAAGCTTCAAATTGAATAGTGTCTGTTGTCAAAAGAGTTAAGTGTAGGTGCGAATTTATTCGCATCTACAATCAGCTCAGTCTCGCAAACTTAGCTTAAAATTAAGAGTCCAAATCGGTTCTATAAGGCGTAGCCGCCATACACCCTACGAACTGCTTGTAAATTCAACTGCATAACTCCTAAATGGAGATCCAACCGACGCAGATGGACCACAATTCACTTAATTTAACCTGAGTACGGGATAAGAAAGAGTAGAAAATTTAGTCATAGGGTGGAATAGCGTATTCCACCAAGAAAGGTAATAACTCTAGACATGACGCAGTTGAATCGATAAGACCTGTACGGCAGAAGCTTGTAAAATCCTCGCCGTTGGAACGAGACAAAAGGCTAATCTCATAAAAATATTGCGACTAAAAACAGCGTTCAGTCGCAAAGTAGATGTAACCTAATGTTCCTAAATAGAATAACCGTCAATGATGAAGCCCTCCCCTTTAGGGGGTTGGGGCGCAGTTAAGTATATAATATGACTTATTTCTCATCTAAGCGCGTAATGCCACACCAATTTTCTTCGGGTGGCGCGGCCTTATAAGCAGCACAACGTTGTAAATAAGTGGATAGTAATTTGTCCTGCGGGGATTGTTGATATAAGGCATTGAATATCTGACTTGCTGCGTCCCAATTGGCTGTTTTATAAAGAGATAAAGCTTCATGATAGGCGTTCAGATTTTGGAGCTTCATATCCCGTACCACTTCAATATCTGCATTGAACACCTCATAAACCGTAATTGCCGCTTCTTTACCCTTCACTTGCACCGTGTCTACTTCACGCACTAAAAACTGTTCAGGATGATTTAATTGCTGCCACGTTTTGGACGTAATCCCAATGGTGATGCCATACATTTTGGTAAGACTTTCCACTCGGGAAGCCAGATTCACCGTGTCGCCAATCACCGTGCTTTCCATGCGGCTTTCAAAACCAATCGTCCCCAAAGTCAAAGCCCCGGTGTGAATACCGATCCCGATTGAAATCGGATGCTCAATTACCCGATTGGGACTGAGATTAAACTCACGAAGTTTCTGCATCATGCCCACGGCCGCCGCAACCGCATCATCGGCACTGCTGCTGAGATGATTGCCGGGGAATAATGCCATGATCGCATCCCCAATATATTTATCAATAAAGCCACGATTTTGGGTAATATTCGGCCCTATCAAACGCAAGTAATCATTCAAGAAGATAAAAGTTTCTTCAGGTGACATACTTTCTGCAATGGTGGTAAACGAGCGAATATCTGAAAACAGCACCGACATTGACTCGTGCGAGGCATCTCCTAAGTGAATATCTTCAACTTCGGTTTTGCCCAAATGCCGAATAAATTCGGTGGGCACGAAACGTTTAAAAGCCTCATTTTTGCGCGCAATTTTTTCATGATTACGCACATTTTCAATCGCCACCGCCGCCTGCGATGCCAAAGAGCTGAGAATTTCAATTTGGTAATTATTGAAAGTGCCACGTTCTGCGGTTTTGGGGTCGAGCGGATTAATCAGTTGTAACACCCCGAGCAGATTCTTGGAGCGATCCAGCATCGGAATTGCTAAAGTTTCATGAACCAGATAATTATTAAATAAACAGTTGGGGCGATATTCCACAGTACGCTCCGTTTTATTTAATAACAATTGCTTAGTCGTTGCGCAACGTGCGGCTAATTTGAAACTATTTAACGGAATATCAGGTATTTGTTCTCGGAAGGGATAATTTCCCCCTAAAAATAAGTTCAGACTCTTATTCTGTACAATTTCAAATCTGAGTGAGTCGCCCTTCACAATGTATAAGCTTGCCCCATCGGAATGGCTCACACTTCTTGCCTCGGACACAAATAAATCCAATAATTTTTCAACATTGTTTTCAGAAGACAAAGCAATCCCAACGCGGGTTAAGGTGTCCACCGTGTTTTTAAGCATTTGGTCAATTTCTTTTTCGCGGGTGATGTCGCGAATCAGAATCACCGTACCAATGCAACGCGAGCCAACATACTGGCTATCTTCTCGAGAAATCGAGTCTTTCAAAATAATCGCCGTTGCTACTGCCTTGCCAACTTTGCCATCGGAAAGTTGCAGTTCTGCGTCGTAAATCGTCCCAATGCTATTTTTTACTTGGGCTTCTAATTCACTCAAAGCGGGGCTGAAAATATCACTTTCAGTTTTACTCAAAGAGTCGCGATGCTCAGGAAACATCGCTAACAGTGCGGGATTAAAGCGGATAATTTTGCCGTGCGTGTCGCTAACCAGTAGCCCATCTGCCATATTGTCAATAATCGCAGTCATGTGGGCGAGGGTATTTTGCAGGTTGTGGGTGGCATTTTGTACACGTTGTTCTAGGGTGTTGAATAATTCCTGCAACTGTTTCGCCATGCTATTGAAAGAACGCGCCAACATACCGAGTTCATCTTTCAAATCCATGATGATTTCATAAGACAAATCCCCCGAAGTAACGCGGCGCACGCCATCGAGCAGTTTATCAATCGGCACTAAAATACTTTGCGCCAGTAAATATCCCAACACCGATGCCACCACAATACACACCAACATGATTCCCAATAAATTGAGCACGGCTTGATCGGTCGTATCCACATATTTATCCGCTGGTATGCTTACCCCAAGCACCCCCACCGCTTTTTTATCGATGTCGTACAAAGTTTTGTAATGCGCCAATTGTCCGCCGACATGGATATTCACTTCTTCCAATTGTGAGGCGGTGCGCATTAGGATTTCATAAGAAGCGGGTTTGATTGCAGGCGCGTCGCTATTACCCTGCAAAGTAATCGGCTTCCCATCCTGATAAATCAGGGTTTGTACCCCTAAGAGACGATGAATGCTTTCAGTCAGCTCAACATCGGTATTTAAAATATAACGGGTGAGCACCACCCCCACGACTTCGGGAGAAACATTTTCATGATCAGAGCTTTCAGTGTTATGCACACTTTTAATTGCTTTGCTTTTGAAAATCGGGCTGGCGGCGGTGATCGCCAACAGGTGATGATTAGATTCCGTCGTGATTTGTTCGGTGCTGGCAACGCTGGCATTTTGGACAAGGGCTTGGTGCACTAAGGCGTTGTTGGCAAAGTTTTCTTTGCCTTTTAGCAGGGAAAAAATACCTGTGGTGGCTTCCCCTAAAACACGTTTATGTGCATCTAAAACAACGACATGATGCGTAGGTTCATGTTGCAAACTGCTGTTTAAAAATTGTTCGATTTTATTTTTGAGATTGAATGAAACCAATAATTGTAGAGCCGCCCCCCCTGCCATCGTGTTGACAGAGCTGCTTAATTCATTGATTTTATTTTGGTAAATAAGCTCTGCAACCTGAATATTCTTTTTCATATTGCTGACGGCTTCTGTTTCAATTTTTGCAGAGAAGAAAAAAATTGAAAACACTGTCGTCGCCATACTGGAAATGCAGGTAATGATGAAAAAAGAAACTAATAATTTACTCTTCAGTTTGAGATTTTTAAACATACGCGCTAATTCCAAGACCTGGGCTATTTATGTGAAAATGAGTGAAAACTGCTAATTACAGTATAACGTATACACTTTAAAAGCTTAGTAATCGCCACTTAAATTTTATAGTTACCATGGCTGCGGTGACGACTATGAACACTGTACTGGTTTTATAAACTTTGTGGCACTTAAATAAAATGAGATGCGGCAATTTTATGCAATTAACGCGCAAAAAAGTGAATCACAGGGGCTTTTTTTAACATTTAGAAGCCAAGGCTATCGATTAGTTTCATACAATACGAGTTTAATCACCGCGCCGTCGTTCACTTAGCGGCTTGCCTAAGAGATAAGAATGTGCTGAATCCACAGCCAAATATGCCTCTCGTAACGCCGTTCTTCCTAATAACATTAGATAACGCATGTTGGCGCGATTGGTCAAACTTAATTCGATTTTCAGGAGATGTTCACCCATATTCACTTGGGTGGCGATGACATAGCGTTGTTCACGGTGTCCGCCAGAATCGGTAATACTGCGTTGTTCTATGATGGCAGCTTCACACATCACTACATATTCATGGCGTTTTTTATAAGGGTGTAAATAAAAACGTACCCAAGCTTCGCCATTTTTATCAAAGGGTTCAATTTTGAATGCGTGAATTGCAGAAGTGCGTGCGCCCGTGTCGATTTTTGCACGAATGGGAGGAATCCCGAGTTCAGGCAGGCTTAACCACTCTCGCCAACCAATAATAATGACTTTACTGGACATGATTTCCTCTCTAGGTCAAATAGTGACCATGCTCATTTTAATCAATCATGCTGAGACTGAATACTATTAAACCCTGCACTGCTGGCTGTATTAACGGATATTTTGACAGCCCATAGCGCATAAGCGGCATTAAGATAATTTCAGTATTGGTATTTTTCATATACCCGATGATTTTATCAAGAAAAATCATTATCCCCTTAAGTTTAAAAATAATATTTAGAATATTCTTCTAAAATATCTGTTATCT
>JACCEE010846734.1_pt1 | contig 13972 bp, 12 predicted proteins | sample 7449931 | NCBI WGS metagenome assembly JACCEE01 (sample SAMN15323457, study PRJNA562643) | freshwater metagenome | isolation source: river surface water | place: USA:Blue River Watershed | collected 2017-08-19 | reverse complement strand
ACGATAAAGCCATGGCCGAATTAGCCACCAAACCCCGTCAATCAGAATGGGAAGCCTACGTTTCACGGTTTCAGCAAACCTCTGCCGAAGCCACAGCCGACGAAAAGTGGCAATTGATGGAACGTATCTATAAATTGGACAAATAATCTGAACCCAAAATCTGTCCTTCGGAGCGATAGAAATCCACGAAGTCTGAAACAGATCTTGAACTAACGAAATAAAACTTAAAACATCAGTTTTGTTAGAGAATTTAATTTTTGACGGTTTTTGACAGTTATTTTATCTGAATAGTCTCTTTTTCACCTTCAAACTATCAATTTACGTGCTGATTTTCAGCACAAAAGCTCAATTTTTAAATATGGTTCATTAATCGACGTCCGAAAAACTGACGAAAGTCAATCAGTGTTATTAAACATTCATTTTGCTTGCCTAATATCCTGCATTCCTGACCTTTAAATTTATTTTCATTTTTTCCGAATTAGAATAATCAACCTTTGAATGTGATAACTTTGGCTAGTATTAAAAATTCAAAATAAGATGAAACGTGTCCCACTAGCTTGGGACAAGTTCCATGTGGCAGTCAAAAAATAAATTAAAAACACATGAAAGCAGACATCAACGAATTTTTGGAAGCACTGAAAGCCCGCACTCCGGGCGAGCGTGAATTTCATCAGGCAGTTCAGGAAGTGATTGAATCCATATGGGATGTTTATCAGAAAAACCCCAGATACCAAAAAGCTAAAATTCTGGAACGAATTGTAGAGCCCGAACGCACTATAATTTTTCGGGTACCGTGGATCGACGATCGTGGCGATGTGCAGGTAAACCGTGGCTACCGTGTCGAATTCAATTCAGCAATTGGTCCATACAAGGGAGGCTTGCGCTTTCACCCGACAGTAACATTGAGCGTGCTGAAATTTTTAGGATTTGAGCAAACGTTTAAAAACAGCCTGACAACCCTGCCAATGGGCGGAGGAAAGGGCGGATCCGATTTTAGTCCGAAAGGCAAATCAGACAATGAAATTATGCGTTTCTGCCAATCATTCATGACCGAACTTTACCGGCACATTGGTCCAAATACCGATGTTCCGGCTGGAGACATTGGCGTTGGTGGCCGTGAAATCGGATTCCTGTTTGGACAGTACAAACGCCTCCGGAACGAATTTACCGGAGTATTAACCGGCAAAGGAATCGGCTGGGGTGGAAGTTTAATTCGTCCTGAAGCAACAGGTTTTGGAGCTGTTTATTTTGTTCAGCATATGTTGGCTAACCTCGGTAAAGAAATTGAAGGAAAAACATTTAGTGTTTCAGGATTTGGAAACGTTGCCTGGGGCGCCATTGTAAAAATTAATGAGTTGGGCGGTAAAGTCGTTACCATATCTGGCCCTGATGGATATATTTATGATGCCGATGGTATAACAGGTGATAAAGTAGATTATCTTCTCGAATTGCGTGCATCGAACAATGACGTTGTTGAACCCTATGCAGTTGAATACGGAGCCAAATTTGTGGCCGGAAAAAAACCATGGGAATGTTCGGTTGATATTGCCATGCCTTGTGCCTGTGAGAACGAAGTGAACCTTGAGGATGCCAAAACACTGGTAAAAAACGGATGCTGGCTTGTAGCCGAAACTTCGAACATGGGTTGTACTGCCGAAGCCGTTGAATATCTGACCGAAGCGATCACTTATGCACCAGGGAAAGCAGTTAATGCTGGCGGTGTGGCTGTTTCAGGATTGGAAATGTCGCAAAACTCCATACGGATGAACTGGCCCAGGGAAGAAGTGGACAGGTATCTGCACCGGATTATGAAAGACATCCACGAAACTTGTGTAAAATACGGGAGAAATGGAAATAAAGTGAATTATGTGATTGGCGCAAATGTGGGAGGCTTCGTAAAAGTAGCCGATGCCATGCTTGCCCAGGGAATCGTATAATACACCCAGCGTGCTATAGTCAATGCTCCAAAATTCGATCAGAATTGAATTTTGGAGCATTCTGCATTTTAGCCGGATTTTATGAAATTGACACAAACATCATGGTTTTACCGCCAAATTCCCAATAAAATAATATTAGCTTCATATTTGGCTGCTTTATTTTTCCTTATTTTGGCCAAATTTTGCGGAAAATGCTGATTGATACTCATTCTCATATTTATTCAACTGACTTCATTCACGACCTCGATGAAGTAATTCAACGGGCGTACTCCAACGATGTCCGGAAGATAATTCTTCCCAACATCGATAGCTCATCGGTGAAGAACCTTCTCAACCTGGTTGACACTTATCCGCACATCTGCATCCCCTTAATGGGACTTCACCCAACATCTGTTAATCACGATTATCAGGAAGAATTACAAGTCGTTGAATATTGGCTTAAAAAACGAAAATTCTACGGAATTGGAGAGATTGGGATTGATTTGTATTGGGATAAGTCGTTTTTGGAGGAACAAACCCATGCATTCCGTTTTCAGCTTGAACTGGCCCGTCAATATCAGCTACCCGTAGTTATTCATGTCCGCGATTCTTTTGATGAGGTTTTCCAGGTAATTCAGGAAACAAAAGACGATAAGCTGACCGGCGTTTTTCACAGTTTTAGCGGAACCATTGAGCAGGCCAATCAAATAATTGATTTAGGATTTAAAATTGGTGTCAATGGAATAATTACCTTCAAAAAAAGTGGTTTAGATCATGTTATCAGGCAGATAGACCCTTCAAATCTGATCTTGGAAACCGATTCTCCATATTTAACGCCAACTCCTTTTCGGGGAAAACGAAATGAAAGCTCATACCTTGTTTATATTGCACAAAAAATTGCCGATCTTCACCAAATGACAGTTGGTGATATTGCAAAGATTACCACTGAGAATGCCCGGAAGCTTTTCAGCATCTAAGTATTTATCGCAAAAAGCAGTAAACAAGTGGAAAATAAGCCGTCAATACTAATTATTTACACAGGTGGCACAATTGGTATGGTTCAAAAGCCAGCCAGTGGTATTCTTGTTCCCATGAAATTTGATCAAATTCAGGAAGAAGTCCCTGAACTCGATCGGTTAGAATGTAATCTGCAGGTCGTAACATTTACCCCGCCTATCGATTCATCAAACATGACCCCTGCCATTTGGGTAAAAATAGCCAACACCATCGAACGAAATTACAGTAAGTATGATGGGTTTGTTATTCTGCATGGCACCGACACCATGGCCTACACGGCTTCGGCCCTAAGTTATATGTTCGAAAACCTGGACAAACCGATCGTTTTGACCGGATCGCAACTTCCGATCGGGATACTTCGAACTGATGGAAAAGAAAACCTGATTACTTCCATTCAGATTGCAGCCGCAAAACATCACGGGCAAGCTATTGTCCCTGAAGTTTGCGTTTATTTCAACTCCAAGCTTTTCAGAGGTAACCGAATATCTAAACGACATGCTGATGATTTCAGTGCATTCTCATCAGTAAATTATCCGGCATTAGCCAATGCTGGTGTAGAAATTAAGTACTTTCAGGAGAATATACATCGGTCAGCCAACAAAGGAATATTAAAAGTCAGGACACACTTTGATGAAAATGTTGTCATTCTCAAAATATTTCCCGGAATCGGGCACATGGTATTGGAGAACATTTTGAACATTCCCGGACTAAAAGGAGTGGTTCTGGAATCCTTCGGTTCTGGAAACATTCCAACCTCACGCTGGATGATCAGCCAGATCAAGAATGCAATTAAACGTAAAATAATAATTCTGAATATTACTCAATGTCAGGGTGGAGCAGTAAAAATGGGGCAGTATGAAACCAGCGAAGAACTACTCAATGCAGGAGTTGTAAGCGGAAAAGATATGACCACGGAAGCTGCCATAACAAAGCTCATGTTTCTGCTTGGGCAAGGTTTGGAACATGAAGAAATCAAGCTACATCTGAATAAAAGTTTGATCGGGGAAATAAGTGAATAGTTTTTTTTTGTGTTACATTTTTTTTCGTAATTTGCAGCCCTGAAAATTTAGTGCCAGTCATGGTATTTTGGAGAGATGCAGGAGTGGCTGAACTGGCACGCCTGGAAAGCGTGTGTACCTCAAAAGGGTACCGAGGGTTCGAATCCCTCTCTCTCCGCTTTCTTAAGTTTGGCAATATAATTGATGTACTAAAAATTCTATACTTTTTGAGCATGAAACAACTAGAAGCATCATTTAAAATAACCGACAGACAAATAATTTATAAATAAACAAATAAAACAACTTTAAAAATTTAGGAGATTTACTAATTAAAATTTAAAACCAAGATGAAAAAACTATTTGCGTTAATAGCAGTTCTCGGTATGTTGTTCATTACAACATCAAACAACGTTGTTGCTCAGAGTGCTACTCCTGCTTCAACAGAAGTAAAAGCGACCTCTGCTGCTCCTGCCGCAGTTGCTGATCAGGAAGAAAAAGCAGCAGCTCAGGCTGAAGGTGGTCAATCATTACACAGTGCACTTAAACAGAAATTTATTGAGGGAGGTCCTGGGTTCATGGCTTCTATTCTTGTTTCCTTGATTCTCGGTCTTGCTCTTGCCATTGAAAGAGTTGTTTACCTGAATCTTGCAACAAGCAACAATAAAAAATTACTTGAAAAAATTGAAGAAGCACTTAATGCAGGTGGTATTGAAGCTGCTAAAGAAGTTTGCCGTACAACCCGTGGCCCTGTAGCCAGTATTTTCTATCAGGGTTTAGATCGTTCACACGAAGGTTTAGATGTGGTTGAAAAAACAGTTGTTGCCTATGGAGGTGTTCAGGCTGGTTTATTAGAAAAAGGATTAAGCTGGATCGCTTTGTTCATCGCACTTGGACCTATGCTCGGATTCTTGGGAACAGTTATTGGTATGATTGCAGCTTTCGATGCTATTGAAGTTGCCGGTGATATCAGCCCGACTTTGGTTGCCGGTGGTATTAAAGTGGCTTTGATTACAACTGTGGGTGGTCTTATCGTAGCTATGATTCTTCAGGTATTCTACAACTACTGTGTATCTAAAATCGACAGTATTGTAAACAGCATGGAAGACGCATCTATTTCTTTAATTGACATCCTAGTAAAATACAACACTAAAAAATAATTGACCCTATGAAATTTGCTAAAATAACAACTATAATGTTATGGGTATTTCTGGGCATTTCAGTATTTCTGGTTATTTCGCTATTATCAAATCTGAATGAAAACACATTAGATCCTGGAATGGATACATGGGTAAATGCGAATTTGTACTGGTCATATATTTTGTTCTTCATATCCATCGGTTCTGCTTTGGTATTGGAATTCATGAACACTGCTTCCGATAAAAAAGCAACAAAAAGTGCTCTGACTGCCCTTTTATTTTTGGGTGCAGTTGTTGGGATCTCTTATGCTCTTTCCGATAGTTCTATCCCTAAATTCTACGGGGTTGAAAAATTCATTGAAGACGGTTCCTTAACAACTAATGTATCAAAATGGATCGGAACCGGTTTGATTGCAACATACATTTTGAGTGCACTGTCAATAATCGGGATTGTATGGTCTTCCATTTCTCGTATTTTTAAATAACCACTGGTTTTAAAAACGCAGAAAAAACACAATATGAGAAAAACACCAGAAATACCTTCTGCATCAATGGCCGACATTGCTTTCATGTTGCTCATCTTCTTCCTGGTTGCAACAACCATGGATGTGGATAGCGGATTGGAACGTGTTTTGCCACAAATGCCACCGGAAAATCAAGAACAAGATGATACTCCACCTATCAAAGAACGGAACGTATTTTCAGTACTACTGGATCAGTACAATCGTTTGATGGTCGAAGGAGAAATCATGCGAGTTGAAGATCTTCGGGAAAAGGCGAAAGAATTCATGAGAAACCCAACCAATAGCGAAAATCTACCCGAAACAAAAACCACAGAAATTCCTTTATTAGGAAATATTGAGGTGTCTAAAGGAGTTATTTCGCTTCGTAATGACCATGGTACTCAATACGGTACTTACATTGCGGTACAAAACGAGTTGGTTGCTGCTGTTAATGAATTAAGAGACGAATTCGCTTCTGAAAGATTTGGAAAAACCTATGCAAATTGCACCAATGAACAAAAAAGTGCGATTCGTGAAGCTATTCCATCAAGAATCTCTGAAGCAGAACCTAAAACTATAGGAGGAAAGAAATAGTATGTCAAAATTTAGAAAAAGCAATTCCAAGGAAGTTCCTGCAGTTTCAACTGCATCTCTGCCTGATATTGTATTCATGCTCCTTTTCTTCTTCATGGTTACCACAACGATGAGGGAAGTCACCTTAAAAGTAAGAACTACTTTACCAACGGCTACAGAACTTTCCAAATTAGAGAAGAAATCATTGGTAAGTTATGTATATGTTGGGCCTCCACAGAAACAATACACCAAAATGTTTGGAACTGAACCTCGTATTCAGTTAAACGATCAGTTTGCCAAAGTTTCTGATATTCCTGATTTTATACTTGCTGAACGCGCTGCCAGAGATGAAGCTGAAATTCCATTTATGGTTACTTCATTAAAAGTAGATGAATTCACTAAAATGCAAATTGTTGGGGAAATCAAACAAGAGCTGAGAAAAGCAGCTGCCTTGCATATTAACTATTCTTCACGCAAGAAAATCGAAGTGAAATAGAAATCAATTTCTATACCATAGAGGGAAGTCAGCAATGGCTTCCCTTTTTTATTTTACCGCAATGCCATTCTTGCAGGCAGGTTTAGCAGTCGATAGCAAAGTCAAGCTAAAAAATGTGTTTCTTTGCACGGATTAAATTACTTGAAAATATGAAATTTGAAGATTATCGCATTTCTGCTGAAATAAAAGAAAACCTCACCCAACTGGGATTCCGGCGCCCAACAGATATTCAGTATAAAGCCATCACCCCCATATTAAAAGGAGATGATGTTCTGGCTATTGCGCAAACAGGTACAGGAAAAACAGCAGCATTTGCAATTCCGGTAATCGACTTGATTCACCAGCAGAAAAGAAGCAGCCGAAGTGAGTTTATTAGCTGCCTGGTGATGGTTCCAACCCGCGAACTGGCTTTACAGATTACCGAAGTTTTTCAGAGCTTAGGGCAGCATACCCGGGTAAAAACTGCTTGTGTATTTGGTGGTGTCGATCAGGACCCTCAAATTTCGAAGCTGAAAAGTGGGATTGATATTCTGGTCGCAACTCCCGGAAGAATGTTTGACCTCGTTAGCCAGGGACATATCAACCTGGATCAGCTCCAGATACTTGTACTTGATGAGGCTGATCATATGCTGGCGCTTGGATTTATCAAAGACATCAGGCAATTAATTCATCGGTTACCGAAGAACAGGCAGACTTTATTCTTTTCAGCCACTATCAATCCTGAAATTAAAGATTTGGCCTACTCGCTGGTTGTGAACCCCATTCGCATTGAGATCTCGCCCAAGAATCCGGTTGCAAAAAATGTGACTCACTCCGTTGCATTTATTCCGATGGATGACAAGCGCTTTTTTCTTGAGCGGATTATTAAAGAAAACCCAAGCTCAAAAATATTGGTCTTTGTGCGCACCAAAGTCCGTGCGGAAAGGGTATTTAAAGCCATGGAACGCATTGATATTAAGACACTCACCATTCATAGCGATAAAGAACAAAAAGACCGTCTCGAAGTAATGAAGCAATTCAGGAGTGGAGAGATAAAAATTTTGATTGCAACAGATGTCAGTGCACGCGGAATTGACATTGCTGATGTGGATTATGTGATCAACTACGATCTGCCGGATGTAGCTGAAAATTACGTCCACCGGGTGGGAAGAACTGGCCGTGGAATCAAAAAAGGATTGGCAGTATCGTTTTGTAGCCCCGAAGAAAAACCGGTTTTAGACGAAATTGAAACCTTCTTAGACCAGAAAATAAATGTCGTGACCATTGATAAAGAAGACTATTCTGCAACTATTGATTTTTCTGCTGATAATCCACACGATTGGCGGGCATTAATGAAGGAAGAAGAAACAGTCATGAAATCAGTCAAAAAGAAGAAAAAGTAAACGTCAGCTTCTATAAATTTATTTGCAGGAATCCTTCTCTGAAATTAGTTTTCGGGGAAGGATTTTTTTATATAAAAACTAAACATGATCGGGAATACCTCAATTTTTACAGTCCACAACCACAAATTAAGGTTCAATTCTGAAGAATCACCAAAAAATTGCTGCAAAAACCCGAAAAATGAATGGCATTTCTATCGAAAGACGAATCTTAAGCTAAATAAGCTGGAAATGATTGATTTTACTGTAACCCATTTTTATTATTTTTGAAATATTCTCAATTTTATATACATTTTTTAACTAAATGCCCATAATTTATAACGTGTTTCCTGAAATAATTGTGAATTTTATGTGAATAGCCTATATTTTTATACCATTATTTCATTTTTTATATATTTTTGTTATGTGATTATTTGAAATAAAAGAGATAAATAAAAATACATAAACGATTAATTTTTTAAGTTATGGCAAAATTTAGATTTAGAGCTCTTGAAGAAGTTCTGACCCGTAAACCAGTCGAAGTTAAACGCGAAGAAAACCTGGTTTCTGATTTTTATGGAAAGTGCGTTTTCGACCGTCCAAAAATGAAGAAATACCTTTCGAAGGAAGCCTACAAAGCAGTTATTGATGCTGTTGACAATGGCACCCCGATTGATCGTAAGATGGCAGATCAGGTAGCTCAGGGTATGAAATCATGGGCCCTGGAAAATGGGGCAACTCACATCACTCACTGGTTTCACCCATTAACTGATGGCACAGCCGAAAAACATGATGCGTTTGTTGTACACGGAGAAAATGGTGGCGTTATCGAAGCTTTATCCGGATCAATGCTTGCGCAGCAAGAACCCGATGCTTCGTCATTCCCAAGTGGTGGTATTCGCCAAACATTCGAAGCCCGTGGTTATACAGCATGGGATCCTTCTTCTCCGGCCTTTATCGTTGACAATACTTTAACAATCCCAACTATTTTCATTTCCTATACCGGCGAAGCTCTCGATTATAAAACACCATTGTTAAGAGCAATTGCTGCTGTTGACAAAGCTGCTACCGAAGTTTGCCAGATGTTCGATAAAAATGTAAGCAAAGTAAATGCTAATTTGGGCTGGGAACAGGAATATTTCCTGGTTGATGAAGCTTTGTTTATGGCTCGCCCCGACCTGATGCTCACCGGACGTACCCTTATGGGACACTCGGCTTCAAAAGATCAGCAGTTGGATGACCACTATTTCAGTTCAATCCCAACACGTGTTTTCCGTTTTATGGAAGACCTGGAAAACGAAGCTTTCAAATTAGGTATTCCGGTAAAAACCCGTCACAACGAGGTGGCACCGAACCAGTTTGAGTTAGCTCCGATTTACGAAGAACTGAACCTGGCCAACGATCACAACCAGATGATCATGGACTTGATGAAAAAAATTGCACGTCGTCATAACTTTGCAGTTCTTTTCCACGAAAAACCATTTGCCGGAATCAACGGATCCGGGAAACACAACAACTGGTCGCTTTCAACCGATACTGGTGTGAACCTGTATTCTCCCGGAAAAAATCCAAAATCAAACTTGCAGTTCCTAACTTTCGTAATCAATACCCTGAAAGCATTACATGTGAATCAGGATATGTTGCGTGCCAGCATTCTTACGGCCCCAAACACACACCGGTTGGGTGCTAACGAAGCTCCGCCAGCAATTATTTCAGCTTTCCTTGGTTCTGAAGTATCCAAAATGCTGGATATGATGGAAGAAGCAGTTGTTGACCGCAAAATGACTCCGGACGAAAAAACTGCCCTAAAATTAAATATCGGCCGTATTCCTGAAATTATTCTGGACAATACCGATCGTAACCGTACTTCTCCGTTCGCATTCACCGGAAACCGTTTCGAATTCCGCGCTGTTGGTTCATCTGCAAACTGTGCATCGGCTATGATTGCGTTAAACACTGTAGTTGCCGACCAGTTGGTTAAATTTAAAGTTGAAGTTGATGCTTTGGTTGAATCAGGAGTTAAGAAAGACGAAGCAATCTTCCAGATACTGAAAAAACTGATCATCGAATCAAAAGCAATTCGTTTTGACGGAAATGGGTACAGCGCTGAATGGAAAGAAGAAGCTGCCCGCCGTGGTTTAACCAACATCACAAGTGTTCCTACTGCACTGGAAGCTTTGCACGACAAACGTGTAATTGAATTGTACAAAAAAGCAGGCGTATTAAGCGAAAGGGAAATTGAAGGCCGTGTTGAAGTAGAATTGGAAAAATACACCAAAAAAATCCAGATCGAATCACGCGTTCTTGGCGATTTGGCAATCAATCACATTGTTCCAACTGCTATCGAGTACCAGTCAATGTTGCTGGAAAATGTAAAAAACCTGAAAATGGTCTTTGAAGATGCCGAATATAAATCACTGGCTGAAGGCCGTCTCGAACTGATCAGAGAAATTGGCGGACACGTTTCTTCAATCAAAGCTAAGGTAAAAGAAATGATTGAAGCACGTAAAGTGGCTAATACAATCGAATCAGAAAAAGAAAAGGCATATGCTTACGAAGCCAATGTCAGACCTTATCTGGACGATATTCGTTACCACATCGACAAACTCGAATTGATTGTTGACAACGAATTGTGGCCATTACCAAAATACAGGGAATTACTCTTTGTAAGATAGTATTCAACATACAAATTAATGCGAAAGGCTTCCGGCGAAATCCGGAAGCTTTTTTTTTGCCTGTTGGTCATCCCTCCGTTGAATTCAGCACGACAATTATTCCCGTTTATTCCCGTTTGATGGATTGAAAATAGTAATTTCGGCTTCGGAAAATACGAATCAAATGAAGATCAAAACCCTGATAGTGATTGCCGCTGTATTCCTGAGTTCATCCTGCTCGGTCAATAAACTAATTTCGGATGCCAACAATTCTTTTTTACGAAAGGAATATTTCGCGGCGGCCGAAAAATACAAACTGGCCAATCAGAAAGTTAAAGACAAAGCGCAAAAACCACTCATCTATTTTAATCTGGCCGAGAGTTTCAGACAAATGGGCGATTACACCAAAGCAGCCATTTGGTATAAAAATGCTATTCGGTCGGGCTATCAGGATTCTACTATTCAATTGCGCTATGCCGATGCTTTGCGTGGTGCCGGAAAACCCGAAATGGCTCAACCAATCTACGAAGCGGAGCATAAGAAACAACCTCAAAATCAATGGGCTTCCAACGGATTGGAATCTATTCGCCGTATTCAGGAATGGAAAGAATTACCTGAACTTTACCTGATTGAAAATCTAAAAACCATCAATTCGATAGCGAATGACGTTGTGACACAGCTATATCCGGGGAAAGGGCAGTCGATTGTGCTCCGATCCTCACGCGAAGAAAGTCCGGAGAAAAAAATAAATCCGGAGACCGGGCAAAAGTTTGGCGATTTTTTTACTTCAACTTTCGATAGTACCAGGCAAAAATGGTCGCTCCCCATACTCCTGAACGAGCCCAATTCATTGAATTCAACCGACGAAGAGCTCTCCTTAAACTTTGATCAAACCAGGCAATGGGTTGTTTTTGCGAAATCGGTGCATCAACCGCTAAAACCAACCATCAGCCAACTGTTTTTTATGCTGAAGGAGGGAGAAAACTGGACCAACCCGAAACCTGTTCCTTTTTCTGAAGATGGTGCCGATTACGTCCATCCGATGATTTCAGAAGATGGAAAGACCTTATGGTTCGCCTCCAATCGTTCAGGCGGAAAGGGCGGATTGGATATCTGGAAATCGGAAATATTGGGCAAAGGGCAATTTGCAGAGCCCCAAAACGTGGGAAACGAAATCAATACTTCAGGAAATGAAATTTATCCGTTCGAAAAACCTAACGGGCACCTGTATTTCTCGTCCGATTTTCATCCTGGAAATGGTGGTTACGACATCTTTCAGGCTCAGCTGAACAACGGGAAATGGCAAATCGACCAACTTCCACCGCCCGTCAATTCGGCAGGCGATGATTTGTCTATCCAGTTCTACGGCATTCAGGAGAAAGGCTTCTTTACATCTAACCGCAAAGGCAGCCGGGGACACGACATTTATTCGTTCGTTCTGCCTCCCACTTTATTTCAGTGCTTTGGGAAAATACACGATAGCGAAACAGACTCCATTTTACCTGATGTCAATATCCGCATTGTAGGTTCCGACGGAAGTTCACAAAAAATCAGATCGGTAAATGGCCAGTTTCAGGTGGGCTTAAATCCGGAAAACGACTATGCCATTGTGGTTTTCACCAATGGATACCTCAATGCACAGGCCAAAATATCCACCCGCGGACTTCGCCAGGCCAAGCAATTTGATGTTGACATCAGGCCTGTACCTACCAACAAACCTATCCGCATTGACAACATTAACTATGAACTCGGGAAGTGGGAACTGCTTCCGCAGGCAAAAACATCGCTCGACAAGTTGGTCGATCTGCTCAAATTAAATCCGGAAGCGATTGTTGAACTATCCGCACATACCGACAATACCGGAGATGAGCAATTGAATCTGACACTTTCGGAAAAACGTGCCGCCTCAGTAGTTGAATACCTGAATCAAAAAGGAATATCGGCTAAAAACCTGAAATACAAAGGATACGGAGAGTCGATTCCATTAAGAGTCAATCAGAAAACAGCCCGGCAATACGAATTTCTTCGGGAAAATGACCTGCTAAATGACGAAACCATTGAAAAACTGGGAAGCGAGAGCCTGAAAGAAATTGCCAGGAGCCTAAACCGTAGGACCGAATTCCGGGTTTTGCAAACCGAACAGGCAGCCGGTTCTAAATAAATATTAGCGCCTTGCATACTTTAAATAAACCTTTTCCGTTTTTTAGAATGGATTTAAAATGGTTACTTTTACCGCCAAACGTTGAATTTTTGAAATGAAGAACCCGGTTTTTCCTAAAATATTTTTGCTCCTTCTGGTCATTTTGCTTGGCTCATGTTCTGCTCGAAAACAGATGAACTCGGCTGCTATGTCATTCGAAATTGGCGAACATTTTAACTCCATTGAAAGGTACAGAAAGGCCTATCGCAGCCAGAAACTTGGCGCAGAAAAAGCAGAGATGGCTTTCCGGATTGGAGAATCCTACTTTAAATTAAGCGATTTTGCCAAAGCTTCGGTTTGGTATAAAAATGCGATCAAGCGTAATTATGCCGACCCGTTGTGCATGTTACATTATGCCGATTGCCTGAGGGCCACCCAGAAATATGAAGAAGCGATTACGTGGTATCAAACTTACCTGGGTGTGAAACCCGATGATCAGTACGCAAAAAACGGATTGGAATCGAGCAAAATAGTTCAGGAATGGCTCGACAAACCCAACCGCTATATGGTTGGCATCGTTAAAGAACTGAACTCGAAAGACAACGATTACTGTCCGGTTTTTGTAAGCGGCCGCGATAACGAAATCATTTTTACTTCGACCCGTGAAATGGTGACAGGCAAACGAAAAAGCAACATCACCGGAACCCGATTTGCCGATTTGCTGACCTCCAAGTTCGACATTCAGAAACAAAAATGGGATACTCCCCAACTGCTCGAAGAAAACGAACTAATTAACACCACCAGCGATGAAGGTGCTGCAACCCTCTCGGAACGCGGCGACCTGATGATTTTTACACGCGCCCGATACGACAAATCTAAAGATTTGGGAACCGAATTGTTTGCAGCCAACCAATCGAGAGGGCAATGGTCGGAACCTACATTAATTGAACTGGTTGGCGACAGCATTATTGCCGCTCACCCCTCGCTAAGCGCCGATGGATCGACTCTTTATTTTGTATCCGATAAACCGGGCGGTTTCGGTGGAAAAGACATTTGGATGGCTTCTTCCGATGGAGGGGGCTTTGGTAAACCCGTAAATATGGGTTCTGAAATTAATACACCCGGCGACGAAATGTTCCCTTTCATCCGCGAAAACGGGGATCTCTATTTTTCATCCAATT
>JACCEE010556331.1_pt1 | contig 13983 bp, 11 predicted proteins | sample 7449931 | NCBI WGS metagenome assembly JACCEE01 (sample SAMN15323457, study PRJNA562643) | freshwater metagenome | isolation source: river surface water | place: USA:Blue River Watershed | collected 2017-08-19 | reverse complement strand
GATGTCTTCGACGCCCTCGTTGAAGCGGGCCACCTTGAAATCAGGCCGTGGGTCGCGCCCCGGTTTTTCCAGCTCGGACAGGATGTCGCGCACCGTAATCACGCCCACCGTGTCATTGGCATACAGCTCGGGCCGCAGGGTCTTGAGCAACTCGGCGCGCCCCATCACCTCCTGCACCGGCTTGCCCACATGGTCCAACATCTTCTGAACCACTGGATAGGTCTCGGGGTGCACGCCGGTCATGTCCAGCGGGTTCTCGCCGCCGCGAATGCGCAAAAAGCCCGCCGCCTGCTCGAAGGTCTTGGCGCCCAGGCCGCTGACCTCCATCAGCTGTTTGCGGCTCCTGAACGCGCCGTTGGCCTCGCGCCAGCGCACCACCGCCTTGGCCACGCTGCCCGACAGGCCGGAGACGCGCGACAAGAGCGGCACGCTGGCCGTGTTCAGATCCACGCCGACCGAGTTCACGCAGTCCTCGACCACCGCGCCCAGGGTGCGCGCCAGCTCGCTCTGGTTCACGTCGTGCTGGTACTGGCCCACGCCAATGCTCTTGGGCTCGATCTTGACGAGTTCCGCCAGCGGGTCCTGCAGGCGCCGGGCGATGCTGGCGGCGCCGCGCAGGCTCACGTCCACGTCGGGCATCTCTTGGCTGGCATATTCGCTGGCGCTGTAGACCGAGGCGCCGGCCTCGCTCACCACTATTTTTTCAATAGCTGTTTGCGCTTGTCCTGCTTGGGTTAAGGCCGATTTTTGTATTAATTTGATGAGCTCGGCGGCGAGTTTGTCGGTCTCGCGGCTGGCCGTGCCGTTGCCGATCGCGATCAGCTGTACGCCATGCTTTTGCACCAGCCGCCCCAGCGTCGCCAGGCTGCCGTCCCAGTCGCGGCGCGGCTCGTGCGGGTAGACGGTGGCGGTCTCGACCAGCTTGCCGGTGGCATCCACCACGGCCACCTTGACGCCGGTGCGGATGCCCGGGTCCAGCCCCATCACCGCCTTGGGGCCGGCGGGTGCGGCCAGAAGCAGGTCGCGCAGGTTGTCGGCAAAGACCTTGATGGCCACCTTTTCGGCGTCTTCGCGCAGGCGCGAGAACAGGTCGCGCTCGGTCGAGAGGCTCAATTTGACGCGCCAGGTCCAGGCCACGCATTTGCGCAGCAGGTCGTCGCTCTTGCGGCCGGCGTGGCTCCAGCCCAGGTGCAGGGCGATCTTGCCTTCAGCCAGGCTGGGCTGGCGCGGGTCAGGCTGGGATGTGGAGTTCGCCTCCGGCTCAGGCAACACCAGCTTGGCCTCCAGAATCTCCAGCGCCCGGCCGCGGAACACCGCCAGCGCCCGGTGGCTGGGCACGCGGCCTATCGGCTCGTCGTAGTCAAAGTAGTCGCGGAACTTGGCGACCTCGGGGTCGTTCGCGTTCTTGCCATCGACCAGCTTGGAGCGCAGCAGGCCCTCGTCCCACAGCCACTCGCGCAGGCCTTGCACCAGTGCCGCATCCTCGGCCCAGCGCTCGGACAGGATGTCGCGCACGCCGTCGAGCACGGCAAACGTCGTCGAAAAGTCTGGCCCCGGCTTGCCGTCGTCAAGCAGGGTGGCGGGCTGGCAGAGGGCGTGGGCCTCGGCGTGCGGGTCCAGCGTAGGGTCGGCCAGCAGTCTGTCGGCCAGCGGCTCTATGCCGAACTCCCTGGCGATCTGGCCCTTGGTACGGCGCTTTTGCTTGAAGGGCAGGTAAATGTCTTCCAGCTCCTGCTTGGTGGCGGCGGCCGCTATGGACGCGCGCAGAACATCGGTCAGCTTGCCCTGCTCGTCAATCGCCTTGAGCACCGCGGCGCGCCGATCGTCCAGCTCGCGCAGGTAGGCCAGGCGCGCGTCCAGCTCGCGCAGCTGCACGTCGTCCAGCCCGCCCGTGGCCTCCTTGCGGTAGCGCGCGATGAAGGGCACGGTGGCGCCGCCATCGAGCAGATCCACGGCGGCGCGCACCTGGGCTTCGGTGATTTTGATTTCTGCGGCCAACTGCCGAACGATTTGCTGCATGTACCTGGAAACGAGTCGCTAAAACGAAGCGCGGGAGTTTGCCACAGGGGCCACGGGCACTGTGACAGGCTGTAGGTGCCCGCCATAATCAAGGGCCGCCATGAACGCACCGCCCCCTCCCATTCGCACCGAATGCCCACCCGGCAGCTGCGTGTGCCAGCGCGATGCATTGATGCAGGCCAGTGGCGGCGACACGCGCATCCTGCGCCTCACGCGCGAGGAGGAAAAGCGCCTGGTGCAGCGCCTGGAGCAGATCACCAGCCTGGCCGACCTGCGCCACATGGAGCGGCGCCTGTTCGAGCAACTTGGCGTACGCCTGACGATAGGCACCAGCCCCAACGGGGTGCGCAGCCTGCGCGGCATCACCGTCCTGGTGCACGAGCAGCCGGGCCTGTGCCGCAAGACGCGCCAGGCCATCCCCGCGGCCATCAAGAAAAGCATGGAGACGCGGTCGGGGATTGTTTTTGAACTGCTGGATGAGGGTGGGCTGTTTGGCGGGTAGCCGGGTGCGCGCCTTGGTCAATCACATCAAAAACAAGAGCTGCTCACGCCCTACCAGAGAGCCTAAACGGCCTAAATTAATTGGAATCTGACCCCAATTAAACTGGCCCCTGCCGCACGCGCAGCGAGCTGCACACGCCTGCGGCCACCGCCCACCCCGCCGCAAGCAGCAGCGCCAGCGACTCGGCGCTGCCGTCATGCCCCGGGCGCAGCGCGAAGATGGCCGCCAGCAGCACGGCGCCCAGCGTCTGGCCGGTCAGGCGCGCTGTGCCCAGCATGCCGCTGGCCGCGCCGCTTCGGTGCAGCGGGGCCGAGGTGACGATGGTGTGGTTGTTGGGCGACTGGAACAGCGCAAAGCCCGCGCCGCACAGCGCCATGCGCCAGGCCATGTCCCAGTCGGCCGGCTGGGCGGGCATCAGGCCCAGCGACAGCAGGCCGGCGGCGAACACCGCCATGCCTATGCCGCCCAGCAAGCCGTCCGGATAGCGGCCGATCAGGCGCCCGGCCAGCGGCGCCACCAGGGCCGTGGCCAGGGGCCAGGCGGTGATGAGCAGGCCGGCTTGCAGATGGCTGCGACCATGGGCCTGCAGCAGCAGGAAAGGCAGGGCCAGAAAGCCCATCATCTGCGCACAAAAAGCCCCCACCGACGAGCCCATGGACAGGGCGAACACCGGAATGCGCAGCAGGTCCACCGGAAACAACGGCGCCGCCAGGCCACGCTGGCGCCACAGAAACAAGGCCCCCACGGCCAGGCCGGCGAGCAGCAGCCAGGCGCCTGCCGCGCCGCCCCCAGTCTGCGCGGCAGCGCCCACGCCCAGCCTCGATCCCCCCAGGAAGATCAGCGTGAACATGGCGCCGTTGAGCAGCAGGTCGATGGCCGAAAAGCGCGGTGCATCGTGCGCCGATGGTGGGTTGGCCGGCAATGCGCGCCGCCCCAGGCGCCATATGTAGAGGCCCAGCGGCAGGTTCATGGCAAACAGCCAGTGCCAGGAGGCCACCGACAAAATGGCCGCCGCCACCGTGGGCCCGGCCATCGAGGCCGTGGCCACGACCAGCGAATTGAGGGCCATGCCCTGGCCCAGCTGGGCGCGCGGGTAGATCAGGCGCACCAGGGCGGCGTTGACGGCCATCACGCCGGCCGCGCCCAGGCCCTGCAGGGCACGCGCGGCAATCAGCGCCGCCATGGACTGCGCCAGCATGGCGCCCAGCGAGGCCACGGCAAACACCGCCATGCCCACCAGGTAAACGCGCCGGTAACCCCAGCGCTCGCCCAGCGCGGACAGCGGCAGCAGCACGATCAGCGTGGCCAGCTGGTAGGCGTTGACCACCCAAACCGAATGCGCCGCATCGGACTGCAGCAGGCGCGCAATGTCGGGCAGGGCCAGGTTCACCAGGCTGGTGTCGAGCACGGCCAGCGTCAGGCCCAGGATGATGACCCGCATCGCCTGGCGGCGCTCGGTTTGCGGCAGGCCGTCGCTGACGGCCGTGATGGCCGCGGCTGGCGGGCGCGCGCTCATGGCCGCCCCGCAAGCGAGGGGCGCAGCGCCATGCGGCGGGAGGCTGGTATCAACATCGGCCCGATTGTCGCCAGACTCGCCCAAGCCTGCCGAACGCGCACAACAAGGCCCTGAAACCGCCGCTATTGGCCGCATTGCAGGGCCAACCCTGGCGGGACAATGCCCACAGCCCCCATTGCCAAGCCCACATCGCACCATCCGCCATGCCCCTGCCCTCCCGCACCCTCCTGTTGCACGCCGCCCTGACGCTTTCGGCCATGGCACTGGTGCTGCCGGCGGGCGCCGCCACGCCAGAAGACGCCGGCGCTGACGACATGCCGGCCACACCCATGCAGGCGGTGCAGCCGCCGCTGATCCTGTCGCCCGACGGCAGCCTGGTGATAGATACCCGCGCGCGCCTGGCCTGGCCGCGTTGCGTGGAGGGCATGCGCTGGAGTGGCAACGGCTGCACCGGCGTGCCACAGCTGCTGAGCTACGGCCAGGCCCAGGCCCTGGCGCGCCAGCGCTGGCAGGCCGAGGGCGTGCGCTGGCGCCTGCCGCGCGTGAACGAGCTGCGCCGCCTGGTCAACCGCAAGGCGCTGCCGCCATCGGTGGACACGCAGCTGTTCCCGGCCATGCCGCGCGACTGGCTGTGGACGGGCACGGCCAGCGTCAACACCAACACCGTCAACCCCTACGCCTACGGCAACGTGGCGCGCGGCGGCGCGGGCGAGAGCAGCATGACGGTGCAGCAAAGCTGGGCCGTGGACATGGCCAGCGGCGAGGCGCGCGGCGACGTCGGCAGGGCCACGCGGCTGCATGTGCAGCTGGTGCGGCCGGCACCCTGAGTTTTTTACTACTTAATCAATAGCTATTTGCGCTTGATGCGCGGGCGCTTGCGGCCGATTTTTCTCAAACCTCTTGATCAGATCGCGCGCAGCACATAGCCAATGCGCGGAAAGTGCACATGCAGCGTGCCCGCGCGCGCGTCGCTGCGCGCCAGGGTGTAGTGCATGCGCGTGGCGGCGACCAGCAGGCCTTCGGTAGGCTCGGTGCCAAAGCTTTCGGCGGCAATGCTCACGCGGCTGCCCAGGGCGATGCCATGCTCGTCCTGGAACACCTGGGGCGGCATTGGCTGGGGCAAGGCGCCGGCGGCCACCGTGATGGCGTCCTGGGCGCTGAACTTCTCGGCCCGTCCCTGGCCCAGGGCGGCCAGGCGGTCCATCCACTCCAGCACGGCCGGCGTGGCGCTCAGAATGTCGGCCATCATGGGCACGCAATGGCGCGTGAACCACAGCGGGTGATAGGCGGCAAAGTCGGCCACGCAGGGCTCGGCACCAAACAGGAAGTCATGCTCTTCCACCATGTTGGCAATGCGCCGCAGGTAGGAGCGGTAGGCCGCTGCCGCGTCCGGCACAGCCAGGTGCGCCATGCCCATGGCGCGCCGATCCGCGCTGAAAGCCTGGGCGGCGCCGGCGGGGTAGTCGGCAAACAGCGCCTCGGCCGCGCGCGGCTGCAAGTTGTAGGCCATGGCGGCGGCAAACAGCGTGCCGTCGGCCCATTGCGCGAACACGCGCGAGACGCCCTTGAGGTGCGGCGGGTACAAGGTGGGCTCGGGCCGCAGATGCTCCAGCACGTCACAGATCAGCGCCGTGTCGCAATAAATGTCGGCGCCAATTTGCAGGACGGGCGTGCGCCGGTAGCCACCCGTGAGGGCCACCACGTCGGGTTTGGGCATCACGCTGGGCACGGTGACCGACCTCCACGCCAGCTGCTTGAAGCCCAGCACGCAGCGCGCCTTGTGCGCGAACGGCGATGCGGGGTAGTGGTGCAGTATGAGTTCGGTCATGGTGCGACTCCTGCGGGTGGCGGCCGGGGGCCATCCTGGCATGGGGGCTGGCCGCCCAAGCGCTTAGATCAGCTTCACCAGCTGCTTGCCAAAGTTCTTGCCTTTGAGCAGGCCCAGAAACGCCTCGGGCGCCGCCGCCAGGCCCTGGGCAATGCTCTCGCGCGGGCGCAGCCGGCCGCTGGCGACCAGCGCGCCCAGCTCGGCCAGCGCCTGGGGCCAGACCTGCATCTGCTCGCTGACGATGAAGCCCTCTATCTTCATGCGGTTGATGAGGATCAGCGCCGGGTTGTGCAGCGGCAGCGGCTGGCCGTCGTAGCCGGCGATCATGCCGCACAGGGCCACGCGGGCGAAGGCGTTGGCGCGCAGCAGCACGGCGTCCAGGATATGGCCGCCCACGTTCTCGAAATGGCCGTCTATGCCGTCCGGGCAGGCCTCCTTCAGCGCTGCAGCCATGCTCTTCAGATCGCCATGCGCGCGATGGTCTATGCAGGCGTCAAAGCCCAGCTCGTCGGTCACGTAGCGGCATTTGTCCGGCCCGCCGGCAATGCCCACCACGCGGCAGCCGCGTGCCTTGGCCAGGGCGCCAAAGGCGCTGCCCACGGCGCCGCTGGCGGCGCTGACCACCAGGGTCTCGCCGGGCTTGGGGTCGATGATCTGCACCAGCCCATACCAGGCCGTCACGCCGGGCATGCCCACCGCGCCCAGGTAGTACGACAAGGGGACATGGCTGGTATCGACCTTGCGCAGCAGGCCGGGCGCGTTGCCATCGACCACGCTGTATTCCTGCCAGCCACCCATGCCGACCACCGCGTCGCCGACGGCCCAGGCCGGGTGGCGGCTCTCGGCCACCTCGCCCACGGTGCCGCCCATCATCACCTGGCCCAGGCTTTGGCAGGCTGCGTAGCTCTTGCCCTCATTCATGCGCCCGCGCATGTAGGGGTCCAGGCTCAGGTAGTGATGCCGCACCAGCACCTGGCCGTCCTGCAGCGCTGGGGTGTCACTGGCGACGAGGCGGAAGTTGCCGGCCGTGGCCTCGCCCTGCGGGCGGTTGTCGAGCAGGATTTGCTGATTGCGTGGCATGGCTGTGCGCCTCCTTTACAGTTTTGATAGCTGTTCACGCTTATGGGGTAAGCGTTAGCGGCCGATTTTGCTCATATCACCCATCGGTGGAGATGGTGCCTGCGCCCTGCCCCGCCGCCGGCTGGGCCTTGGGCACGTACTTGAAGGTGCCGGTGGAGTGGCTGCACAGGCGCCCCTCGGCGTCATACACCCAGGCCTCGGCAAAGGCCATGGAGCGCGTGCGCTCGAGCATGCGCCCCTTGGCCACCATGGGGCCGCGCGCCGGGCGTATGAAGCTGCTCTTCATCTCGATGGTGACCACGCCCATGTCCGGCGTGTCGCTGCGCGCGGCCGTGGCCATGGCCACGTCCAGCAGGGTCATCACGGCGCCGCCATGCATCACGCCGTAGGAATTGGTGTGCTGGGCTCGCGCCTCATAGTGCAGCTCCGACTCGCCGCCATGCATGCGCTGCAGGCTGAAGCCCAGTTCTTTGACGAAGGGAATGTCGGCTCCAAAATCCAGCACGGGCGGCTCCTAGAAAAATTGAGACGGCAAGAATAGCCCCAGGCGGCGCTTTGCGCTTGGCCGCTGGCCAATCACCCGCCCAGGATGGCGCTCACCCCGCCATCGACGGCCAGCCACTGGCCCGTGATGTGCTTGCCGGCATCGCTGGCATACAGCAGCGTGATGCCCTTCAGATCCTCGTCGTCGCCCAGGCGGCGCAGGGGCGCCTGGGCCGTCATCCGCTCCTCGTTCAAGGTTTCGATGAGCACGGTGGTCATCCTGGTCTTGAAGAAACCCGGGCAGATGGCGTTCACGTTGATGCCATGGGCGCCCCATTCTCCGGCCAGCGCGCGCGTGAAGTTGAGCACCGCACCCTTGGAGGTGTTGTAGGCAATGGTCTTCATGGCAAACGGGTTGCCCGCCAGGCCGGCAATGGACGCCACGTTGATGATGCGCCCGCCGCGCCGCGGGATCATGCTGTGCCTGGCAATGGCCTGCGACAGCAGGAAGTAGCCGCGCACGTTCAGGTTCATGACCTTATCCCAGGCGGCCAGCGGGTGATCCTCGGCCGGCGCGCCCCAGGTGGCGCCGGCGTTGTTCACCAGAATGTCCACGTCGCCCATGCGCTGCAGGGTCTCGCTGGCCAGGCGCTGGATGTCGTCCTCGCGCGCGCAGTCGGCGGCGATCCAGCGCGCGTTGATGCCGGCGGCCTGCAGCTGGGCCGTGGCCTGCTCCAGGTCGTCGGCCTTGCGCGAGCTGAGCATGAGGCGCGCGCCCGCCTCGCCCAGGGCCTGCGCCATCTGCAGCCCCAGGCCGCGCGATCCGCCGGTCACCAGGGCTGTCTTGCCCGAAAGATCAAAAAGCTGTTGCACCGTGCGCGCCATGAGTCCGTCTCCGTGAGTGAAAGTCAGCGGCTATTGTGGCGGCCCTGTGACTGCCTGCCTGTCGCCAGCGTGATGCGCGGCGCGAAGGCAGCCGGCGCCGATGAAGATGCCCCTGGCGTGGCGCAGCGGCGCCGAATGGCGTACAAGTAGCGGTTTGCGTCCCGCAGCTCCTTCCCCCCCTATGCCTTCTGCAGACCCCCAACGCTGGTACTTCGGCTGGAACATCGTGGCCGCGGCCACCGTGCTCACCGCCCTGACGGTGGGCATGCGCCTGGGCCTGGGCCCGCTGTTCCTGCCCATGGCCGAGGATCTGGGTTTCTCGCGCAGCCTGCTCTCGACCATCGTTGCCGTGGGCATGCTGTGCTATGGCGCGGCCATGCCACTGGCGGGCTGGCTGGTGGCGCGCCGCGGCACACGCCATGTGCTGCTGTGCGGCACGGCCATGCTGGTGTTGGCGACGCTGTGGGCGGTGAACACGCGCACGCCGCTGGGCCTGATGCTGAGCTTTGGCGTGCTGATGTCCTTAGGCGCGGGCTTTACCAGCCCCATCGCGCTGACCCCCATCATCAGCCGCTGGTTCAACCGGCGCCGTGGCATGGCACTGTTCTTCCTGTCCACCGGCTCCATGGCCGGCATCGCCATCATGACGCCCGCCCTGGGCCTGGCCCTGCAGCACCTGAGCTGGCAGGCCACCTTGCTGGGTTTCGCGGTCCTGTTCAGCGCCATCACCGTGCCCTCCGCTCTGTTGGTGATGCGCGACCAGGCTCCACCCGACGGCGATGCGCCCCTGCCCGGCAGTGCCGCCCATGCCGCCAATCCGGTAGCGCCCGTGGGCCAGCATTACACGGTGCTGCAGGCCATGCGCACGGCCACCTTTCTGAAGATCACGCTGGGCCTGTTTGCCTGCGGCTTCAGCATGAACCTGCTGGGCACGCATGGCATGCCCATGCTGATGGATCATGGCTTTGACGCTACCACCAGTGCCCTGGGGATCGGCCTGATTGGCGTGGTGGCCATTCCCAGCACCGTGGTGCTGGGCCGGCTGGCCGACCGCATGCCCCGGCGCAAGCTGCTCGCCGCCATCTATTGCGTGCGCGGCTTCGGTTTCTTCTCGCTGCTGCTGGCCGGCAGCACGCTGGAGCTCTACGGCACCTCGGTCATAGGCGGCATTGCCTGGGCCGGCAGCATCGCGCTGTCCTCGGCCATCCTGGCCGACATCTATGGCGTGCGCCTGGTAGGCGTGCTCTACGGCTGGGCCTACCTGGGGCACCAGGTCGGCGCGGCCATCAGCTCCTGGCTGGGCGGCTGGGGCTTCGAGCATCTGGGCACGCACTGGCTTGCCTTTGGCCTGGCGGGCGCGCTGCTCATGCTGGCCTCCGGCGTGGCCCTGCTGCTGCCAGGCAAGGCCGCGCCGGCACCGGCACGCGCTTCGACCGCCTGACCAATCCGCCCCGGCGCGCCGCGGGCAGCAACGCGCCATGGCCTGCGCGTTGCCTCGCCCCGCCATGCCCATTACCACGATGTAAAACAATTGCAAATTTGCCACAATATGTTTTGTCATTCTTTGTACATCTGGTAACTTTGCAGCACGGCCAGCTGAACACCAACCAAACGCCCGTCAAGGGCCAAGAAAACCGACATCGCCATGGTCGCAATGAAGTCCTACACCGCCAGCGGCAGCTGCACGGCACAGGTCCTGGCCACGTTGGCCCAGACCCTGGCCGAGGCGCAGCCGTTCACGGCGGACTTTCTGTGCGTGTTCTACGACGCGCTGCATGACGACCAGGCGATCACGCTTTTCCTCGACCAGCATTTCCCGGGTGTGGCCCGGCTTGGTGGCACCTCCTGCGCCGGGGTGATGAGTGACGCGGGCCTGGCCGGCGGCGGCTCCATAGGGCTGCTGCTGGTGCAAGACCCCGACGGTGACTACGGAACGGCCGCCATCCGTCTGCAGGGCAATGCCGCCGACTGCGCAGAGCGCGCACTGCAGGCAGCACTGCACGATGCCGGTTGCCCCGGCGAGCTGCCCGAACTGGTCTGGATCTACCAGGCCCCGGGGCAGGAAGAGGCCGTCATCGAGGGCCTGCGCCGCATCGTCAGCGACCGCTGCCCCATCATTGGCGGCAGCTCGGCGGACGACGATATCGGCGGCCGTTGGCGTCAGCTCGGCCCGGATGGGCCGCTGTGCGACGGGCTGGTGGTCGGCGTGCTGTTCCCCTCCGGGGGCATCAGCCACGTCTTCCAGGGTGGCTATGAACCCAGCGGTCACAGCGGCACCATCACCCGCGTCGGCGCCACCGCCGCCGCGGGCGGGGCGGCACGCCACATCATCGCCATCGACGAACAGCCTGCCGCCGAGATCTACAACCGCTGGCTTGGCGGAGCACTCGAGCCGCAGCTCGCTGCGGGCAGGATTGGCGAGGTGCGCTGCCATCGGCTGATACACCCTGAACGCATCCTGCCCGGCGGCGCGCTGTCCACCTTTGCCCAGGTCGAGGAAGGGATGCGCCTGTACGCCATGCGCGGCCACAAATCACATCTGGTGGAGCGCGCCGGCCTGGTTGCCGCAGCGGCCGCCGCCAGTCTGCCGGGTGGCGCCAACACGCTGGCGGGCGCCCTGGTGGTGTATTGCGCGGGCTGCATGTTTGCCGTGGGCGAGGACATGCCCCAGGTAGCCCAGGCGGTGGCGCAACGCCTCGCCGGCGCGCCCTTCGTCGGCTGCTTCACTTTTGGTGAACAGGGCGCCATGCAAGGGCGAAACATGCACGGCAACCTGATGATTTCCGCAATCGCTTTTGGCAAATAGGCACAGGCGCATGGAAGACACCGAGAAGCTACGCGAGACCATCATCTGCATGCGCCGCGAGATCGACTCCCTGCGCACCGAGAACCTCCATTCGCAGCTGCTGCTCTCTGCCCTGGATGCCGTGCTGTGCACCAGCAGCGAAGGCGACCTGTTTTCCGGTGTCTTTGCGGCCGTCAAGCCGGTGTTCGAATGTTCCCTTGCCCTGGTGCTGCTGGAGCTGCACCCAGGCAGCGATGCAGTGCAATGCGTGGCGACCAGCCGTCCGGAGCTGATGCACCACAGCTGGCCGGTGGGCCCTTTTCTGCACAAAGTGCTTGCCGGGCGCACGGTCAGCGGCGTTGCCGACCCCCTCCTTGACGCCTGGCCGCAGGGCCCGAGCGGCACCCTGTCAGCGCAGCAGCCGGCCTTGTATTTGCCGCTGCTCATACAGGGACGGCGCAGCCTGATGGTGCTGGTGCGCGAACCCCATCAAAGCGGCTTCGACCGCAGCCATGTCGCCCTGGCGCGCAAGTTTTCCCTGCTCGGCACGCATGTGATGGCGGCCCAAAGAGCCACCCTGAAGGAGGCCGAGAGCCGCCGGCTTCGGGAGTTGCAGGACAAGTTGCAGACAAGCCGCGACGCACTGCGCTTTCGCGCCAACCACGACCAGCTCACCGGCCTGCCTAACCGCGCCCATGTGCAGGAGCTGGTCACCGCGTTGATTGCGCGCAAGCCGCCTGGCGGAAAGCTGGCCCTGGCCTTCATCAACCTGGATGATTTCAAGCGCGTCAACGACCTGCACGGCCATGCCGCCGGAGACGCACTGCTGCGCGAGGTGACCGCACGCGTGCAGTCGCAGATCCGCCAGGCGGATGTCTTCGGGCGCATCAATGGCGATGAATTCGTCATCGCCCTCGACCCCGTGGGACAGAGCTCGGACGTGGCGCAGGTGATAGAGCGCATACGCGCCCGGCTGCAGCAACCGCTGACCCTGCATGGCACGCAGATCCAACCCTCGGCATCGATCGGCGTGGCCATGTTTCCGGCCCACGGCGGGGACTACGAAACCTTGCGGCGCAACGCCGACCTGGCCATGAACCGCGCCAAGGCGGCCGGCAAGGGCGGCCTGGACTTCTTCACGCCCGACCTGGGCCGGGAGGCCCAGGAGCGCCTGTCGCTGGAGCAGCGCCTGCGCGACGCAGTCAGCGCCGGTGAGTTTTGCTGCGCCCTGCAGCGCAAGGTGGACATCCGCAGCGGTGCCATTACCGGCTTCGAGGCCCTGGCGCGCTGGGTGGATGCAGAAGGCGTCATGCGCATGCCGGGCCAGTTCCTGCCGCTGGCCTCCAGGCTGCAGCTCCTGGACGACATAGCGCTGCAGGTCGTGGACGACCTGACCCGGAACCTGCCGCAGCTCGACGCCATGTTTGGCACAGCGATCAAATACAGCATCATCGTCTCGCCCGCACAGGCCATCGATACCGACTTCATGCGGCGGCTGACGCAGCGCCTCCCCTCCGGGCAGGCCCAGCGCTTCATCGTCGAGCTCACCGAGGAGTCACTGGCCGACACCGGCCTGCTGGAGGCCCATGTGCTGCCCATGCTGCGCCAGGCCGGGGTGCATGTTTCCATTGACGACTTCGGCACCGGCTACTCATCGCTATCGAAACTGGCGAGCCTGACGGTGGACGAGCTCAAGATCGACCGTTCGCTGGTGCAGACCATCCAACAACTGCCACGCAATCAGCTGATCCTGCGCGCCATAGAGTCGCTGGGCACGGCGCTGGGGCTGTCCATCGTCGCCGAAGGCATAGAAACCGAGCAGGAGCGCGACTTCCTGCTGGCCAACACGGCCATCACCATGGGCCAGGGCTTTTTGTTCCACAAGCCGCAATTGATCGCCACCCTAGTGGGCGAAACCCCCTCCATGCCAAGCCCGGCGCCAGACCGGCTGGAGTCGGCCTAAAACACGCCCAAGGCCAAACCCGTGGCCAACGCCTCACCCAGGGCGCGGCATTGCTCCAGATCACCCGCGCCAATCTGCTTGGGCGCCAGGATGGCCTCGGGCGTCTGGGCATGGGTGCAAACGATCAGCGGCTCGGCCACCATCTTCAGGCGCCAGCCCGTGGCAATGCGCGCCATCTGGCGCGCCGCGTTCTGGCCGTCGCTGCCGGCGCAGATCAGGCTGGCATAGGGACGGCCATTGATGCGATCGAGCACCGGGTAGTAGCAGCGGTCAAAAAAATCCTTCATCTGCCCGCTGATGGCGGCCAGATTCTCGGGCGTGGCAAACAGGTAGCCATCGGCCGCCAGCATGTCCTCGGGCCCGGCCTGCGCGGCATGCAGCAGGCGCACCGCCACCGCCGGCTCGGCCCCGGCACCGTCGCGCGCCGCCTCGGCCATCTGGCGCGTGCCGCCGGTCAGGGAGTGGTAGACGATCAACAGAGTTTTGCGGGTGTCCATGGGGCAAGCATAGACCCCAGGGCTATGACGTATCCAATTGGGCGTCGCCAATGTCGTGCATGACACGGGCAATCTGGCCTTGATACTTGTCGGCTCATGCTGGCTGCTGCCACGGGTTGAGCAGCGGCACATCGGTGCCATCGAAGCCACCCACATCGCGGGTGACGACCGTCAGGCCATGGTGCAGCGCCGTGGCCGCAATGATCAGGTCGGGCTGGGGAAATGTGCGCCCGGCCTTGCGGCCGGTTTCCACCAGTAGGCGCCACTTGAACATCACATCTTCGCTGACCGGCAGCACCCGGCTCTCAAACATGGGCCGCAGTTGCTGCTGGAGCCAGTCGTGCAGGGCGGCGCGCTTGTGAACCTCGGCGACCAGCTCGATGCCAAAACGGATTTCGGCGAACGTGACTGCGCTGACAAACAGG
>JACCEE010711366.1_pt1 | contig 13990 bp, 12 predicted proteins | sample 7449931 | NCBI WGS metagenome assembly JACCEE01 (sample SAMN15323457, study PRJNA562643) | freshwater metagenome | isolation source: river surface water | place: USA:Blue River Watershed | collected 2017-08-19 | reverse complement strand
CAGAGTCAATCTGATCATATTTCTTAACTTCACCACCGCCGTTTTTCTTTGCCATCACCATAGTGATCGCAGCAGTCAAAGTTGTTTTACCGTGGTCAACGTGACCAATGGTACCGATGTTTACGTGGGGCTTACTTCTGTCAAATTTTTCCTTAGCCATATTCTGGTCTCCTTAGTAGTTCCGAAGCTAATTTATATCCAAATCTGCCAAGCAGTATCCAATAAGTATTGGCCACTGACAAGTACAAATGGAGCTCTCGATGAGGATTGAACCCATGACCTCTCCCTTACCAAGGGAGTGCTCTACCACTGAGCTACGAGAGCAAGTTATATGGAGCGCGTGACAAGTTTCGAACTTGCGACATCAACCTTGGAAGGGTTGCACTCTACCAACTGAGTTACACGCGCACATATAAATTTTTGGTGGTGAGAGGTGGATTCGAACCACCGAAGGTATACACCGTCAGATTTACAGTCTGATGCCTTTGGCCACTCGGCAATCTCACCAAAAAAACCTGGAGCTGGCCATAGGAATCGAACCTACGACCGACGGTTTACAAAACCGTTGCTCTACCAACTGAGCTAGGCCAGCCCAAACACCATAAATGATGTCGAGCAAGATTTATAAACGTAGAGGCGGCCAAAATCAAGAGTTTTTCTGTTAGGAAAATTTTTTTCAGCGCTATTTTAGGAATTTTTCCATGGCCAACGCGGCTGCAACCGAAACGTTGAGCGTTTTAATCGGCCCTTTGGCCTCTAAAGCCACACGAAAATCGAGGATTCTTTCAACGGCGTTGGATAAACCCTTATCTTCGGCCCCCATAACAAGGCAAATCCCGCCTTCTCCGGCTAAAGAATCTACTGAAGTCGTGTCACTATGTTCACTTAGTCCCACACACGTTACACCTTTTTCTTTTAAGGTGGTGAGGGTACGAGGGAGAGAGGCACACTTGATAAGGCGAACATATTCTTGTGAGCCTGAGGCAATGCGAGCAAAAGACGGGCTACGTCCAAAGACCCCTTTCACAGAGACAATAATGGCATCTACGCCATAGAAAGCGGCGGTACGAAAAATAGCAGCGGCATTATGCACGTCAGTCACCTGATCGAGACACATGAGCTTTAGTTTTTCACCCTTCGCAAGCTTTTCCATAATCCAATTGGGGTCTAAATCTGGAAGGGCACCACATTCTAAAAGAACGCCAGACATGATGCGCTGGTATTCAAAATCATGCTCACGATAAATTTTTTGAGATTCTTGTTGGAAATCATGAGGGGCTAAAACTTTGATTTCAGCTTTTTCAATTTTTCCGCCCATGCGCTTTTTGAGTTCGTTTAAACCTTCATTAGTCGCAAGGATTTTCCAAAAGCCTCTTTGAGAATTATTAAGAGCTTCAGCAATAGAATGAATGCCGATGATGAGATCTCTGTTCTCCATACGAAAGCTCCTCTATAAGAACATGAATTAAACCAAGCGGGCAGAAAGACTTTGAGGAAGCTCGAAGGCCTTGATTGTTTCTTGGTGCAGATTGGCTGCATTCACAATTTGATAAGCCGATGGAGTTTCTAAAAGTTTGCGACACAAGAGATTGTGGATCTTGTGACCTGATTTATAGGTAGTGATTTTTCCGGCGACTTCATAACCTAGAAGGCTGATATCACCCATTGTATCTAAAATTTTATGGCGGATAAACTCATCTTCAAAACGAAGTCCTTCGGAGTTCATCACTTTAAAATCATCAAGAACGATAGCGTTATCAAGAGAACCACCCTTAATAAGACCTCTTTCTTTGAGATAGTCGATATCACGGACAAAGCCGAAAGTACGAGCGCGAGAAATTTCTGCAATAAAATTATCGCAACTAAATTCAAAGATACGCTTTTGCTCTTTGATCATAGGGTGAGCAAAAATAATAGAGGAATCAATACAAAGACGAGTACAAGGCTCGATACGTGCCCATTTATCTTCAAGCTCAACTTGAATAGGTTCTAAAACCACAAGAAATTTCTTAGAGGAGGAAAGGGTAGAAATCCCTGTCTCTTTAAGAAGGAAAACCCAAGACGCTCCAGAGCCATCCATAATAGGAACTTCTGGGCCATTGATCTCACAGTAAACGTTATTAATACCTAAACCATAAAATACTGCAAGGAGATGCTCAACAGTATGAACGGCATTAACTCCACTCCCCAGAGTGGTATTATTATCAGTAGGGCCTACGGTATGAGCGGTGGCCTTAAGAACTTCAGCATTAGGCAAATCGACGCGCTTAAACTGCACGCCAAAATTGGCTTCAGCAGGATGCATGGTTAAAGTCACTTTACGGCCGGAGTGCAACCCCAGACCAGTCACTGTAACCTTTTTAGAAAGCGTACGTTGATAAATCATAGTCTTTTCTAGCCTAATTAATGAGTTAGAGTTTAACTCGCCCCACAATTAGTCACAAGTATTTAATATTACGTCAATCAAAATCTTTACCGGTTTGTTATTTAGCAAAGGAAGGGCTTTGGGACGAGTTTTTTTTAAGGGGCGGATAAAGAATTCAGCCCAACGCAGACATTTAACACCTATTAACGCATGGGATCAAGTTAATTTTCTCTTATAAAACAACGTAATTTTAAATGGTTATATTCACCCTTGGAGGACATACCCTATTTTTTGCCATCAAATATGCCTTGTTTATATCGGCACGAGAACAAGGCTCATGCAAAAGCCAAGAGGCCAGAGACTTTAAATCCTCAGCATAAAGTTGATAAGTTTTTTTCAAAGTCAGATGGGAAAGACTGGTCTGCCAGAGATAAGAAGCCTGTTTATTCTGCATCAAACTAAAAGGCCAGACTATCTCTCCACAGTATTTTCCAACAAGAACGGCCGTGAAGCGCTTTTTACCAAAATAAGAAAAATAACGACAAGCTTCCTTTTGGCCAGTCAAGGAACCTGCAGCGTCAATCAAGATATCAAAAGTCCCTTTGAAGGCCTCATCCATTAAAGCAAACTCAAAGCGAAAGGCTTCGAACCCTTGCTCCTTAGCAAAAGCCAGGCGGACGTGGTCAATTTCCAAAATGGAAACGTCAGCTCCCAATTTCTTCATGAGCCAAGCTTCTAAAAGACCAATTCCTCCTGCACCAAAAACAAGAACTTTTTTACCGGAAATACAAAGCGAATTCTTCTTTAAAAGTTCTTGGGTTTCTTGAGCAACGGCCAAAGGCTCTAAAAGCAGTCCAGAATCTAGCTCGTCTTTTGCAAGGCCATGTAAAAAACTCGCGGGAAGTTTTAGGGACGAACTAAGGGCGCCGAATTTTCCAGCCCCTAATCGTTCAGCTTGCAAACATAGATGCTCTTCTTTTTGAAGACAATACTCACACTCACCACATCCCAGAGAAGTTGCGGAAGTCACAACGTCTCCGACCTGAAGTCCCTGCACTTTGGAACCCAAAGCTTTAACCACACCAGTCCACTCATGACCCAAGACAAGATTATTTCCTGTATAGACCTTGAGAGCATGCAAATCTGAACCACAGAAGGCCATGCGCTTAGGCTCAACTAAAACTTCATCATCTCTAAGAGAGGGATCAATTTCATGAGGAACCGAAACAAATCTCCCTTCACCTGCAACTTCAGCTTGATAATGAATTTGCCAAGCACTCATCAAATACTCCAAGAAAAGGGAGGTAAAACCTCACGACGATTACAGGACTGACATGGATCAAAGAGATGCCTTTGTCGCAAACGAAGGCGCCTACGAAAATCCTTGTATTTATCAGAGTTCCAAATCTCATCAAGACTTTGCGTCTTGATATTTCCCATTACATTTTTACGAAAATAATCTTCAAAGCAGGGAAGAACATTTCCTTCTACATCAATGGTGAGAATATGCTCCGGAATATGACAGGGACTTAGCGGAGAAACGGAGCCTGAACAAAGCTCAATTTGCCCAAGACTGCCTCCCCTGTTTGTGAGTTGCACTTCAGAAAAATCTCTTACCACAAGATCCTTTTGTCCCCTATGATGCCAGGGCAAAAATATATTGCGATCAACTTGCTCGTGCCGAGTCACAATGAACTGCTTTACTCCCAAACTTTTAAGTTCGAGATAACGATCAAAAGTGAGCAAAGTTCCGTTCGTGTAGAGAATGACTGAAGCCTGAGGTAAATCTCTAGAAATTAAAGCGACAAATCTCGAGAGCTGAGAACAAAGCAAAGGTTCATTATAAAAATCAAAGGAAATTCGTCCGGCATAATTATGTTCTTTCAACTCCCCAATCAACTGCGAAAAAAGAGAAGCCTCCATCTCGCGAGCTGGGCCAGAAAGATAATGCCCATTGGGACAATAGGAACACTGCTGATTACAGTTGGTGTTGATTTCAATCTCAATTGCAGTAAAATCAAACATATTATTCCGGGGTAAAATAACTCACCCTTTATATCTAACAGAATAGAAGCGTTTTTCGAATAGAAAAAACACTGGAAAAAAAATGAAATACCTAAGTGCCCTCATTTGCATCTTATTGCTATCTTCTTGCGCCTCAAAACCCGTTCTCTATCCCAACCAAAAGTTAAAGCGTTTGGGTAAAGAAAAAAGTCAAAAGGATGTAGAGCTTTGCTTAGCTGAAGCCGATGAATACTTAGAAAGTGGTAAAGGCAAAAAAATGGCTAAAGGGGCTGGAGCTGGTGCCGTTATTGGAGGCGCGATGGGAGCCGTGGCAGGTATTTTCTCTGGGGATTTAGCCAAAGGAGCTTTTCAAGGAGCGGCCATAGGTGGGGCCGGCGGCGGTGCCGCTGGTGCCATGTCGCCTGATGAAATTAAAAGAGCCTATGTCAATCAATGTCTTGAAGAAAAGGGGTATCAGGTCATAGGCTGGGATTAATCATCTTTCCCTTTTTCATCACAAAAACAGGGGCACGCAAATAGTGGGGATGGTCTAAGGGATTTCCGCGCAAACCCACAAAATCGGCATAGAAGCCAGGAGCTATTTCTCCATATTGTTCTGACTTTCCAAGGAGCATAGCTGCTTTCCAAGTCGCCATTTGTATCATCTCATGGGTCGTAAAACCTTGAGTTTGAAGCCCCAACAAAGCTGCAAGAGTCCCTTGGCCAAAACTGTACCCGTAGACTTGAAGATCAAAATAATAATCAGAACCAAAAGCTGTTAAAAGTTTATTTTGTTTGACGATCTGGGACCTTTTATTCAAAACGAGTGGTGCTGTTTCATGAAAAGAACGGTTCCAATCAAAAGTGAACATATAAAACAATGATCGCAATTCCCCTGGTAAATCGGTCATCACCAAAAATATTTTCGCTTTTTTAATTTGCAGAATTTGCTGAGCATTAAGCTCTACTCCATGCTCTATAGTATCAGGTTTTGCGGCAATGGCATGGTCGATAGCTTCTGATTTGATCGCATGAATGGCAACCTTTAAACCATAGGCATGAGCTAGCTTTACGGCTTTGACTAAAAGCTCAGGCGAAATCATTTGAGGATTAGGGTCGTTATCAGCATAAAGCTTAAGCCAAGAAGCTCCACTTTGTTTGACTTCAGAAACAGATTTCAGCAAATCTTTTTCATCTCGAATAACCAAATACTCCTGACTCACTAGTTCGGGATCTGTAAAAATTAAAAACTGGCCACCTATAGCGGACAAACCTTTGCCAGAATAAAGAAGAGTAGGTCCTTTCTCCGACCTTTCAAATTCTTTACTTAGAATCTTCTCTCCCCATTCCCCACAATTTCCTAAATCACGAACAAGTGTAAAACCACTTTTTAAAAGCTCCTTTCCATGCTTTCGTGCCCATTCCAGACGTTCATTCATTGGCCTGCGAACTTGCTGCTCTAGCTCACGGTCAAAACCTCCATCCAAGCTTTGATCGTTTAGACATAGATGAGTGTGAGTATCAATCAGCCCAGGGATCAAAGTCACCTCTGGAAAACTATAAGTCGCCTGATCGGATTTATCCTTCGTTGAAATTTTAAGAATTTTTCCACTCGAAGTTTCAATCGTTAGACGTGCATTTTTAATAATTTTTCCCGTGCGCACATTTAAAAACTGTCCAACATCCAATGTCGTTTGGGAGTAAAGAGAAAAACTTAAGAAAAACATAAAAAAGGAAGCGTATTTCAAGGACGCCTCTTCACTAAAAAATAAAATAAAACTTTAATTTTTTGCCAAAAAGATAATTGATAATTGGTAACTTTTCCTAATATCTGATTCTGAGTGAGTGGAAGATCCTCATGCCAGAGATAACAATAAGATCGCGTTACAAAAACTCTCTGTCTATAATTAATTTTCCACAAAAAATGACAATAAAGATTTTGATTTTGTCGAAATAAGATCAAGTCAAAACGTTTAAAATCCTCAAAAGGCTTTTCGGTTTTTTCCCAAACAATCTCATCGCCCACTTTTAAAAGAGGCTCCATGGAATCAGAAATAATACGAAAACGTAATACAGTGGTCATCTCACTGGAAAAATTCTCACGTTATTACACTTCTGACAAGGATTATAGTTTTGACGGTGACCTTCGGCTAAATCTTGTCGGATTTTTTGTGCCTTGAGGGTCTGCCAAAGTTCTTTAAGAGTACTTTCTCGCAAATTTCCTAAAGTCAGTTTTTCAAAATAGTCTTCATAACAAGGAAGAACATTTCCTTGAGAAGTCACAACGAGCATCGTGGAAGGCATATAACAAGGAAGAGCTACTTGGGGTATGCCGTCAAAAAATAAAATGCCCCCGCGGTTCGTTTTTTCAATTAGTGAGTGATGTTCAATACACAAAATACTTTTTTCCTCATCTGTTAATTCATCCCATCGAGTTTCAATAGGAAAAGAATGAACTCCTTCATGACGAGTCAAATGAAAGAGATCAACTCCCGCTTTTCGCAGTTCTCGAAAGCGTGGCAAATCTAAGAGAGTTCCATTGCTATAGAGACAAAGTCGTGCCAAAGGAAGAGCTTCACGAGCTAATGATAGAAACTGCTCGAGACGAGGATTGAGCAGAGGTTCACCATAAAAATGAAAAGAAAGAATCCCACAAAATTTGAGCTCTTTAAGCTCTGCAATGATTTTTTTGAAAAGAGCATCATCCATCAAGTGCTTACCTCGACTTAAGCCTTGTCCATTTGGACAATAACTACAAGCTCGGTTGCACTCAGTGTTAATCTCAATCTCTATGACAGAAAAGAATTCATGCTTTTCAGTTGCTTTTAAACCTTGATAAATCGTTAAAGGATGAATCCCATATGGTATTTGGCTTAAAAGCTTACGATTTGTGACAACAAAGCTATCTTCGGCGCGAATATTTTGTTGGACAATACTTTCATGAATCCCATCTTGTTCCTCGTTAAAATAAATGGCTAAAGGGAACGGAAGGGAGAACGTTTTTGTTAAAAACTGAACAAGAGGAAGAAGGCGATTCACAAAAAATGGAAATACCAAAACCTCACATTTCCATTCCCTAGTCATCGAGATTCTCTTCATCAGATCTCGAACAAAAATGTAATCGACTTCAAGATTCTGGTTAAGAGCATAGTTATGCCATAACGTCATGATCTGTGGAACAAGGGCTCCAACCTCACTAACATCCGGTGCCACATCATGAGTCACCACCAAAAGATGTTTTTTGTGCCTGTAACTTTCTGAAAACTGCTGACGATAGATGGCCCAAATCTTCTTTCCAGACTCTGTGGTGAAAAAATTTTCAAGCTTCCCTTCACCAGTGAACAAATCAGCAAAAGAGGTTCCTAAGCGTTGAATAAAAAACTGTCGTTTTTCATGAAGGATACTCGAGTTTAACTGGACCGGAACTGACAAGACTGGTGCAGGTTTTATATCCTCACTTCCCCAGCGTGCAAACACTTGAGCTGCAATAAACTCTCCCTTAAGCAGCAATGAGGAATATGTTTCCCAAGCTTCAGGCAATGAGTGAGCCGAAATTTTAATGACACTTTTACCAACAATATCTCGATGCCCCCCCCAGTCAGATAAGATGACTGGCCACCCTTCAGAACGGGCTTCAGCAAGCGCTACCCCAAAATCTTCAGCGCTAAATAATGAAAAAGAAGCAAAGACTGGATTTAAATGATGTCTTTCATAGTCTTTTGTCCATGGTTCTTGGTACTCGGGGGAGACAAAAACGGGAGGGGAAATCCAATCAAGTGAGGCAACGAAATCTTCGATATATTTCTGGTACGATCCCCCATTTTTTCGATCGCAAAAAGGATCCAGATCATCAGAAAAATCCCCCTGACAAACAATGCGCATCGAGGGGAAATATTTTTTTTGTAAGAAATAGGCAACGGCTAAAAATGTTTCCACGTTTTTCGTTGGTGAAAGCCGTCCAGAAAAGACTAAAGTCCATTTTTCGTTTTGAGCCGGAAAAGGACGAACATCTTTTAGTTGAGGAAACAATTCTGCCCGTGGAATAACTCCAATCTCATTCTCTTTAAAAGAAAATAAAGAACACAAAACCTGATGAACAGAGGGAGAGAGACACCAAAGACGAACATTTTCAAAAGGCCAATTTCCGCTTTCGAGAATTCTTCGCAAAAATGAGCCAAATAAAACAACATCAGTTATTTCGGTCTGTGAGGTTGAAAGGCTTTGCTTTCCTTCACAATCCGAAAACCAAATATTGTTATAATTTTTTTCTTCAAGAAAAAGACCACAACGCTTTTGCAGAGTAGAGAGGCTCAACTTACTTCTTTCACCGACCATAACGTTCCATGAGCTAAAGATATGAGGTCCCCATTATTCCACAGTTTTGAAAAATTCTCAGCATCAAGCGAAACTTTCTCTCCCCACCAAGTAAAAACGTAATTCTCAGTTTGGTGAGAATTACAATAAGCACTCTCAGCTCTGTGAATATCCTGAGAAACTATTATTTCTCCCCTCTTTTCAACCCAAGGAAGGAGTACATACAAATCACTTTTTTTCCGGCTTTGTTTCATGCCATAGGCCCTAAAAAAGACATGAGCAAGCTCGTCTTCGTAAGACGAAAAAATCTTACACCCAAGATTATTTCGAGCTTCAGAACTTTTTTCTTTTCTAAAGGCCAAATAGTCGCTGCGTCTTTGATGAACCTGCTCGGCAACGAGCGAACGTTGTACCAGCTGAGTTTGTTCAACTTGAGAATTCAATAAATCTTGTATCAACTGTCTCAAAACAGGCAAAGAGTAGACAGAGGGAAGATGTCCCTCTTGAGGCAAGAGTTTTAAAACATCAACTAAAGCTTGAGCCAACTCACCGGCATGAACTTGGGGCCCCTTATGAGTTTGGTACACAGAAACAAGTTTGACTTGTTTGGGAAAGTTGCCAGCAAAATCTTTATGTCCTCCCCAGTCAGAGCAAACAACTCTTTGTCCAGTAATCAAACCGCGGAAAAGGGCCATGCCAAAATTTTCATCTGAGTGAAGGCTGGGAGAGACTAAAACAACACGAGGATCATGCAACTCTTCGTAGAGTTTTTCACGAGGGTAATGCCCTTTAAAAAAAACCTTGTCTTCAAGATGAAGCTTCTTCGTGAGCTTTTTTAGATAATCCAAATAGGCTTCGGGATACATTTCCATATTGGGAGAACCGAGATGATCCTCTCCTCCATAAAAATGGCATTCGAAATCTTGATTTTTAAGAAGGCTTAAAGCGGCCAATAATGTGTGAAGATTTTTTTGAACAGAAATACGCCCGACATAAGCAAAGATTGCTTTGCCTTTAAAAACTGATTTTTTTTCAACCGAATCTAGTTTGGTGGCATGAAAGGGAATTAATGCTTGTTGAGCTTCGGGGTAGACAAGCTTCAAAGTCTCCAAATCATACTGACAAGTTGAGATAAAGACATCGCTCGTCTTAAAGCTTTTTCCCATACCCCATTCATGAAAAGGCCAGCAGGCAATCGTGGCCATATTGTGAAGCTCGATGAAAAATCGAGCATCAATACCAATACGTTCGCGCAACAATTCAACAGTGCGCGCGATCTTGAGATTAAAACAAGTGACGAAGACATTTTGCACACCCAAAAATAAAGGGAGTTTATCTTTTAGTTGATCCTTGTCGACATTAAAATAATAGACCTCGTGCTCTGGGCTTGCTGTTGAGGCCCAAAGTTCTTCGAGTGAGGGAATAATCTCCTGCATGCTTTGCCAAACAAAATTATCTTCGGAAGTCAAAATAAGAGTTTTTTGCAGCTTTGCAAATGTTCGATTCTCTTCGATGAGTTCTGCAGCAATACTTTTAGCAATGCCCAAACGAAATCCTGCTGACGCTTTAAGAGCTTCAAGTTGGTAAGGTTTAAAAAAATATGTATGCCCAACACTTAAAGCATCTAGCTCTACGCAACGACCAAAATCTTCATGAAGACTTTGGGCCACAAGTGGTATAAAGGGATGGTCTCCTCCTAAAAGATACTTGCCTTCATCCACTTGATAATAAAAACTCACAGGGCCTTCTTCATGATAAAATAATTTCCGATAGCGATACCATAAACCTCAGTCTTTTCTAAAAAGTTACGAGCATCCTCTACTGTTTCAACGATAGGTTCCCCCATGACGTTGAGACTGGTATTAAGAAGAATGGGAAGTCCAGAACGCCTCCCAAACTCTTTAAGAAGTTCATAATAAATCGGACACTGCCCTGGGCGCACTGTCTGCATGCGAGAGGTTCCATCAGCATGGGTCACTTCGTGAAGTCTATCCTTCCATTCTGTTTTTACTTTGGTGGCAAAAGACATATAGGGATTATCGAAGCCCTCAGGAATAGTAAAAAAATGTGAGGCCTCATCGTGCGGAACTGAACAGCCATAGGGTCTAAACGACTCTCGAAATTTGACTCGAGCATTAAGATGATCCTTAAGTCCCACTCGATCAACTCGCGCTAAAATACTTCTGTGCCCTAGAGCGCGTGGACCTGATTCACTTCGCCCTTGAAACCACGCTATCACATGATCCTTCATAAGAAGCTCAGCGGTGTAGCGAGTGATGGAAGAAGGCTTAATACACTCATAACCAGAAAAAACTTGTTTTACTTTCTCGTCGCTTGGTATTGAACTTTTGGGTCCAAAATAGCCGTGCTGATTTTCAAAAAGCACAGGCTTCCAAGGGAAATCCCCAATGTCATAATAAAGCCCCATAGCACAACCAAAGCCTATACTTTCATCCCCAGGAAAAGGAGGAACATAGAGACCATCAAAGAGACCACTTTCAACCAACATCATATTGGTGGTGCAGTTTAATGAGGAACCGCCCGCAAGAATGAGATTTTTATAATCTGGATATTTTTTTCTCAGATCAGTCATTAAGGCCATGACTGTTTCTTCAAAATTTTTCTGAACAGAAGCGGCGACATTGGCAAAGAGTTCAAAACGTCCACTCTCCTCCCATTCTTTTTTGCTTTTTCCTTTAAAAGCCAAAGACCAATCGAGATTTTCTAAATAAGTCTCACGATCAACGATGGCCGTTGCTTTTCCTAATGCCGCAAGTCCCATGACTTTTCCAGCAGCACGCTTAGAATTAAATATATATTCAGCGGCTTTTTCATAAAAAGTTCCTAAACCTTGACTGAACCAATGCTCGCGATATTTTTCACTCTGTTTGAAATGCTGCCATTCTTTATAAACGGGCGTAAGTTTTTTTCCGTCTTGCAAGTAGACAGAACAAGCCTCATGGCCTGGCACTTGAGGAAGGAGAAAAGCTTCAGGGTGATCGCTTGAAAAATCAGCACTAAAACTTCCTGCCCCATCCGTCACAACAATCAATGCTTTTTCATAAGGAGACATGGCCATGGCTGCATAGGCATGGGTGCGATGATGAGTAAAAGTCAGGATGTGAGGATTTTGAGTTGTCAGAAAATGATCAAGCCCTTGCTTCAACAAAAGTTCATAAAAAGGACCGACCCGATTGAGCCTTTCTTCAAACTCCAAAGGAGTTTTCACATCACGATTTTGGGCTAAGGCACAGTTTTGGAGCTTTAAAGTATGTGAAATTCGTGAAAGCGCTTCGCTGGGCCAAGCCCCAGAAGCTTTCTTTCTGCTGAGACGTTCGGTCAGCCAAAGCTCCAAACTTTCCTCAACGCGCCCCGCATCAAATCGGCAAATAGAGGAGTTAAAAAGTGTCTTACCTAGGCCCAAGACCTCAAAAATATGCTCACGAGTATATTGATTTTTATCTAATGTTTTCATTATCTTAAGCTTAAAAACAAGCCCCTTTTCCCTTTCAATTTAGCAAGAAGGACCTTGCTTGAAAAGGAAAACCATGACTAAGACCTAGGCCATATGTTAAAATCCAAAGTCAAAGATCATTCAGATGGAGCTGATCATGGAAGACAATAAAAAATGTCAAAACAACAACTGTGCTGAAGGCGAATACTATTTCGGCGATATCAAAGAGTATAATTTAGAAAAAATCGAAGCTGAGGTTTTGAACGAAAGCATTTATCTAGACGTATTTGCTGGTTCCGACCTACGTTTCAAAAAAAATATCACTCCCATCGCAGAATCCTTGAACATCATCAAGGGTCTCGAAGGCGTCACTTACAACTACCGTGCTGATGACTACCCTCAATATGCTTTCTCTAAAGATAAGCAGATCGGTTTCATCGCTCAAGAAGTTGAAAAAATTGTTCCTGAAGTTGTGCGCACAGACGCCAATGGCTATATGGGAATTGACTATTCTAAGTTTGCCCCACTCCTTGTCGAAGGGATAAAAGAACTAGAAAAACGTCTCGAAGCTGTTGAAAGAGAAAATAAAATGCTACGTGAGCGCCTTAACAACATCCAAAAGCCTTCACGTAAAAATAAAGAAATTAACGCTTAAGAATTTTTTGCGATCATTTTCATATCGATGAGCTTCTTTAAGAAGCCATCGATATCTTTTGGCAAACGTTCCTCATTGCCTGGATGCTTGGCTATCATCTCATTTGCGATTGTGAGGATATTTTTCTTTCCATCAATAAGTGAAAAAACCTCAGCAGCAATTCCATCAATCTTATAAAAAAGTTCTGAGTCATCCATGCGCATAAGAACAACAGTTCCATCCTGATTCTTGCGAGAAACGATGTCACGAGAAACATCAAAAACAGTTTTCTCATCAACAAAAAATTGGAACTTGCTCATAATAACTCCTTAAAAAAGACTCTCAGCCATTTTGTTTTTGATGCCCATAAAAGTCAAGCCGGGATAACCCGGCTTGATGATGAAAAGAAATTTGCTCAGGAAACTATGGCTCGAAACCGATGCTTCTACACATTGGATAACCTTTATCAGAAAGACCGTACATGAAACGACCAACTCCGCACTCAACACCACCCCAGCTTGTTTTGCAAACGCCGTTCAAACAGATTTGTCCGGTTACGTTGAGACTTGAGCTCACGTATACGTTCCCGCAAGGTGCAGCAGAGTTTGTACAGTCAGGTGAACACTCTACAAAATAACGTTTATTAGTCGAATCCCAAGCTGTAGCACGTATTTGATAACCTGTAGGACAGTGAGTTCCTATGTACTGCTTATTTACACCAACGTCGGCTAACCATGCTCCTGCGATTCCCATTTGAGAGCGAGTTGGTAAATAATCAAGAATGTTATTTCTTAAGATGTTGTAGTTCCCTTGCCCGGTAGCATCATTAAGAATTTGATCGATAATAGCATCTTTAGCGGCTGTGCTAAAAAATGAATCAGCCGCAGTCGTGGTCAAAACGTTGTAAACCCAATCCTTGTTAACCGCACGGCCCATATTAGAACCGTAAGTAAAATCCGCTGTAGGAATGACAAGCTGGTTACCAGCGAGGGTACTATCGACTCCAGCTCTATCTGAAAGGGTCAATAGGCTAACGTCACCTGCATTAAGTTGCAGACCATCAGCTACGTTAATAATGCGTGCATTATAATCAGAAGTTGAACCGTTACTATGAAAATCGATGAAAGGCGTGGGAGTTCCTCCACCACTTTGTGGTCCCAATTCAATCGCTCCATTAGGATCAGCGCTCAAAAGTCCAGAGCCAGCATTATTTCCCCAT